>FSXO01000272.1_pt1 | contig 32782 bp, 30 predicted proteins | sample 1638291 | NCBI WGS metagenome assembly FSXO01 (sample SAMEA3914788, study PRJEB12502) | metagenome | biome: forest; material: soil | place: Canada | collected 2011-07-03 | depth 0.1 m
CCGTATGAACCACGTCAGCCAAGGCTCCGCTGAGGCCTGAATCGATCCTAGCCGTGCTGGCCTTCTGAAGAAGTGCCCATGCGTCATCGAGGTTTTGGGGCGTGTAGCCAACTGGGTCGAGCTTGGCACTGATCTGATCCATGACCGCCTGATAGGCGGCATATTCCGCATCGGTTTGTTCCGGCGCGTTGAGAAACTTTTCAAAGCGGGCACGGAAAAGCGTCTGATTGGCGACGTTCCAGTGCTGCCCGTCCCAGCTCACGATGTTGTTGGCGGGATCGATCTGAGGCATTCCGCCGCCATTTGGGGCGGGAGCTGGGGACTCAGGAGCTGGCGTAGGAGCAGGAGCCGGGGCACTTACTGGAGCGGGGGCCTGCGCTACCTCGATGGAGCTGGGAGCCTGTGCCTGAAGGCCGGTGATGAGAGCCGCGCCGATGGCGAGGGAGAGGTAGCTTTTCATCATGCCTATCAGTTCTTTTGAAGGTTTTGCGCGAAAAGAATCCCATGGGCTCCGACCTTCACCTCGATTTCGTAATGTTCGTTCTTCTGAAGGTTGATCGCTGCGAATTGCAGGGGGACAAAGACGGCGACGGTTTCAGGCTTGTCGCCGTCCAAATTCACCGAGATGAAGTGGCCCTTGGCGGCGTCCCAAGCCAGGGAATTTTCGATTGACCCAATGACCTTGTAGGTGTTTCCCGACAGGGCATCGGCGTCCTCGAGATAGCTGGCGTAGTCCAGAGGTTGAACGGTGCGATATTTGTCGCTGCCGCCCGTCTTGGAGACGAGGTAGCCACCGACACCGAGTAGGAGGAGGGTTCCGCCAAGTAGGCTAACGGTGAAAACCAGGGAGATTTTATTGCGGGCCATAATCAGCCTAGGACAACCTCACCCTGCCACGCCTGAATTTGCTCCTCAGCTTCGCTTAACGTCTTTTCCTCTTCATTGTGACGATTCGCGTAACCCAGCTGGGAAAGGAACGCCTGCACTCTGTCGATCTGGCTATCAAGCCATTTGGGATCAATGTCATATCCGGCTTTCAGATCAATCCGCGCCAGTTCCTCGTTGGCTTGGACCGGGAATTCTGGCGGGGTCGTTTCCTTACTTCTTCGTTTAACCCAATATCCAAATGCGATGAGTGCTCCAACCCCCCAGAATGCGGCGAAGTAGCTGCTCATCATTAAAGCGATCACTCCGGCAATTAGAGATAATCCAAGCAGAGCGCCGAAGCAGCCGTTCATCTCGCGGAGCTTGTGAACCTCGCCACGCCACCTATCTCGCTGTTCAATGAAGGGGGTGAGAATCTTCTTCGCTCGCTGCCATGTGATGAGTTCGATTAAGGGGGCCTGAACATCTACGGCATAGGCCAAGTATTCCAGCGACTCAGCGTCTCCAGCGCCTAACGAGGGCCGAGCCTTTTCCCGCACAGCCTTCACGAGTTCGATGGTTTCGTAGAAATATTCTTTGTCTCGGATATCGCTGTAGGTGGATGAATTGACATTGCGCGATTGGAAATAGCGGAGAACCCCGGTTGAAAGAAAAAACGCCTGCCTAGCTTCCCTGGGAAGGGCTGCCTTGGCTGATTCCATGGATTTGCGAATCAGGAAAACTTTATCTTTCCAGAACGCTGCCTCCTGCTGGGCCTTTCGAGCGGTTACCATTTCCGCCGCGATAGTGCCTACCTGCTGGGAAATGCCGGAAAGCTGCAAATCGATTTGGGCCAACCCTCGTGAAATGCTCCCAAGCTGCGCGTTCTGATAAGCTAAGGAGCCCGCAACGATCCCCTTGAACAGATTGTCATTCATCGTCCGCCTGATCTGAGCCGCACAAACTGACTGTGGCAAGCCTATTCCCCCATCTGTGGATGGGTTAATGAATTTCATCGATTCGGCCAGCCTTGGGCGTGCCAAAGGCTGATGATCCAGAGCGGTTTCTTGCTGACCGATTGAGGGCTTTACGAGAGCAAGCGGGCTACACGCAGCAATCGTTCGCAGATTCCGCAAACCTCTCCCATAAGGTGTACCAGCGCGTAGAGGCCGGACATCATACGAACCTGAAAATGCACACGGTCCTGGCCTTCGCCAACCTGCACGGCGTCACGCTATCACAGCTTTTTGCCGTGAGGACTCCCAAGACAAAGCTCCAAGCCCCTCCTGCTGCACAGCCGAAGCGCCCGCCTCCGCCTCGAGTTTCCAAAAAATAGCTGGCGGCACCTCCTGACGAAACCTTCCTTTATTTTCGGGAAGGGAATCGTAAAGTGACGGCCCTAGGCTGTAATGCTTGCGAGGTATTCCGCTACCTTCTTATTGAGCCGCTTGAGCTTAAGATCTTGAAAGGTAGCCCCGACAATTTCTCCCAGGCGATCAGGATCAAGAATGTACATTTCGCTTCGTTGAAAGAGAATTTTGTCTTTCAAGAGCCTTTCTCGCAAGGCAATGCCATAAGCGCCCTTGGTCATTCGGATGCTCTCGATCTTATCCTTGAAGCGGGCCAATTCGCCTTTGGAATGGGAACGAAAGGAAATGACTAATCGACGGAGAGCCCCGAGCCGATCATCCCAAACTTCGGCTCCCTTTTCGTCTCCGGTGGGACCATATTCAGCCCAGGGATATACTAAGGGACTAGGCCAGAGGGCAACGAGCTTAGCACCAGCACGAATGATCGGTGCTTTTTTAAGATCATTCTACTCCAAAGAGGACGCTTCCAACACTACGGTTGGATCCGCCTTCTCCCCACCTCGGGCGCTGACGAAAAACTCGTTAGCATGAATGAAAAGCCGAGCGGCATTGATGGTTACCGGGGCCACTAATTCCACCGCTTGGCCCATCCCAATGCCTACATCTAAGATGGGGGCATCGATATGAACGTTCGCAACTTGGCGGTCGAATTGAACCTTCCCGATTTGGGACATCTCGAAATTGATTCTCGAATCTCCGAAGAGAATTTCGACATCGGCGTCTTCCGAATCTTCTTTGCCTTCAATCGACAACTGAACGACCGTTCCCGCCGTGGCACGGGCCTTAAGCGATTCGTACAGGAAAACTACGTGTTCCGGCGGGTAAGGTTGAGGCTCCGTAAGACCTTGTGCTATGGCTAGTTCCCGAGATAGCTGAATGTAGAAATCGATTAAAAAAGGATTCGGGGTATCCGGCCCCGAGCCCGCATGCCTTGCTGCCTCGTCTCTCATGGGAACCGAATTCGCAAACAGACCATGGACCATGACCGATGCAGCAAAAACGGCTCCGGCAGCACGGGCGCTTGTACCGTCTAAGAAAGGGTGTTGCGGAAGAAAATTATCTACCGCGCGGTTGTAGGCTTCGCTTTGGGGCGTATCGAGCTTGTGGGCTGGACGCTTCGCTGGAAGCTTAAGCAAACGCGCTGCGAGCAATTCTAATTGTTCGCCAGGGAGATAGAGCGTTTGTTTCAGAGCTTCGGGGAATATATCCTGCAAACCCTCTTGGAGCTTTGCAGATTCCCGTTGGAGAATCCGGCTGGTCAAATTGAGGAGAATGTCGACCTGACGATTCGATCCTCCGGAGAAGCCTTTGGTGTCGAAAACGGAGGGATTTTTTTCGTTGGAGAGAACGGCAGCCACCGCCTCCAAGACGGGGGCATAGCCGGAAAACCGTTCTCCTTCGGATGCTGCGGCCTCGCGAAGCCATTTTTCAAAGCCAACCGCATGCTGTTGATAAACCCTTCTGTGGCGTTTTAGCATTTCGCCGAAATCGGGCTTGCTTTCGGCGAAGCGATCCAAGGTTGCCATGATAAACCTTTCGGCTTGATCCTGGCTGAAAAAATCAATGTCGAAGATGGGAGCCACGACCCCCAGGCTCGCCAGGATGAGCCACGCCTCATCAACGATACCGACGCGACCAAAGACGACCGTGGGAAAAGTCCGGCCCTTAGAAACATCCACCACGTCTGTCCAGAAGTCTTCAAACGAGGTCTGGGTCACTCCCAATCGCGCCTCGTCCAATGCGTCGATCAGGAGAGCCGTCTTGTTGGACTTCCACGCATCGTACAGGCATTCTTAGTCAGGCCACCGGAAAGGTAGTTGCCCGCCACTGACGCCGCCGTGGCAAGGTCCAGATAAACGGTACCGGTTTGAGAAGCAATGGCCTTAGCCAAAGTGGATTTTCCAACAGCTCCAGGCGCAGCGACAAACCATACAGGGGCTGAAAGATTGGCTTGGTCTCCCCGGAGGTTCAACTCTGCCTCGATGAAAAATCGATTGGGCGGCCCCGGTGGATTCCAGCCCGGTTGGGTCAATGCTGACTGCGGCTTAGAGATTCCTTTGAATTTCGACGCCCAAAAACCTGAAATGGTATAGTCCATAAGCCCGCGCCGAACATGACAGAACGCACTTCTTTAGCAAGCCCCCCCACGAAGAGTAGGATGGTCCCATTTCGCCTCGGGACGGTCATAACAGCCATTATGGCCGCGCAACCATGCCTATATCTTCCTTGGGACAATGGCTGCGCCACTCTCGAATGTTGGACCGGCAAAGGGAACGTTCGCATTTCTACGGATCTGCCCAGTTCTGTTTCGGTGCATCACATTGAAACCAAGGGCGTTGTGGAACGAGTAGAACCACCCGCCGTATCCGTTCCGCTCAAAAACGGCGTGCCAGACCTGAAATGCCCGATTGCCTCGCTCCATAAAATGGGGAACCGCCCCTTGTTTGGCTGAGACCTCGCCAACTCGAGAGGAGACAAATTGGTTTATGGACCTCACTTCATATTCGAAGTTGAGGTAATCGACTTGAGGATAAAGAACTGCCAGAAGCCCCTTGGTGATGCGTATCATCACGGAATTGATGTGCTTTGTTGGATAGGCGACCTCCATTCCCCGAATTGGACCAGCGGGAGTAGAAATGGTCTTTTCTCCCAGGGGCTTTACCGTTGCCAGTTGGTCTTTGATGCGCCTCTTTGGAAGGGTTCGGGTGAGAAACTTATAAAGGCCCTCCTGTCCACTGTCGGCAATATTGATTGGGGTAGAGGCGAGGAAGCGGAGGAATTCGTCATCCTTTGAAAAACCGTTATTGCAGGAATAGCAGCACGGTACCGTTATCAAATTCGCGGGCAGTGGGTCGGGAAAGATGCACTTGGGGGGAACATGGTCCCGCGTGGTGGCCGGTGCTGGACAGAGGTAGCATTTTTTAGCGGCCTCTTTGCTCATCCCATGAGAATGCCCTAAGTCCCGCTATTTGGCGAGCGTGCCTCGGAGCGGTCGGGCTGCTGCCACCGCTCGATTACTTTCCTATTCTCCTTGTGCATAACTTCCGGCGTGATGCCCTTCGCCTCCCTCCACTTCTCAAACATTGCATCCATAACGGCGATCAGATCTTGAACATTTCGATTCATCGCCTCCAGCTTCTCAAAAAGCCCCTGCAGCTTTGTCGGTTCGTAGATGGAGAGGTGGGCCTCCCGATAGAAACGATGGCATAGCCAGTTTCGATTTTTTAGATGCAGATCAAGCTTTTCATCAATGTCAGGTGGGATTGGGCAGCATTCTCGAAACTTTTCAAGGAGTGGTCCCAGTGTCTTCTTGAATTCTTTCTCAAGGCATTTTTCCAGTTCTTCCTGAGAAAGGTTTGTGGGGGAAGCGTCTGGCTTTCCAAACGCCAAAACAATGTGATGAGCAATGTGGAAATCCAGGGCGGTAAAAAACCAAAGCGCCTTTCCGCTGAGACAAAAGAGGGCAGTAATTGCTTCGTCAGACTGAAAGGCAAAGTCGGAACGCTCTACAGACATTTCCAAAGATTGCCCCCTCTTCCATTTGAAGCGAGCCTGTTCCCCATCCTCCCCTGAACAACGGCAATCGACCTGACCAGCGAGGTCGAAACCCCGGCAAGCCACCGCCAGAGTGGCGTGAGGGGGGGTTGCCCCTGCCTATCTCAAAAAGACGAAAAACCTCTAAAAGCTTCATCACCGACATTCCGCGCCATGTCGGAGGTCCCCATTGGGGGCCGCCGTAGCATCTGGGCCAGTGGGTTTACCCATGGGGGGCGATCAGCTTGGGGTGGTCGGGAAATATCTGCGGCGTGTTATGGGGAGCTGTTCTCGGTCGGGTTTGGGGCATGTCGGGCAATCCAGGCCCTTCCTGGCCGGTTGTGGCGAAGCGAACCAATTTCTCCCTGCCCGGTTAAAAACCGGAAATATGGGGAGCAATTGGCATGAGGATTGATGCGCCGGGGTGCCTTCCTTAGTCCAGTGCCTATGCGTGTTCGATAGAAATCAGATCGCGTTTCTGTTCTGGACGATTCTCGTTTTCGATGGGATTAGGAATGATTGTGTCTCCCTTCTTCACGAATTCCACAATAGACGCTCATTATTTCTTCGAGGACCAAGAACGGTGGAATTTGTTCTTCGCCACGCCGAATCAGGCTGGTTTGTTTCTAGCTTCGATTATTCCTTTCTTCTGGCTCCTGTTCTTGGTCGCTCCAAAAAATCGATTGGGGAAGGCTATTTTCATATGGGGCTTCTTCGCTGTTGAGCTTTGCTTCTGGTTTGTCCTTTCAAAAACCTATTCGAGAGGAGCGTTGCTGGGATTGGGAGCAGCCGCAGCGCTTGGCATCTGGCTTTGGCTCACGGGGAGGGGAAATTTTAGAGAATATTGGCAATGGCTGGTATCTCGGGCGGCGGCGGTAATGGCTATCATCCTATTTACCCACTTTGGTGATCGATTGGCCCCCGGACTTCTCGTGGAGGACCACTCCGTGACCCATCGCCTCGATCTTTGGACTGGGGGGCTGAAAATGATTGCCGTCTCTCCCTGGCATGGTTGGGGAGCAGGGCAATCGGGTGCTCAATACATGCAATGGTTCCAGCCGGTCGATGCAACCACTGGATACGCCAGCATGGTCAATAGTCTCCTGACCCTGACTGTTGAGCGAGGCCTCCCGGCCTTCAGTGCTTACGTTTTTGTTTCTGTATTCGTCATTCTAGGGGGAGTGATGACTTTCAACTCGATCTCCACGGAAAAATCGTTCCTTCGATTTGCCTTGCTGGCAGCAACTGCATCCTTCGTGGCTTTCTCGATTGCATGTCTCTTTAGCAATTTCTGGGTGGCACCGTCATTATGGACGATTCCAGTCTTGGAAGTGCTTTTCATCACCACCGTTTACATCACAAGCGCCGGTGACATTAGACGTGTTGCCTTCTGGTCCGGAGCTGGAACGGGCGCTCTTTCAATCATTCTTCTATGCGTTGGCACCGCCCTTCATTCGACCGTTTCGATCTCCCTATCCAATTCGTCGATAATCGTTGAAAACCGGGGAGATGGCCCAATTAGCCGGATTGTCCTATTGACTGATCCCGATGTTCTTGGTGATGACTACGGCAAACAAGCGCGTCAACTTGCCCAATCGATCGGTAGCCACGTTGAAGTCATCGTCGTGCCCCCTGGTCAACCCGTTGTCCCTGAACTTCTGCACAAGGCAGCGGTGGTCATAGCAACCGGCTCGACGGTGGACTTGCTGCCTCCCCGTCAAACGTTCACCGCACCGCTAATTATTCTCCATCCTACCAAACGGCCCGATAGCGTTGGCCTTGTTGCTGGTGACGCCGTGATTCTTCCAGAAATCGAACAATCTCCGTTTGATTCGTCTTGGCAAAAAGCATCCATACTCGCGGGGCTTTCGCCCATCACTGACAAAGGAGTTGGCACCGATGTTCGATTAAACTGGCCGGACGTTACCTTGAACCAACTTCGGCTCGAAAGCGCTCTGCGCTAATCGTCGTCCCTTAAGGTACCAAAAGTACTATTTATATCGACAACAACATCGGGGCTCGGTAAAGCCCTCCACAACATCGCGCCCTTCTTGGATTGGCTCGGGTTCGGGCTGGCAAGGGAGGCGCATTATGGGGAGGGAAGTCGCTATGAGGAGCGGTTTGCTGGGCAAGTCTATCGGAGGCGGAGTTTTCTTCTTCGCCTTAACCTGTATCTTTGCGAGGGCCGAAATCAATTGGCAATCGCCTCAATTTGGCCTCGGTTCTCTCGGAGGGGATGGGACGTTACAAAAAGTTTATCCACTCGGTCAGCTTGGGGGATCGCCTGAATTTGCCTTTCCCATCGAGCTTAAATATCGAACAGACGTCTCAAAAAACGGGGCGCTCTCCAAAGCCAAAAGCCTTTGGGAGATTCCCCAGCTAATAACTTCCTTGGCTCCCAAGGGTGGCAAGCAGCTCCTCTGGCAAATGCCTGGCGGTGGAACTGAATTATTCGATCTCGCCCTGGCCCGGAATAAAGATGGTGCCGTCTCCCTTGATCAAGACTGGACCGCCTACGACCTTGGGCAGGGTATCGTGGAAATCGACTCCAAGGATCACTGGACCTATCGTTACCAATTGGGGCAGCTTATCGGTCTGATCGCGCCGGATAATCGTGAACTGGCAATCGTGGCCAGTGCTGGGAGAATATCGGAAATATGGGAGGTGGCAGCAGCCGATGATGCTCTCCTCCAATCGGCCAACGACGTAGCCCAGCCAAACCCGAAGAATGCCATTGCCAAGAATCCGAGCGAAGATATTCCGCTCCTCTCGGTTAAATACAATGCGGAAGGTCTTCCAGTTGACCTGACACTTGGTTACAGTCACCAGCAGTTTTTTTACAACGGGTCTGCCCAGATGGTTCAGTGGCAAAATGGCTTAGGCAAAGACGGCCTAGTCGATTTCCAATATGATTCCGAAGGGCTTCTGAACGCTATCGTTGATCAGGACGGAGTTTCGCATCCCTATACTTGGGCTACCGTTAGGAACAACGGAATTCGGGCTGCAGGTTCCATGGGTCTCGCCGTTCCGAAGGATCAGTCAGCAATCCTGGCTTCTGATGAGACCTACAAATACCAGTACGGCACCAACTCTGATGGGGTTAACCTCATTCGAACCGATGCTGACGGTAAGACCGACAAGATCGTCTTCAATCCCCGAACTGAAACTCTTCAGGCGGTTGATCCTGACGGCAAAAAGACTATTTCAGTTTATGGCACGGACGGAGATCATAAGCTTTACTCAGTCACTGATAATGCGGGCCAGCAACTGATCAAGTACGCATATGATCGGGCAGGCCACGTTATCTTAAAGAAGGAGTTCGGCAAGCCGACCATGGGATATGAGTATGATGAGCAAGGTCGTCTTACTGCCATCACTCGTGAAGGCCATCCTTATTTAGACTATTCTTACGAGGCTGATAATCAGAAGCCTTCCTTTGTCACTGATCCTTTGGGTCAAAAAAGCGAACTGAGTTATAATCTGGTAGGCCAGCTTGTTTCGGTCAAGGATGCAGCTGGAGCTGTCACTAAGCTAACGTATGACCGATTAGGGCATTTGACCCAAACACTCTTTCCGAACGGAACCACTGCGATTACTGAATATGATTCATTCGGCAGGGTTACAAAGAGCCAGGGCATCGATGGTAAGGTTGTTCAACTGTCCTATGGTGAGAATGGAAAAATTTCTTCGGCACATGAAAACGGGAACGACTGGGTCTGTAAATACGATGGCTCTGGCCAGCTTGCTGGAATAAGCGAAAACGGGAAAGACAAAATCGAAAACGAGATTTCGATTAAGAACGGAGTTAAAACCGTCGAGACTAAAACTGATGCTGGTCAGACAACGAAAACCTACGACGGCGATGGCCATCTTCTTTCTGAAACCAATGCTTTAGGGCAAACCACCGTCTACCGTTATGATGGCTCTGGCCACCTCGCCGGTTGGACCGATGCTCGGGGAGGAACCATCGATTTTAAGCGGGATAGTATAGGCCATCTGCTCGAACAACAAAACGGCCTCGGTCAACTTCAGTCCTGGGCATACGACGAAAATGGTCGCATTAAAGAGCACGTCAATGGTGTTCAAAAAATCGATTATTCCTATGATAGCGCCGGTCATTTAAGCGATATCGACTATGGTCAGGGCCAGAAGATCAATTTTATCCATGATGATCTCGGGCGAGTGATCACCGCTACCGCTGGGGCAGTAACGACGGACTATGCTTACGATGATCTTGATCGTGTCATTGCTGTCTGCCAACAGCTCGGCGATGGGACTGTTGAGGGCTTGTGTTACCAATATACTCCCACTGGCCAGAAAGCTGCTGTCGGTATTTACAAGCAGACGGCTGGACCTTCGCCAATTCCTGCTGCTTGGAATCTTCAAAGCACTAAAGATTTACCCAAGGATTTTCCAAGCATGGGTAAGCTTGTTCAGATTACTCAATATCACTATGATGCCCTGGGGCGGCTGGTTGCTCTTGACGTTGATGGGCAAAATGCCGTCTGCTACGAGTACGATTCAATGACGCAGCGATTGGCTCGAAAGACCTTTGCTAACGGAACTGTCGTTCAATATGTAAGCGATGGCGACGGCTGTCCTATTGAGCAGAAAGCAATTAACCGCAAGACGGGTGCTGTTCTTCAGGACATCGTTAGCCAATGGGATGGTGACGGCAAGCTGGTCAGTCGGACTATAAATGGAACGGCCAAGACCTATGGCTACGATCCTCTTGGCCGACTTGCTAGCGTCGCAGTGGCAGGGCACCCCGAGTTAAGCGAAATCTATCAATACGATGCCACCGGCAATATCGTTAGTAGGCAAATTGGTAGTGCCACTATCCAGATGGAATACGATCTTGCCAACCAACTGGCTCGATCGATTTACCCAGATGGAACCAATACCCGCTATGTTTACGATAAGGCCGGAAGATTGGTTGAGGAACTCACGCCTGAAGGAAAATCTCTTGCGATGTACACCTACGGTTATCTCGACAAAGTGACGCAGGTTACTGAGCCCACTGAGGCTGCTGGATTTAGTTACGATGCCGCCGGGATGCTTGTTTCAAAAACGAAGCAAGGGCATACTGAGGATTGGCTTTGGGATGGAATGGCGCTGGCCTCGAAGGGAGGCGAAGAGTTCGCTAATGAACTACATCCTCAATTGGAAGGAGTGCCAGTGGTCGCCTCCGGTGTCAATCCAGATGAAGATACTAAGTATTTCCTCAATGACGAGTTGGGTAATACGCTATCCGAGTTGCAAGGAAAAGAGGATGCCATTAAAGCTAATCCTATGATGAGCACTAGCTTTGGGATGGGCTTGAATGGGCGAAATGTTGCTGCTGGGAGTGTTGATAGTGAATCGGTGCAGCCTGCGAACTTCATCGCGAACTCTGATGATGTCCGATTTACTGGGAAGCCATATGATGCTGATTTGGGGGCCTACGTATTTCCCTGCAGAAATTACAAGCCAGAGCTGGGAAGATGGGCCTCTGCTGATCCGAGTGGATTTCCAGATGGAGTAAATGGACAGATTTATGCGGCAAATCCGACGCTGCAATTGGATAGCACTGGACTTGATATACAACTTGTTAATCCTCCGACATTTACTAACACTTTGACATCTGCTACTCGGACTGGTGCCGGAACGGAAACATATAATTATGGAACAGATGTGGAACGTGGAACTACTCCAACTTCCAATGTTAACGAGGCTGTTGAATTATATAATTCTTCAACGAATACATATTCTCCTGTATGGAGCAATAGTTTTTCAAATACATCTCCAGGTTCTAATGCGAGTAAAACCTGGACTGATTCGAATACCTCTGGGCCCATCGGATCATATTTATGGGTTTATGACGTTATTTTGAGCTATACGGAACCAAATGGAACTACTGCAACATGGACAAAAACTGTTTTTTATAGTTTTACTGCGTATGAGTAACTAGAAAGGCCATGAATTTCTTTAAAAAAATATTTGTTAGTTTAATTTTAGTTTCCATTTTCACTCTGTACGTTGACGTTTCTGTTGCCCAAAACGTAAACGAGTCAGAGATTAATCAATTATTTGGTCCATATTGTTTGTGGAAATGGAGTAGAAACTCGACTGGGGATAATGAAATTATATTGGTAGAGGTTAAAGGGAATAATGGAACTTCGTTGAGTGATGTATTTCAGGTTAACGGATCTGAATTAAGCGGGAAGGTTGCTGTCGGGGTTTATGTTGGGCCGCCTCTTTCTGGTTCGATATTGATTAGTTCTGATGCTCTCGGTAGCCCGCATGGTCAACGTATGGGAGGGGATCTTGGAAATTACATAACGAGCTCTATTCAGGCAGGGTCTTCGCGTGAAATATTTCTATCCGAGGGCAACGAGGTGAAAATTGGAGAAATCAATTCAGGTGATATTCTTGGAAAGACTGATAAAAAAACTATTTATATTTCAATGTGGAATAAAAAGGATTTTGATTTAAGGGCAAATCACCAAAATCAAAACTCCGGATCTACGGTTAATTGAAGAGTTCTGCTGCGGGTTTAGGCTTTTCGATTGTTTTTTATGCCGAATTTCTATTTAGTAGTTTTGCCCTAGATATTCAAAAAATAGCCCTTTCTCTTCCTAATGAGATGGAACGGGCTGAAATCTACGTTCTTCCTGCTCCAAACAAACCAATCGCTTGCCTGGTAATGTGTCCAGGAATCAACGGCGACGGGAGACACTATCTGGAACGCCAGGAACTTCTGGCCTTTGCCGAGAAAAATTCCATCACTCTGGTCGCCCTCTCCTTCGCCAGTAATCCCGAGACCCTGAAAGCCGGTCGCGGCTACTATTACGCCTCCCAGGGTTCTGGCCAACTTCTTCTGGATGCCATTGACCAAAATGTTGCTCCAGGTATTCCTATCCTTCTCTATGGCTTCTCCGGGGGTGCCCACTTCGTCAGTAATTTTGAAGAATGGCGTCCTGACCGTGTGATGGCCTGGTGTGCCTATACGGCGGCCTGGTGGTCCCCTCCGATATCCAATTCGGCCATGCCCCCCGGAATCATCGCCTGCGGAGATCAGGATGAAGATCGCTACGGCGTCTCCCTCGAATACTTCCGGCAAGGCCGAAAACTTGGGAAGCCGTGGTGTTGGGTGTCCATGGCCGATACTCACCATGCCGAGACGCCCAAGCTCGATGCCTTCGTCCTTGCCTACTTCCAGGGAGTTTTGGACCGGGGGGGAGCCGGAGGCTATTGGCGCAATGTCGAAAGCAAGGCACCGATGGACGATACTCCTGCCGTCTCCACTTCTGCCTACTCCTCCTGGCTTCCCAATGAGGAAGTTGCCAATCTCTGGAGCGTCCTTCACCAACCCTGAATCAATGAAATGGTTCCGCGATGGCATCCTTGGGGCAGCACTTCTCGCGTTTTTGTCTACCCCTGGCTTTGGTCAGGACCAATCACAGCCTGCTGCCTTTACCCTCGGTCCCGAGGGGCAGGTCCAGGAAGCCTACTTCCAAAACTGGCTTCCGCCGGACGGCCCTCCCAAGGGGGTCCTTGTCCTCGTCACCGGTTTCATTGGCCAGGCGAATAAATACAACGATAAGGATCTTCTGGAAATCGAGCCTTGGAAGCAATATGCCTTGGCCCATGGCCTCGGATTTAGTCTTCTGAGCTTTGCCGCCGATGGGAAAAAGTTAGACGCTGGGGGAGGCTACTGTGACGCGAAGCTGGGTGCTGCTCAACTGTTCAGGAATGGTTTGGCAAAGACCTTTCCCTCCGACGCGCCGGTCTTTGTCTATGGGCGTAATCAGGGGGCGGTTCGGTTCATTCTAAGCCTACTCGACAACTTTCCAGATGCCGTTGCCAGCTGGTGCTGTTACGGAGGGCTGAAATGGGACCCACTCAAGAATTCGGCTGCGAATATTCCCCCTGGCATCGTTGCCGTCACCAGCGACTCGATTGCCATAGACGATGCCAAGAATCTCTTCTTCCAGGGAAACGATGCCGGAAATAAATGGACCTGGGTCGATTTTAAGCCGACGGATGAAGACAGCTTCAAGGCCTTCGTCATGGAGTATTTCCTGGCGATGACTCAAAATCCTCAAGATCAATGGCGTCTGATCGACACCAAAGAAGACAGGCAGAAGGTGAATGGAACTGTCGATACGCATGACCTGACTTGGCTACCGAACTCAGCTGTTGCTGATCTTTGGTCGGGGCTCCAAACGACAAAAGAGGCGCGGCCAACCGTCATTGAGAAGGATGTCGATTTGAGTCAGCAGGGCCTTCCCCCAATCCAATTTTATCTTCGCCTTCCTCCAGGAGCGACTGATACCAGTGGTGCCGATGGTGTCTTGGCCTATTGTACGTGGTCAACCAATCGCCAGTCCCTCATCCAGGCATTAAGTTTTGACCTGAATCGGACCGATCCGAAGCAGATTCCTTTAGCGGTTCAAATGCTCCGCTTTGCCGCCAAACACAACTTGGCCGTCCTGACCTGGTCAACGCCTGGTGCGTGGAAATCAAATAAGAACGTCGATGAATTGACGGAGGATGAACAGGCGGACATCGACAAGGAATTTCAGGCTTTCGCTGATGCCTGGGAAAAAACCATCGACGAGTTTTGCGACGAATACAAACTGCCGAGGACCGACTACCTACTCTATGGCATGTCCCGTGGCGCGCAATGGGCTCATCGACTTGCCCTACGCAAGCCGGATCGGTTTCTGGCGATCAATGCTCATGTCCCCGGTTCTTTTGATGAACCTATTCCAGAGGCTAAACGATGTCTCTGGCTGGTCACTTCCGGGGAGGTTGATATCGGCTACCAGCGGGCCAAGTGGTTCTACGGCGAAGCCCGGAAGCTCGGTTACCCAATTATTTTCAAGGCGGGAGAAGGCTTAGGCCATGATGACCGACAAGACATCGATGACGTGCGGGACGCTTTTTTCGAATATGCGCTACAGGTGAAAAAGCTACGAGATGCCGATCCAAATTACGATCCGGCTATCTTCATGTCATCCGACAAAGCAAATGCCGTTGGTAATCTCCTTACGCAGGAGGTGGTCCCGCCAGAAAAGGCTTCTCAAATTCCAGAGGCCTATCGGGTTTATCTTCCCAATGCAGATGTGGCGAATGCGTGGAAGGAGCCTCCGCCTCCACCTAATCCATAAACCACTGCTTCAACCAGGCCACTTGCCGGACAATCAAATATGGATGGTCTATATGCTCACACCATTTGGCAATCGACCTCACCAGCGAGGTCGGAACTCCGGTAGCCACCGCCAGAGTGGCGTGAGGGGTGGTTGTCCTGTTATGGTGCCCCCGACTACATATGAACCATATCGACCGCGAAGACGCCGAAAATCTAGCATATTCACAACGTCGCATTCGTATTCTGAATAGATGGCTACAGAAAGTATCCCTCAAGAAACGCACAAAACGACAACTTGCCCTAAAGACAGTCTTTGAAAGCGTGCTCGATAGCCTTCCTAAAGACGTTCAAGATGCTCTCAATGCCTTCTGGGGCGACAACGGTATTGAATTGAGGATTGAATACTTTAAGCCAGATGCCCAACTCAACATTTCCATGGGAAAGGTGAGTTCAGACGCTTGGCGCAAGTTTGAATTCCATATTTGGCTTATTTTTGCCCCAGAAGAAGTCGTGAGGGCAGTTATGGCCCATGAAATAGCTCATGTTTTCATCAATACCTCACCTCAAGGAAAGACGTGGATGACCGAGCGCCACGCGGATCGAGACTTTACGAGATGGGGTAGCTACCCTCCAGATTTACAGGAAGAAGAGAGGGCCGTGTCGCACTTTGAAGCGATTTGGGGTTTCCAAAATAGCGCCTTAGAATTATGGGAGACCGCAATTGAATGCAACGGTGAAAAGTGGGAACCGGTATATAAAACTCTCCTGGCGAAGTTGAAGTCCGCTAAAGATTAAGCAGTCCTAGCCGCTGGCATGAGGGTCATGGGCGGAAAGCTGCTCTTCTCGAAACGGCCTACCAGTCAACTCCAATGATTCCAAGGAGGTCGGTCAGGTTCGACGGTGGCATGGTAGCGAAGCCCAGCTCTGCGTAACGCTTCGTAGCGACTGCGGGGTTGTCCCAACCATCCCGGCCAGCCTTATTTACAATGACGTACTCCCCGTTCGCAATAACCAAGTTCTGCACTCGCAGACCGGGAAGACCGTCCCCAGTCGAAATAATGATAGCCCTGACCGAAGGTACAAAATTATCGTCGAGGGTCTTGGAGAAGCCAAGTTTCACGTTGCCTTCACAAACGACGACGATCACTAGCCGTGTTGTCATACCGAAAGAATATCGCTTTTAGGAGAAAGCACCGAAAGCCGTCCGCTTAAAAAGTTCTACTTTGCGTTGCCCTTTATCTTCGCCCACCGCGCTTTCTGAGCCGCAGCAATCTTAGCCCTACCTGCCGCGCTCATCTTCCGGCGCTTCTTGGGGGCATTGGATACGTTGGCCGTCTCTTCAGGCTGGGTGCCGTATGCGGCGAAAGCATCAAGCTCAAACTCGATCTTGCGGACCTTGGCGAGGAAGCCCTCCTTCTTTTTAATCAGCTTGGAAGCCTTACGGAGGTGAGCGGGGCTAAGATGGGATAAACTCATGCCCGGAGCATACCAAATTGTCTCTCTCGATGCGAGGCTTGATGCGTTTAAGCCCGATCCAAAGGACTATTAAACGCCAAGAATTCCCCGAAATTCAGATTCGATTTTTTCCAAAATCGGGGTCAATTTTTTGTCGTGGTTTTCTTTTAGCTCTTCGTGAATTTTTCTTTTCTGGTCATACTGATCGCTAGAAAGATTGTGCCCGACTGCTGCACTCCAGCCATGAGAAAAGATTTCGTTTAGGTAGTCTTGAATTGATTTTGCTAGTTCTCTGCTAAAAAACAGGCGCGAGCACCTGAACTTCTTTTGAGCCTCGTCTAGGTTTTCAGATAGGAGGGTATCCGCCCTCGTCGGATCACTCCCAGATCCGATTGCTGCGTAGGAAGACAACATGGCATTTTCATGAATCTCCACTAGGAGGGAATACAATTCACTTAGCCTTTCCGCCCTCATTTCATGCAGCTTAGAAAAGAGAATTTTTTCTCGTTGCAGCTCCTTTTTTAACTGGTGTGAGATGAGGCTCTTAAAAAGAAATCCCAAGACGGTAAGGACGATTGGAACCGATATAAAGGCGGTCAATGGAAGGTTCCGACCTACCCAATCGATAAAATTTTGCCACATAATGAAGACTGCTCAGCCTCTCCGCTGGCCCGTATCGCGGGTTTCCTGAAGAAATACCAGAAAGCCCCTCCCTATATCTGTTATCGCAACTGACCCTTGTTGATTCGTGACCAGTTCGTTTGAAATGAGAAATAAAAGCCATCTATCAAATGAGGAGTTCCGATAAATTTCTCTAAATCGGCGTGTCGCTCTCTGATAAAACGGTGCAATCTGACCTAACGGAATGGCTCCCGAGGCAGAGTGAAGGAAGTTTAAAGCGTTCAACTGACTTCCAAAGATGAACCGCGCAACTCGTGTATAGTGAACTTGGCGCAGAGCCAGCGCCGTTCCATGGCGAATGAATTCCCTTTCTTTCCCTTGAGGAATGGGATTCGCCGCAAGGTACTGGTCCACCTTTGGAACGAAAGGAGCCAACTCGGGGGTGATAGCGTAGAGTGGAGCGCCGGGAGTCGGAGCTTTCTCTATCGGGATTTCAATGGATGGGGTTTTCCCTGACGCTTCAATGGGTTGCGCTGCCATTGGATCAAGCTCTGCTTGCCCAAAGCGCCTCAGCCGAGGGAGTAGGTCACGAATTGGCTTCTCGAATCGGATTGCGATTACCAGCGCGATCACCGGCCAAGACGCCAAGTATTTGAGAAGCAGTTCAGCCCACTTAAAAAAAGTATCCCCCATGACTTCCACGATACCGAGAGCATCTAAAGTCGCAATAGCGATCTGGTCGCGCATGTTCTCAATTCGGCCTGGGGCCGGTCGGCATCCTCCGCGTGTCGTGGTCCTCGTTCCCGTTTTAGGGTGTGCGATCAATCCAGGCCGCAGGGGCCGGTTGTGACAAAGTGAACCAATTTCTCCCTAGTTGACCGGAGGTCGAGGGGGAGCAATTGGCGCGGAGGATTGATGCGGGGAACTCGGCTATGGGCTTTTTTTATTTACTATTGGTGCCCGTATAATGGATTTCTGCGCCAATTGAATGAGCCATTTTGACGTGGCATTTGGTAATGGGGCAGACTGTTTTGCCTTAATTGAGTTTGCGATGGTTTGTGCAACTGCAAACCTTGCGGCAGAGTCGAATTCGGCGATGGGAATGAGAGAGATTAGTCCCGTTATCATCAACCCCTCCAAGGCTGTTGGAAAATCTGGGTCTGTCTGTGTTAAATAATCGAACGTCATCCATGACGTATGCACATGGTTGAAATAGGGAGTGTGAGCCAATACTGAGAAAACACCAAAATGCAGGGCTTTCAAGGGTTGTTCTTTTGTTGGATTTTGCGATTTTTGGCGTGCTGGCGAATGGTCCAGACCAGCGCCTCCTGACTATTGGTGAAATTTACTACCATATCGCTACCGTGGCCTTGAAAGGAGGACTGTCAATGATTCCGACGCTGGCGCGTAGCCGCTGCGTGCTTTGGGGTGTGCATGAAAAAGGCCCCGGTTTTTCCGGGGCCTTTGTTCGGTGTTTGGGTTTCCTTAGCCCTTCGGGACGGGCTGGGTATCCGCTGCGTGTGTGGCGGGTGCTGGGAGGGTTTTGGTGGGCTTATTGTGCGTAATCCCTGACTTACTCCCCTCACCCTCTCCCGTCCCCACTGCCTGTATGCTAACGCGGTCGTTCCATCCTCGATTTAAGCCAACTTTGCCGCCATAATATCGAGATGGTCGTCGCGAAGATGGGAATAAGTTTTTGCTACTAGGACGCCGCCATCCTTGTGGCCCTGCAATTTTGCAATCGATTTGAAATCGAGACCTTTTTCAACGGCATTCGTGATGAAGTAGCGGCGTAGGCTGCGCTGCTCAAAATTGGGCAAGCCGAGCCGCTTACACGCCCCTTCCAGTGCCTTATTGGCGTCATCAATGCGGAAGAGGCGACGCTCGGGAAACTGAATTCTATCTTCCTGCGTCTTGGGTGCCGGTTGTGAGGCAGCGGCAACCAGTTTATCTAACAACGCCTGGACCTGGACGTAGATGGGAATCTCAAATGATGCCCCTGTCTTTTGACGACGAACGGCCAAGCGATGAGTGACCCGCTCGCTTCCGTCCACCATCTCCCGATTCTCCCTCACATCGCAGAGGCGTAGGTTACGAAGCTCGGCTTGCCCGAGCCCGGCAAGTCCCATAAACTGGATGAAGTCGGCGCTTTCGTCGGCATGGGCGTTGAAGCGTTGCGACCGCACGTCCGCCACGATGGCATTGAACTGCTTTTTAGTCGGTGTCTTCCGGTCCGGTGCGGGCACTTTTTTCCTTTTTAGCCCATTGGCGGGAGAAACCAAGATGGCGCGGTCGGCGACCGCCAGATGGAAAATAGCCCGCGCCACGCGGGTGTATTCATTGAAGGAATTTGGAGCTAGGTTCAGCTTTCCCGCCCATGCTTCGACCTCCGAAACTTTGATGGCGCGAACCCTTGTTTTTGGGGCGATACAGGCAAGGAGACTTTTGATGATCCCCTTGCGTGTGGCCACGGTCTTCGCTGCCTTCCCCGCCACGGTGGCGAGATATTGGTCAGTCAGCTTCCCGAATTCCAACCCGGCGAGGTTGGAATCAATCGCCTGCCGCTGCTCTCGGGCCTGAGCTAAGAGTCGTCGGGCGGTCGGCTTATCCGTGGTTTCAAGACTCTGGTACTTTGTCTTGCCTTCAACCTTCAAGATTCGGTAAAATCCCCCTGTCGGCAAGTAGCGGTAAAGTCCGGGCTCAACCCGTTCAAATCGCTTCTTCTTGGTAGTTGGTTCCTTGGATGCGGTTTTCCCCCCTTCCTTCGGCTCGATCAGTGACATGACTCCAGCTTAAGGTTAGAATTCGGGTTGGAAAGTCAAATCAAGAACACACACAAGTCGCTGACTGTCAGCCTTTAGGGGATATAGCTCAGTTGGTAGAGCGTCTCGTTCGCAATGAGAAGGTCAGGGGTTCGAACCCCCTTATCTCCACGGAAGGCTCCATTTCATGAGACACTTTCGTCGCCTCCTCCTGATCTTCATGCTCCTGGGAGCAACCCCATGGATGGCCGAAGCTCAGGATGCAACCGGCCCTGGAGCAGCCGAGGGAGGGATCGCGACCTCGACCAATTCAGGCGACAACCTCGGGATCGGCAATCAGGGAAGCCACAATCAAGGCAATTTTAATCAGGGAGATTATAACCAAGGCGATCACAATCGCGGGAACTACAATCAGGGCAGCGGCAACAGTGGGAACCACAACCAGGGAAACAACAACCGCGGCAATTATAATCAGGGGAACAATAATTGGGGAGACTACAACCAAGGCAATTTCCGCCGGGGAAACGGCCTGCGAACCTGGAAATCGGTCCTGATGGGATCCGTCGTCCTCTTCCTACCGATGGTGCTCATCGGCCTCCTCTGCTTCGTCTTGAGCCGAAGATATCGGGAAGCGGGAAAGAAGACTTTTTAGGCGACCCTACAAAGCCTGCAGCTCCGCTCGGCCCCAGGCGCTGTAGGCGTGGGCTGCGGTGGGGATGAAGAAGAGGGGGATCGGCTTGCGGGTCTTGGGGGCCTCGAAATGAATCGCCACCTCCAGCGAGGTCATGAAGGCGAGGATCTCGGGGTGTTCGACGATATCATCGGCGAATTCCTCCAGCAGGGTCTGCGCCTCTTCCCACATCCCCAGATCGCGGTAGCCCATGATCTCGAAGGTCCGGCGGGTATTTTGGCGGGAAGCGGCGTCCATGCCTACTCATCGGCGCGAAGGCGCGGGAGCTTTAGGACGAACTTTGCTTCCTCCTCAAACGGAGGCTCTCTTCCAGCCTAATGCCGGAAATGGCGGCGGCCGGTGAAGACCATGGCCAGGCCGCGTTGGTTGGCGGCGGCGATGACTTCGGGGTCGCGGACGCTGCCGCCCGGCTGGATGGCGGCGGTGGCACCGGCCTCGGCGGCGGCGATCAGGCCGTCGGGAAAGGGGAAGAAGGCGTCCGAGGCGACGATGCTGCTCTGGAGGGGCAAGCCGGCCTCGCCCGCTTTCCAGACGGCGATCTTGGACGAATCGACCCGCGACATCTGGCCCGCGCCGATGCCCAGGGTCCGGCCCTTGCCCGCGTAGACGATGGCGTTCGACTTCACGTGGCGGACGACATGCCAGCCGAAGCGAAGGGCGTCCCATTCCTCGACCGTCGGCTGCCGCTCGGTCACCACCTTGAACTCGGTCTCGGGCTGGAGGCCGTCGTCCGATTCCTGGAGGAGGAAGGAATTGCCGACGATGGAGCGGACATCGGTCCCGGCGGGATGGGAGACGCCGCTCCAACGGTCGACCATCAGACGGAGGTTTTTCTTTTTCTGGAGGAGGGCCAGCGCTTCCGGGGCGAAGGACGGGGCGATGATGACCTCGCTGAAGATCTCCGAGATGGCCTGGGCGATGGGCAGGTCGAGGGGGCGGTTGACGATGATGATGCCGCCGAAGGGGGCCTGTTTGTCGGTGGCGTAGGCCAGATCCCAGGCCGCCGCCAGCGTGCCGGCGCTGCCGACGCCGCAGGGATTGGTGTGCTTGAGGATCGCCACGGTCGGTTCCTGGGAGAATTCGCCGATCAGGTTCACCGCCGCGCTGATGTCGAGGAGGTTGTTATAGGAGAGCTCCTTGCCGTGCAGTTGGTCGAAATGGCGGAAGAAATTCCCGTAGAGGGCCGCCTTCTGGTGGGGATTCTCCCCGTAGCGGAGGCCCTGGGCCTTCTTCAGCGGCAGGGCGATCCGGGCCGGGGGCTCGTCGGCGCGGGGGATTGCCTGGCTGTCGAGATAGGAGGCGATTAACCCGTCGTAATAGCTGGTGTGGGCGAAGACCTTGGCGGCCAATTCGGCGCGCAGCTCGGGAGTGGTGCCGCCGTTGGCCTGCACCTGCTCGGCCACCCGGGTGTAATCGGACGGATCGGTGACGACGGTGACGCTGCGGTAGTTCTTCGCGCCGCTGCGGAGCATGGAGGGGCCGCCGATGTCGATGTTCTCGATGGCCTCGTGCAGTTCCACGCCGGGCTTGGCGATGGTCTGCTCGAAGGGGTAGAGATTCACCACCACGTAATCGATCGGCGCGATCCCGGCCTCGCGCGCCTGCCGCTCGTGCTCCGCCGAGCCGCGCAGGTAGAGGAGGCCGCCGTGGACCTTCGGGTGGAGGGTCTTGACCCGTCCGTCCATCATCTCGGGGAAGCCGGTGATCTCCGAGATGTCGCGCACCGGGAGCGCCGCCTCGCGGAGGGCCTTGGCGGTGCCGCCGGTCGAAATCAACTCGATACCGGCGGTGTGGAGGACGCGGGCGAGGTCGACCAAGCCGGTTTTGTCGGAAACGGAAAGGAGAGCGCGGGACATCGCGACAGAGTGGGGCAAAGCCGGGGGATTTCAACGCTGATTTCGACTCCTTTTCCCCCTGCCATGTAAGACTGCTACGTAGGCTTGCGATAATCGGGCAAACCGGTACTCTGCGCGGTAATGAGCCTGGCCGAGCATAAATTTTTCCATGCCTTTCCCGCCACCGAGGTGGAGCGGCTCATGCAGGAGGCGGAGGTCATCGAGCTCCCGGTCGGCGGCGAGCTCTTCCGCGAGGGCGATACCTCCGATGCGGTCTACCTGATCTACGACGGGCAGGTCGAGCTGACCAAGGCGGCCGCCGACGGCTCGGTCCGCATCATCGCCACTCCCAATGCCGGCGAATACTTCGGCGAGATGGGGGTCTTCGACGGCAGCGTCCGCAGCACCGGGGCGCGCGGCGGCGGCGCCCAGGCCACCCGGTTGGCCCGCATCCCCAGCGGCCCGCTCCTGGCCACACTCCATGAATCGCCGGGCCGCAGCGCCATGGCCTTCATGCACACCCTTCTCGATCATCTGCGCAATTCCAACCAGCGCTACATGAACGACATCGTCCGGCGGGAAAAGACCTCCCTGGTCGGCGAGATGGCCAACGGCATCATCCACGACATCCGCGGCCCCTTCCAATCGGTCCAGCTCGCCTCCGAGCTGCTGCTCGAACTCCACCAGGACGACGAGACCCGGGACATCTGCAAGATGATCGGCGCCCAGATCACCCGCGTCTCGGTGATGGCCGAGGAGCTCCTCGAATTCTCCCGGGGCACTCCCCGCCTCACCTTCGAGATCATCGACCTCGCCGTCCTGATGGAGGAATTCCAGTTCCTCAACAAGGACGTCCTCCGCAGCGCCAAGATCCCGGTCGAGTTCACCACCGGCTCGATCCTCGTCCAGGTCGACCGGCACAAGATGATCCGGACGATCCAGAACATCCTCAACAACGCCCTGGAAGTGCTCAAGGACCGGCCCGAGTCCAAGATCTCGATCACCGCCGGTCCCGTGGCCGAACACGCCGAGATCCGCCTGACCGACAACGGCCCCGGCATCCCCGAGCAGATCCGCGAAAGGCTCTTCGAGCCATTCGTGACCCACGGCAAGAAGAACGGCACCGGCCTCGGCATGGCCATCGTCAAATCGGTGGTCGAAGCCCACCACGGCAATATCTTCTTCGAGACCGAGACAGGGGTGGGCACCACCTTCTTCATCCAGCTCCCCAAAGTGCTCTCGGAATAATCCCCTGAGGACATCTACTCATGCAGATTACGGTATCGTTCCCTTAAATTGCGTGCATTTTGCAATAGGAACTTTTAGAATTCGCTCCTGAAATAAATTCATAAGAAGCTATCGATAAGCGTCTTGTGAACTAATCGATTATTTTTGGCACAAAGCATGATGAAGGAAGGATATGAAAACCCTCCCTCTCGTGCTGGTGGCAATCCTCGCGGGAACCGCTTCCCTCCGGGCCGATCTGGCCCATGACATCTCCGAAAAGGCGATCCCCACCGACAAAGGGGCGCTCACCGAAGGCTACCCCTATGCGGCCAGCCTCTACCGCATCTTCACCCAAAACGGAATCGAGGCCCATTTGATCCAGTTCGATTGGTCCAAGCTGAGCACCTACGAGTGGACCCCGGCCACTTCCAACCAGATCTTCCGGGCCAGCTTCGTCGTCTTCCGCGATTCCGAGGGACGCTACTGGGGCCAGGAGAGCACCTCCGTCCATGCCAAATGGATCACCGGCACCACGCCCGAGGGATGGGCCAAATCGTTCTATAGCGATACCTTCACCGAGGTGAAGGCGGTCGACGACAATCAGGCCGTCGTCGGCTATCGCGCCCCGGTCCGCAATCAGTGGGCCGCGACCTCGACCTATCAGGGCAGCTAGGGTCTAGCGCCCGTTCGCGAATTCCGGCCCCGTCGGCTCTGCTGGCGGGGCTGTTTCGTTTTCATCGGCGGCGGCCTTTCTCCGCCCCTCCGGAAGGGATTGCGACGGAGAGTGGCTAAGTTAAGAATGGACAGCACTCGGGTTTGCGCTATGGAATAGGTTTAAATACCCATAATCATCGGGGCAAACTACCCACACACCCCATGCCCCCCCGCTCCCGCTGGAACGACGCCCCGCTGCCACAAATTCCGGGCCCCTTGAGCTCAAACCGCAGAGCAGGCCTCCTGCTGCTACCGGCGTTCCTCTCCCTCTGGACCCTGGGAACGGCGGGAGCCTCGGCGCAGATTTCTTCTTCCTCCGATGGAGAATGGAGCAGCGTCCTGAGTCCTACGCCAACGAGTGGGGATACCGTCAATATCACAAATGCCGTCACGATCGGCAGTAGCGGCGCCGATGCGGCGGTGGCCGGCTCCGTCACTATTTCAGGGAATGCTTCTTTGACGCTGGAGGGAACCGGTAGTCTGGCTGTAGGCCTTCTATCCACATATGGGACGCTTTCGATTCAGGGCGGGACGTTGACGACAAGTGCCGGGATATTGGGAGAGGGAGGCGGCACCTTGGCATTGGGTAACGGGATCACCCTGGGAGCGGGAGCACCCTTGGCATTGGATGGCACCAGTTCCAGCCCCTTCCTCGTCAATGTTGCCAGCGGCAGCGCGACGATTTCCGGCGTCATTTCCAACTACGCAATAAATCCGGGATATTTCACCAAGACCGGCGCGGGCACCTTGATCCTGAGCGGGACAAACCCTTATTCCGGCGGCACCACTCTCGCCGCGGGAACGATCCAGATCGGGGACGGCAACGCCGTGGGTAGCGGCGGCCTCAACATCACCGGCGCCGGCGCCACGCTCCAGTTCGGCGCCGCCAGCCTGAATGTAGCGAACGCCATCACCCTTACCGCAAACGGCGTCGTCGATACCCAGGGGGAGACGGGTACGCTCTCGGGGGCAATCACCGGCCTGGGCGGGTTGACCAAGGTGGGCAGCGGCATCCTCACCCTGACCAATGTCGGCAACAACTACACCGGCGGGACGACGATCAACGCGGGCACCCTGGCTCTTTCCGGCGTGGGCAGTCTCTATGCCGGGGGAGCGGTCACCGTGGCCTCGGGCGCGGCGTTCGACATCACGAACTCCAGTTCCAGCACCCAGACCATCGGCGCCCTTTCCGGCGCCGGCGAGGTCACGCTGGGGAACAACACCCTCATCGTCGATACGGCCAGCACCACCACCTTCTCAGGCCAAATCAGCGGCAATGGCGGCCTCGTGAAAGAAGGGAACGGCACCCTGGTTCTTTCCGGAGGCGATACCTACCTTGGCGGCGCCGCCGTCAATGCGGGCACCCTCCAGGTCGATGGCTCCATGGCCCTCGCCTCGAACTTCGTCGTGAACAATGGCGGCACCCTGCGCGGCTCCGGCTCCCTCGGCGCCACCACTGTCACCTCGGGCGGCACCCTCGCCGCGGGCTCTGCCTCGGCGCTCGGCACCCTCACCTTCTCCTATCTCGCCCTCCAAACGGGCAGCGCCACCATTCTGCGGGTGAACAGCGCCACCTCCCACGACGAGATTGTCTCCACCGGCACCCTCTCCCTCGGCGGCAACCTCTCCCTCACCCTCGGCGGCGGCCTCCTCAACGGGGACACCGTCACCCTCATCCAGGCGGACGGCACCCTCAGCGGCAGCTTCGCCAGCCAGACCGTCACCAACAACCTGAACAACGCCCTCACCTTCAACCTCGTCACCATCACGGGCGCGGGCGGCACCGTCAGCGTCGATGTGATAGCGGCGCAGCAGTCGTTCCTCCCCTTCGCCCAGGACCCCAACCAGCTCGCCGTCGCCCGCAATCTCAACAATGTGGTGGGCGACCCTCGTGAAAACGCCCTCGTCTCCTATCTCAACGGCTTGCCTGGCGCCGCCCTCCCCAATGCCTTCGTCGAGCTCAGCCCGATCCAGCAGACCACCGTCGCCCAGACCTCGCTCAATGTCAGCCGCGCCGCCTTCGGCACCTTGGAAAACCGCCTTGCCGATGTCCGCTCCGGCTCGAACGGCCTCTCTCTCTCGCAATTCAACCTCATCGACCAGAACATTCCCGCCGGCTCCCTCGTTGCCGGGACGGATCTGCCGACCAACGTGAAGGCCTTCACGCCCGCGCCGGACAATCGCTGGGGGTTCTTCGCCGCCGCCGATGGGGACTTCGGCGAGATCGACGGGGGGAGTCTCTCGCCCGATTCGAGCTACCACGGGGCGGGGTTTACCCTCGGCTCCGATTACCGGGTGACGCCGGCGATCGCGGTGGGTTTTGCCGCCGGGTATGATTGGAACAAGACCGATTTCGACAGCTCGGGCTCCAACGTGGTGGCCAATTCGATTCGCTTCGGTCCCTACGCAACCTGGAAGGATAAGGGCGGGGATTGGATCGATGGCACCGTGGGCGGGGCTTATCATTGGTATGAATCGGATCGGCAGTCGATCGGCGGGATGGCCGACAGCCACAGCACGGGGACCGAGTTCGACAGCAGCCTCAAATACGGCCATGACTTCAAGCTCGACCAGTGGACAGTGACGCCGACCTTTGGGTTCGATTATCTCCACCTCGATATCGGCAGCTATAGCGAGACCGGGAGTCTGGCTCCGCTCATGGTCGATGAGCAGCAGAGCGATTCCTTCCGCAGCAATCTGGGTGGGACGATCGCCCATGCATTCCAGTGGAAGGGCGTCGGCTGGAATCCTTATGTCCAGGCGGGTTGGGCCCATGAGTTCCTCGATGCCGCCGATGCGGTGAGCGCCCGCTTCGCCTCCGGCGCGGGCGATGTCTTCACCACCCAGGGCGAGAGCATCGGCCATGACAGCGCCACCTTCGGCGCCGGTCTCCAGGCCAGCCTTACCGACGCCGTGACGGCGAATCTCTCCTATTCCGGCGAGGCCAATGGCCAATACCAGGACCATTCCTTCGACGTTTCGGTGCGGGTACAGTTCTAGACTCCAAAGAACCGCTGGGTTCCGGATCGAATCACTAGGGTAAAAGTTCCTTGGGTCCGGAGACGCCGCCGTCCGTTCCGGCTGGAATCGTATAAACCGTCGGGCCCGGGGGGCGAGGTTCGACCCTCGGCTCAAAGACCGTTCCGTCGGTGAAGACGATCACCCGGTCTTGATATTCCCCCGGAGGGCCCGGATAGGCCGTTCCCGGTTCCCGAGGCGAATGGCAGGAGACCGCGTATCCCCAATATCTCTCGTGGGGGCGGACGTGAGCGCCATTATCGATCGACGCCAACCCGATGGAATCGACCCGCCATTCGATGCCGGAATGATGCCGCGACGTCCATTGCAAAGCGGCTTGGCCGGCGAGGCTCCAATCGACGGCTCCATGTTGATGAATGGGATCGATCGGCAGATGCGACCGCAATTGGCTCACGGAAGCCAGATAGAGATAATGGAGGGTGGCATCGAAGGGAGAATCCATGTCGTTGATTTCGACGATTCGCGCCTCTTCGCCGGAACCGCGGGAGAAGGGCAAGGGGGCGAAGCCGTAATCGGGGGATGGAACCGGCTGGGGCGGGGGAATGATCTGGGCGGGTGAAGTGTCGGCGGCTGCCGCAACACCGATCGTGGAAACAGCTCCGACACCCGGTGGAATGGGAATGGTCTTTTCCGTTTCCCAGAATCGGCCATCGGGGGTGTGGCCTTCCGTGGTTTCGATTTTCACGGGGGTTACTTCCGGAATCATCACCGCGCCGTCCAAGAAAATCCCCACCTGCCGGATCTCGGGAAATTCCTTTTTAGGATCGATCTCGCTCGCGCCCAGCAGGAAATACCACCCCTCTTCGGCCGGGGCTCCTTCGAAGAGCTGGCTTTTGAGGTCGATCGAGGTGATCCGCCAGTGAGCTCCCGGCTTTTCGCCGGCGAGTTCCTTCAGCGCGAGGGCGGCGAGAGAGCAGCTGTCCAACCGGCTCCCGGCAGGGATGGGATCGCGGGGGCTGTGCCGGTGCCAGTCCTCCTGCGAGAGATGAAAGTTTCGCAATACCGTCCGCCCATCGGCCTCCTCGACGACATCGCTGTTGTGAACATGGGTGGTCTCTTGGACGATGACGGGAGCGGCGCCCCAGGCGGAAGCCATGCGGAGGAGGAGGCAGGCCGCCGCCCCGATTGACGCAATCCCCGATTTCCCCATCCGGGCAAGCTATCGGAGAGGGATCGGCGAAACAAGCCACCGCCCCTCTTCCTTCCGATTTGACAATGCCGTCAGCGTCATCTAGAATCACCGAGGCCTGAGCGCCTCTGCGGATCGGAATGGCTTACAGCAAGTTTTCCATCTTGGTGGTCGAAGAAGATAGTCGAGTCTCCCGAGTGATTCGGGACCGGCTGGAGAAGGCCTTTCCCCAAATCCGGGTCGAGATCGCCGGTTCCCCCGCCAAGGCCAAGGCGATCTGCACCAAGTTCCCCCCCTCGTGGATCGTCTGGGACGGCGCCTGCCGGGACGGCGCTTTCCTCGAAGACTATGTCGCCTCGGTCCCCGATGGGCTCTGGACCAAGGTCATTCCCATCTCCTGCGACAGCGCCGCGCTCGAAGCCGCCAAATCCCGCGGCGCCCTCACCCCTGTCTCCAAGCAGGCGGAAGCGCTCCATAGTTGGTCGGACACCCTGGTCCACCATCTCAAGAAGATCGTCCCGGTTAAAAAGAAGTGAGGGGGTGAAACGGGAGTTGGGGAACGGTGGCCACCCGGCTGCCGCTTAGTGATTGGCCAGCCTTATGGCCTTAACCATTTGCCAGCACCAGATGCCCGGTCAGGATCACGATCAGGACCGCCGCAGCCGCCAACCAGAAGTAGCTCGCCACCTTGAACTCATTCATACCGAATGAGAATAATGTAGAGCATCCTTTCTCTTCCCGCAAATCGCGGGGGAAAATTTCCGACCGCCCCCTCAATCGCTCAACTCGACTTTCCAGGAATTCGGATCGAGGAAATGCCGCCACGACTCGTGCGCCCGCGCCGTGTGGTTGACGTGGAGGAAGGGGCGCCATTTCGGCCGCTTCGGCCGGGTCAAGAGGGACATCCCCGCCTCGCGCGGGGTCCGGTTCCCCTTCCGGCTGTTGCAGGGCATGCACGAGCAGACGATGTTCTCCCAGCTGGTCTCCCCTCCCCGGTCGCGGGGAATCACGTGGTCGAGGTTGAGCCGCGAGACGTCGTACCGTTGGCGGCAATATTGGCAGGTGTAGCCATCCCGCTCGAAGACATTGTGCCGGGTGAACTTGACCTCCTTGCTGGGCAGGCGGTCGAAGAACATCAGGAGGATCACCTTGGGAACGCGGATCTCCAGGCTGACGGTCCGCACCCGGTCATCCTCCTCCGAGCCCGGAGCCTCGAGCCATTGATTGAAGTTGAGGGTCTGGAATTGCTCCGCTCCGGTCGACACCACTTGGGCGTGGCCCTGATAGAGCAAAACGAAGGCCCGCTTGGCCGAGCAGAGGTTGACCGCCTGCCAAAGCCGATTCAGCACCAACACGCTGCCGTTCAAGCCGGACGTCATTGGAAACCAAGCCTTATCAGAGACCATCCACTCCGTCAATCATCGGCCCCGGCCGGTACTGTCCTAATTTGAAACCTTCACCTCAAAAGCGAAGAATCTGGTTCGCCAATCTAGATGTGAGTTTCGCGAAGGATTTCGTAAGTGAGGCTTTCAAATAAGGTGTGGAGCGAAAAGCCCGGTAGCGAATGCGTCCGTCAAAATTCAAGAGGTCTTCCACTCGGTCCCGAAAAGAAGGATGAGAAATTTTACTCGTGACCTCGTCCCTGGGAAACCAAGCGCCGGCCTTCACCTCGTCGCTGACCCCTGGAGTTCCGGAGATCAGGTCGGCCGGAAACCAAAAGAGCAGCCGTGGGGGGGCTAGATGGTTCGAATAGACCCCGGCCAGCTTTTCGTTTCCTATCTGGATGCCAATCTCCTCTGCGATTTCCCGGTGCAAAGCCGTCAAGAGGTCTTCACCTCCCTCGACCGCGCCGCCAGGAATTTCCCATCCTCTGTCATGACTAAGGACGAGGAGATAATTCCCTTCAGGGTTGCGGATGAGTGCCTTGACTCCGGCATAGAATTGAGCGGGCATGAAGACGGATAGGTTGCTTCTCCTAATATTCCCCGAGAGCGTCTCTCCCGCTAAGTCTATTCAACCCAATTCAAAATAGAACAGTGCTCCCCGGCCCCTTCATATCCGTAAATCATTCTGATTTGACTTCTTACGTAGCATAGCGGTACAAATAGCAACTCATTATGGGACATCGGTTGACGTATACCTTCGTGGTCCTCCTGGCGTTACTCAGTCCCCTCCTGGCCCAGGTCTCTCCCCAAGACCAATTCCTTCAGCTCTATTTCTCGCTGCAAGAGGCGGAACGGCTGGAACAGGACGGCCAATTGGCCACCGCCCGCGATCGCTACAAGGACGTGGCGGACAAGCTCGACAACCTGAAGAAGGACCATCCCGAGTGGGAGCCCGGCATCGTCAACTTCCGCATCAAATTCGTCGCCGACAAGATCGCCCAGCTGACCGACAAGACGGACGCCAATCCCGGAGCCTCTGCCGCCGCTTCGGCCACGGCAACGACGACACCTCTTCCCCCCGGCGGCATTCCTTCGGCTCCGGCCTCCGCCCCCACCTTTGCCGCGCCGCCCGCTCCCTCCGCGCCCGCGACGAATCCGGACGATACCGACGCTCTCAAGGCGCGGGTCGCCAGCCTGGAAAAGGAATTGGCCGACACGAAGCTCCAGCTGACCGGAGCCCTCGCCCAGGCGACCGATCTCCGCCAGCGCCTCGACGCCGCCGAGCGCGAGCTCGCCACCGCCAAGTCCTCGAACCTCGAGGAGCGGGTGGCCAGCATCATGGACGAGAACAACTCGCTCAAGGCCCAGCTGGCCGATGCCCAGACCAAGATCAAGGCGCTGCAGGACGGGAGCTCGACCGATACCTCCCCGCTGAAGCAGCAGCTGCAGGACGTGCAGCAGCAGCTCGCCGCCCTGGAGAACGAGAACCAGACTTTCAAGGCGACCAACAACGACCTGAAGCAGCAGCTGGAGGAAGCCAAGGCCAAGCTGGGCGACTCCGACAAGCAGGTGGCCCAGCAGGCCAATGCCGATTCCGTCCACCGCGAGAACGACATCCTGCGCGGCATCCTCACCCGCCAGCTCCAGGAGCAGGCCCGTCGCGACGCCGCCAAGCACCTCGCCGCCGAGGAGATCAACAACCTCCACATCGAATCGAAGGTGCTGGCGCAGCAGATCGATATCCTCAGCTCCCCGATCATCACCCTCAGCCCGGACGAGCGGAGCCTGCTGCGCCTCGACGCCGCCGCCGTGGTTCCGGCCAGCACCACCCTGGAAGCCCATCTCGACTCGGCGCCCGTCGACAGCTCGATGGCGGCGGGGACTCCTCCGCCCTCCTCGGCTCCGCAGGATCCCGCCGCCCCGGCGGCTGTGCCCGATCCTTCTGCCGCGACGCCCGCAGCGCCTGCCTCCAATACCGACACTCCCCCTCCCGATCTGGCCTCCAAGCCCAAGGTGCCGGACGAGATGCGGCCCCTGGCGCAGCAGGCGAACGACGATTTCTCCCAGGGCAAATACGACGACGCCGCCGCCGTCTACAACAAGATCATCGAGCATTATCCCGACAGCCTCTACGCCTGGTCCAACCTCGGCGTGGTCCGCTTCCAGCAGCAGCGCTATCCCGAGGCCGAGAAGGCCCTCCTCGAATCGATCAAGCTCAATCCCAACGACGCCTTTTCCTACTCGATCCTCGGCATCGTCTATTACCAGGAAGGCCGCTTCGACGATGCCATCGACAAGCTGACCCGGGCCAGCACCCTCGATCCGAACGACGCCCGCACCCGCAACTATCTCGGCATCGCCTGTTCCCAAAAGGGCTGGCAGGAGGCGGCGGAAAAGCAGCTCCGCAAGGCGATCGAAATCGATCCGACCCTGGGTGACGCCCAGTTCAATCTGGCGGTGATCTACGCGACGCAGAAGCCGCCCGCCCGCGAGCTGGCGCGCAAGCATTACAAGGCGGCGCTCGACCTGGGCATTCCCAAGGACCCGCAGTTGGAGAAGTTCTTCAGCGATGACAGCGCGGAGACGGCTCCGGCCAGTACGCCTGCACCGGCGGCGGCGCCCGCGAGCGATGCTTCCGCGACGACGCCCGCTACGGCCCCGGTGCCAATGCCGCCGCCGGCGACGACTCCTGCGGCGCCTGCGTCGGCTCCTGCCCCTGCGACCGCTTCGGCTAAGCCGTAGGGCATCTCTGGTTAAGTAAGCTCGATAGGACGCGTCCTTTTGGGGCTGCCGATTGCCTCCCGGCCATGCCAATTAGTTTCCCCTGGGAACTACGTGCGCTATCACGCAGGCATTCTTGCCCCTGCTTCGGAGGGGAGTGTCGCCGAGTTTGGGTGATGATACCATGCGGACGCGAGGAGCGCGGGAGAGCGGGCTCATCGGTTTCAGGTGGTGGTTATCCCGAGAAGATCTAGTGGGTTGAGCTGCGGCGGGCCGGGATGCACGGGGTACCCTTGTAC
>FSXO01000429.1_pt1 | contig 32164 bp, 31 predicted proteins | sample 1638291 | NCBI WGS metagenome assembly FSXO01 (sample SAMEA3914788, study PRJEB12502) | metagenome | biome: forest; material: soil | place: Canada | collected 2011-07-03 | depth 0.1 m
CACCACGTCACCCCGGAGTTTTTCACCGGCTACGAGACGCCGACCGACATTTCCTGGCTCAAGATCGCCACGCCCGAGAAAGCCCTGGTCGATGCCCTCTATTTCCGGATGACATCGCAGAGCGACTTCAAGGCCCTACCCGAAGTGGAGTTCTCGAAGACTTTCAGTTGGAAGCGGGCAAAGGAGTTCGCCCAGCTCACTCCCAGTCTCGCCCGGCGGGGAATGATCGAGGCGAGCCTCGATGAACTGAGGGCGACACGGAATCGCCATTACAGGATATCCTGATTGCAGTCTTGAAAACCGCTTTGTCCGCAACGTCAATGGAGGGGTCGAACCCTCTCCGTCCGACGTGTTGGTCGCTGATTCCATTGACGACCTCCCTATAAAGGATGACCGGCGTTGATATGCTGTTAATATCAGGCATAGCCTAGCCCCATGAGGCAACCATTAGACCATCATCGGAAGCGCAAGTTCATCTGCAATTTCCGAGCGTTCAAGACCGGCCGATTTTGCCTCGACAATATTATTCAGATGCCGATGTGCCACATCCAGATAGCGTGATCGTCGGGTGATTATTAATCTAGCAAGTTCGACGCTCACTGAATGGGCAAATACAGTGTGGTAGCGATTCTGGCGGTTGCGCAACAAATTGCGCATGGGTGAAATCTCCGATCTCAATAGCAACTCTGTAGTTTCGATGTGATCAGCAATGGCCTCTGAGGATGCAAGACGCAACATCGCCACGCTTGCAGCGATCTCATGACTATCGTTCGCCATGGCATCGAATGCGTTCGAATTAAGCTTTGTTTTACCGTCGCGCACCGCATTGCGTGCGGCGAACGCTAACGGCTCGAGTAAAAGACGCCGAGATGGATTCGCATTAAACGCTATTCCGCTGTTCCTATTGATCTACGCACGAGGCGCTCGGAACTTAGATTTTCAGCGGTAAGCCTCTCAAATTTAAGATCCAATGCGTGTATATTTTCCAACCATTGTGACTCTGATGTTTTCAATTTTCCCAAGGGAATTTCAGGAGATACAAGTGCCGGAAGAATGACTTGGCCTTTTTTAAAATTTACGACAAAGCACAAAAGGAGAGTCGCCTTTTTACTGCTGAGACTTCGAAGACAGCGGCATCTCTCGGCGAATAGCTGGAAGGCTTGAGCTCGAATTTAACGGAGGCAAGCCACTGCGTGGCGAGTTCCTCGAAAAGGATATCTCGTTGAGCTTGCCCCTGAATCCTGTCAACCTTGCGGGTAAGGTCGGTGAGCTTGCGGCGGGCGATCTCGGGATCCTGGGTTTCCAGGGACTTTTTGATCTGCTTGCCGTGCCGTTTCACTAACGCGAAGTACGTTCCTTGAACATTTCGGTAGAGACACTCTCCCACCCGCTTAAGGGCCTGGGTTTCGGATGCTTTGGGCATCCCAAAACCATAGGGTACTTTTTTGGGTTACAAGCCCTAAAACAGGGGTAAGCAGGTGGCGGGTTAAATACTGATAGTCAGCAACATGGACAGGTGGCAGAGTGGTTGAATGCGGCGGTCTTGAAAGACGTTGACCATCAACGACTTAAATGTTGGATTATATAGGTAAACCTATGAAAGCGTAGGAACCTACAATCAAAAGTACGAAGACCTCTATATGAGAATATATGAGGACTTTTGACAATCTATGAACCGCCCGGTTGCGAGAATGGGTTGCGAGTGTTTGCGAAAATAAGGGCATGTGGAGTCCCTTTTTTTTGAGTATAATGGGGTATGAACTATCCCCAAGAATTCGGTGAAGCGGCGTCGCGTGTCGTAAAGGGAGCCCTAACCGCCGTCCGCACCTTCGAGGACGCAAAGAATTTCATCCGGGGATTCAATACGAACCATGACCAGAAGGGCTTCAGCGCGGGGAAGACCGTGTTGAGGGACATCCTCCGGCTAGCGGGCCGGGATGACCTCGCCGCGATGGTCGTAGGGCTATCCTTTGACGAGGTGGAGCCCGCTCTACCCAGCGAGGAAATGGAAATGGCCTCATGCTCGCCTCAGCCGGGAGAGGCCCCCGAGCTATAAGTCTTGGATTGAATAAAAGGGCGATTATTGCAAAGTTGCCCAATGAAATATCTTCTGCTTATCGGGGTGCTGGTCTTTGGGGGAATGAGCGGGGCTCACGCTGACATCCTAGACATCTTCAAGCCCGAGCTGCCGGTGACTGTGACCTACCGGCCCAGCGCCCTCGGCAAGGGTTATGTGATTAATCTCCACAACACCTCCAATAAGTTCCTGACTGTAATCGTCACCATTCACAATCCGACTCTCCAGACGGGGAAGGCGGGCCACGAAGATCTTCGTCCTTTCCACGGCCTGGAAATCGGGTGGGCGCAGGGCTGGGAGTTCACCTCCGGGGATTTGATTGAGGTCCGCAACGCCGATTACCGGCCCCTCGACGTCAAATTGCCGTAGGCACCCCGGCGCATCAATCCTCGCGCCAACTCCTCCGCTTGCCCGGCCTACGCCGACGCGGAGGAGCCGTTCAAGGGGCTAGCCTTGTCCCGCATACCCTCGGCTTGTCGGCCTTGCTCTTCGAGGCTGCGGGCCTCCTGACGCCTCCGGTAAGCGGTCCTGCGTCGCTCCCATTCACTTTGTCACGACCCCCCGCTAACGCGGGGTGGATAGCTCGCCCCCGCCGCCGGCCGAGAGCCGGCGGGGAGATTAAAACCCCGCTTCTTCTGAGGGGTTTAATTTCCGCTGCTAGGGAAGCAGGTCGGACCAATCCACGCCGAGGGCGCGGCGAAAGGCATCTAAAATCGGCAGGTCAGGGAGCCGGTCACCGCTCTCAATTCGTTGAAGGTATCGGGCCGAAACGCCCGCCTTCTCGGCAAGCGCCTCTTGCGTCAGCCCCTTGCCCTTCCGGGCAGCGGCCAGGGCGCGGGCCACATGGGTAGCATAGAAGGATCGAGGGCGGGGAGCGGTGGCCACACCCTAAAAATGAATGGGCCAAGGCCTGAGGAACACGGCCAATACGGTGTAGTAATTCCTCGACTGGGCGAGCCGAGGGCGCTATGCCTACGGCATCTTAAAAAGGGGAAACCAATGATTATTCTAATCCTATTAATACCGCTCGCCATCGCCTACTGCACTTGGCTCTGGTGGAAGAAATTCAACAAGTTCAACCGGGAAACTGCCGCCAAGTGGGGCTTCAAGCCTATCGGCTTTGGCTATATCGTCGCCGCGCTACTCGCCGCTTTCCCCTTGGCACTAGCGTGCATCATGTTCATGGGTGCAGGGGGAGGCGGGACCGACCAGTACAGCACGCTCGCCTGCTTCGGCGACGGTTTACTCGGCACGGCCCTCGCCGCCCTCTGGCTCTCCCCATGGGCTACGCTCCTCTTCTTCCAAACGAAGGCGAAGAGCGACGAGGCCACGGCCTGGGAGGCCGTCCGCATGCTGGTGCTCACCGCCGTAGGGGCCGGTGCCGCGATCTTCGGGCTCATCTTGACTAAGGTGCTACTCAAAGAGCATTTTGCCGATAAGGCCCTCGACTCGAACGCAGGGACGACGGGCCAATCTTTCGGCCAGATGGGCCTTGGGGATAAAAGAGACGAGGTGGTCTACTTCCGCCGGTAACACCGCCCTATAATAGGCCAAAAAGGTCGCCCCAGTCGCCCCAAATCGGCCTATCCCTTTTTACTCCAACCACTTCCAGCCCTTCAAGCAGGTCGCCCCAGGGCCGCCCCCAAGTCGCCCCGGGCCGCCCATTTCCGGGCCTAGCACCCACTCTTGCCGGTGTCGCCTTGCCCCGTCCCTCCCCGCTGGCGCGGGGGGACGGGGGCCATGGTAGACCGGCTATTTCTTCGCGGCGTTCTGCTGATGGTGGAGGGAGTCTAGGCGCTTCGCGGAATCAGCAGCGGCGCGGGCGTTCTCTGCGGCGTCCTGGGCGGCGACTCGCGCCCGGACCTCGTTGCGCTCCTTGTAGACCTGGGCCGCGATAGACCTGTCGACCGACTTCGATGCGATCCCCAACCAGCCTCGAAGGCTACGCCGGGGGCCGAGGTGCTTTGAATACCGGACCCACCCCCTGCCGATTTCGGCGGTGTAGCACTGGCGGATGCCCTCGTTCAATGCCTCCCGAATGATCTGAGGGGCATTCCCATTCTCCTCGATCTCGATGTTGTTGGCGGAGCAGTAGGCTCGGGCCAATTCCTCCGACAGGACGAACGAACCCCTCTGAGCACCGCCGTCATTCTGGCCCTTGGGTTGGTAGCGGTTGTGGGCCGTGAGATCGGCTAGAAGCCACGGCACCGTCTCGTTTTTCTCCGCGTCCCGGCCTGGGGTGCGGAAGGGGATCTTCTCGGCGGATCGGAGGATGCCCCGCCCGAGGCTCTCGACTTCAACCGGGCGCTCAAGGCACTCGCACAAAAGGGCGGCGAAGTATTCTGCGACTAGCCGCATCCTATCGCGGGTCACTTCAACTTCGCCCATCGCTGGGGAACAGTGGTACCACTGATCCCCAGCGAAGTAGGTCGCGGTGGCGCAGACCAGGGCGCGGGCCGCGACTGGGCGGTTCACTACCGCTGCCTTGCCGCCGTTGATGATGAGTGGGCCGCGCGGCCATCGTGCGGGGTGAATCGCAACGAGCCGAGCATCGAGCTGATATCTCTCCGCCAACTCCAAGCCGGTCTCGGTGCCGCCGATTTCGTGAAACTGCGCCTGCACCACGTCGCACCGACTCTCCGCCCCCTCGTGGGGGGCGGAGTTGACGGCGGGGGCGGCGGCCTCGCTGGGGCGGCAGGAGTCAGATGTCGCGCTCATCGTCCTCTCCCTTGCCGTGATTTTTGTCGTTCCCGTGGGCCATCCCGCCGTGGTCGTCGTCCTCGTCTCCCGGCATCAAGACCAAGTGTTTGACGTTCTCACCGAGGACCGCCAGTTCGGGGCAGATCATCTCTCCCACCGCCTGGAGGGCGCAGGCCGCGAGCCCGAGCCCATGTTTCGTTTTATCCATCGCGTCCGAATAGAACGAGTCCCTCCCGGCCATCGTGGAGACCTGATTCAAGACCGACTTGCCAGTTGAGTTGAACCCTTTGACGGCCTTCTGGAATTCATAGGCCTCCATGTATTTGTGCGCGCGCATCGCCATGCGGAGGGACGCGCCCAACCATTTGAAGCTGCCTCCCAGCTCGGCGAAGACGCCGGTACCGAACATCGCGCCGACTCCGTCGAGCACGGACGCGGCGGTCTCGCCAGCGGCGTAGCGATCCATCTTTTCCGGGCCTTGGACCTTCTCGGCGGTGACCGTCATTTGCGGTTTCTTCGCCACCGGGGCGGGGGCCTGTTGCTGGATCGGCAGCGTCGCCGCCTGCCCGCTCGACTCCTCTTCTTCCTGCTGCTGGCGCTGCACTCGCCAGGCCTCGGCGATCAGCTGCTCGTCGGTCATGCGTGCGTAGTTCTTCATATTTTCTTTCTCCTTTTTTTGCTCGATCTCCGTGACAGAGACCGTTTGTTTTTCTGCTTCCTCCGAATGGAGGAATCGGGTGGGGTTCGCCAGTTCGGGGAGGCCCGAAGCCTCCAACCGGTCAAATCGAAATTTCATACCGTCGATGCGGAGGGTAGGGGTCTTCTTGGCCTTCCCTCGGCGTGTCTCGCTGATGACTTCGAGCCGTCCCGCCGCCTTCAGTTTCTCAACGCCTTGGCCTTTGATGAGGGCGGCCAGGGCGCGGAGGTTGCCGTCATGCTTTTGTTGCAACGTGGCCTTCGATGCGGACAGCTTCGCCGCCCGCTCCTTGGCCGGGATGGCCTTCCCGTTCCCGCCCTTCGGGGGCTCGGGGTGGATAATCGCGGGAACCCCCGGCGATCCATCAGCCCCGATCTGCTTGGCAGTCGGCGTAGTCATCCCATGATCTCCCGGCGTTCCATCATCCATCCGCTTCTGCGGATCGCGTTGGCGTTTGCCGGGGGCGAGCCCCTTCGCCCACTTCATCTTCTGAAGCTCCCGAAGATGCTCCGGGCGGATGTCGAGGCACTTCCCCGTGCGCGGGTCATAGTTCGATTGAACGAGATGACCGTGAGCGGCGGGAGTGCCATGGTGAATCACGCTCACCCAGATAGACCGCTGGCCGAACTCGTCAGCCAGCAGGGGCAGGTTGTCGGCCAACAGATCATCGGCCACGGCGCGGAAATCCTCCGCCGTCTTGATGTTGGCGAGCCGCGCGTAAAGCGGCTCTAGCTGGGGATCGTAGCCCGGCTCCGTGGCACCAGGAGCCGCGCCTTCTCGCCATGCGTCAAGGCGGGGTTTGTAGGCCTCGAACCGTTCGAGGGAGAGAACGGAATGGCGGCTCTCCCGGCCCTCGATGTCGGGCCGGAAGAGTTCGAAGGTGCGGGTGATCCCGCGTGGGTCTTGAGTGACCACACCCCACCCCTTCATGTCCCCAAAGGCGGTTCCCTTCTCTCCGTGTTTACCCAGCGCATACCAGATATTTCGGGACGCCTTGCCTCCCCGTTTCATGGACGGAATGGCCTGAATGAGGGGGGGAGGGTTCGCGGAAAAGCGTCTCATCGCACGCCTCCCCGCATTGCCTCGATGGCGACAACGACCGACTGAACCCGACCGATCAACTCGGGGCTCTCGAGCCCCGAGTTGACCAATTCGAGACTCTGATTTAGGAGGACTCCCGCCCTCCGAAGTTGCTCGACGCCCGCCACCACGGCGACCTGATCGAACCCGGCCAAGCCGAGCCCATAGATGGCCCTCACTCGCTCGATTCGAGCCTTCGCCTTGCCGAGTGCAGCCAGTTCGGCCCACAGCTCCCGAGGGAGCCGGAGGCGGCCCGCCTGAGTGGCACGAGCTCGCTCCGGCTTGCTGCGCTTCCGCTTCGCCTTCGCCGCATCGACACCACCCTTATCGGGGGTGGTGACAGTGCTAGCGCCCTGTGTGGTGACGACTTTCAGATCGTCACCACCGCCGGAAACCGGCATCCCCGGAAGGGGGAAGCCAGCTACGCGGCCTGTCACCACCCCTTCGGGCTGGTGCAGGCCACTCGGGACTGCGTCCCGGCTGGCAGGGGCAGGCTCCGCCTTCCCCTTGACCCCTTCCACCGAGGCCCCAGGGGCCTCGGGATGCTCCCGCCCTTCCCGCTCCGCCCCCTCCACGGGGGCGGAGACCGGCTTCTTCGGAGGCACGATGATGCTGCTCATTTCGTGCTTCCGATGAGGCTGCCCAGGAAGCTCTTCTTGCCCGACTCGGCGGGCAAGCCATGGGGCAATTCAGCAGGGGGGACCTGGGACTCGACCGGGAGCGCGGCGGGCTCGGCCTGGGGCTGGGGGACCGCCTCCACCGGGGCAGCTTCGGGCAGGGGCGCAGGGGCGGGGCTGGTGGCTTGCTTGGCGCGGCGCTTCCGTTCCTTCTTGGCCTCGCCAAGCAGTCTGGCCGCGCCGAAGACATCGGCGGACGAGAGCCGCTTGACCGCATCGCGGCGGGCCTTCTGCGCGATGCTCTCGGTGGCGGCAGTATGGGCTTCCCGCGCTGCCTGTTCTGCCCGGTCAAGCTGAGTTACCAAGACAGCCCGGACCTTGTCCTTCCCCTCGTATGAGGGGGCCAGGATACGGGCCAAGAGTCCGTCGATGGCGTCGAGCTCCGCAATGGAGTGGGTGCTCACCGCGCATCCCCCGCGATGAATTCCTCTAGCTTGAGCCGCGAAACCCGATACTTTCCAAGCCCGGGAACCGGGGGGAGAATTCCGCCACGAACCAACTTGCGGGCGGTATCGGGGTGAACACCGATAGCCTCGGCGACCTCTCGTAAGGAGAGGGTTTTTTTACTGCTGTTTTCTTTGGTCATTTGGATCGAAGTCTTGCCACCGGCTTTTTGTTAAAAGCTGGAGGACTTCGATCCAAGTTTGAGCCAACCCCGCTGACATACTCATTCGTGGCGGGGAGGCCTTGGCCGAGAAGCTAAGTCCGACGTATCAGACCTAGCACTCTCCCATCCGGTCTATGCGCCGGTGGCTTGGGGTTTTTACCTTATGCCGTCGAACCTATCCTTTTTAATCCAGACCGTCAATCGAAAATCGTTGAAAAGATATTGAAATCTCCTAAACGCGATCCGTCACCCCCCTATAGGGGGTGATGCATCGACAAAAAACGTCAACTTAGCGGCTTGAACCTCGGCGTGGGTGTCGCGCAGGTGGGCATAGCGATCCAAGAGAAGCTTCCCGCCGTCCTTGTGGCCCACAAAGCTAGCCAGAGCTTTAACATCGACGCCGAGCTCCAACGCGTTCGATACAAAAAAGTGCCTCAGATCATGCTGGCGGAAGGGTTTGATTTTCAAACGGGTGCAGGCCTTATTAATTGCGTTCCGGCAGTCGCGGACTTGGAAAATCTTCGCCCCCGAAGCGTGGTTCTTCATTCGTTCCAAAAGGCTCTTGAGAGCAGGATAGAGGATGATATGCCGTTCCCATTCTCCTCCCTTAAGACCTTGATCCCCTCCATGCACGCGAAGCCGTCCAGCCTCGAAGTCCACATCACCCCAATGGAGGGTGACGACCTCCATTAAGCGCAAGCCCGAGTAGCCGAGGAATTCCAGCAGGTCGGCTGCCCGACCTGGAAGATGATTACCACCAACGCGACCGTCTCCCGTTTCATCCTGCGTTTTTCGTAGTTCTCCGACGACGCGGGAGAACTCATGCCGAGTAGGAATTCTCATCTCCGTTTTCTCAGCCTTGGCCCGTTTCAATTTGCGAAATGGATTATCCAAAAGGATTCCGCGCTCAACGGCCAAGTCGATAGCTTTGCCTAGGACTTCCAGTTCCATGTTGAGGCTGCGAGTTGAGGAAGCTCCGATACGAATCCGGCGCTTCACCTTCTTGCCTTGCCACTCAATGATCCTCTCCTCGTAGGTTACAGCACCCCGGCCAAGCTCGGCTTGACGGCGGCGATACCAGTCCTTGGCCGTTGCCTCATTGATCGAACGGACAACGACCGCGCCGCCGTTCGGAAAGGCCCGCAGGATGTTGCGCACATTTCCCTCGCGACGAAGGACGGTCTTAGGCTTGGCAGTCTCCTTCCATAAATTGAACCACTCGACCAGGAGCTCAGCGAGGAGCATGTTCCGTTGCTCCGGTGCGCCGGGGAGAGATCGGTCTAGCCGGTCGAGCAGTTCCCGGAGGCGCGACTTTGCAATTCCCCGGTCGGTGGTCTTGAGGCTCCGTTTGAATTGGCGTGCCCCCCGCTTAAAAACGGCGTAGTAAATTTGGGAGGACTCGTCGCGGTAGAGATTTTCTGCAACGGCAACCAGGACTTGGGACGGCATCCCCAAACCCTACCAGTTGCGAAAATGTCATGCGAGCCTCATTTTCAGGGACTTATAAAATAGTTATAAGTAACTGATAGTAAGCAATATGGACAGGTGGCAGAGTGGTTGAATGCGGCGGTCTTGAAAACCGCTTTGGCCGCAAGGTCAACGGGGGTTCGAATCCCTCCCTGTCCGCCATTTATAACCATTTTGTGGTAAATGGTTTACAGAAATTCTGCTGGCCCAATTGCCAGAAGATTTGCCAGAAAAGGCCCTAGTACGGCGTTGCGAACGCCTACTCTCCGCCTAATCGGTACCGGGCGGGCTCTTCGTCCAGGTAGGTTCTTGTACAACGCGGAGTGGCGTCATGCAGAATCGGTACTACCTGTACCCAAGGGCCAACGGGATGTTTTACATTCAGGATCGAGCGACCCTGAAACAGGAAAGTCTTCGCACCAAAGACAAGGTCGTTGCCCAGCGGCTCTTCCAGGCTCGCAATCAAGCCTGGGAGCAACCGACCCTCAACGTGGCGATGGCTAAGGCCTACCTTACCGGGAAATCGGCCGGGATGGCGGAACGGACCTGGGATGCGGTGTTTCAGGACATGGAGGAGGGCTACCGACACGCCTCCTCGCGAGACCGCTGGTGTAAGGCGCGGAACAGCGTGCCCTTCCGTCTCCTCAAGGATCTGCCCCTACTGGAAACCAGCAGCGAGCATTTCCTGCGGGTTCTACGCCATCCGAGGGCGGGGAACTCGACCAATAAGTGGTTGCGGATCGTCCATAACCGGGCGCAGGACCTGGGATGGCTTCTGGTGCCGGTCCTGACCCGCAAGGCATGGCCCAAGGTCCAGGAAAAGCATCCACGGGCCATCACTTGGACTGAACACCGGCAAGTCGTGGAGCAGGAGACCGATCTTGAATTTAAGCTCTTCTACGAAATGCTCTGGCTGACCGGCGGCTCGCAAACCGACATCGCCAATCTTCATCGGGACAACATCGATCGGCTCCGTCGCCGCATCACCTACCGGCGGCGGAAACTCCGAGGCCGAGAGCATGGCGGTGCTGCCCTGGTGATCGGAAAGCAACTGGAGGAGATTTTGGCCAAGTTGCCCCAGGAGGGGTGGCTTTTTCCGGTCCTGCGGGAACGGACCGAGACCGACCGGGGATCTCGATTTTGGAAGCTGTGCCGTCGGCTCAAATTCAAGCTTTCGCTCCACAGCTACCGTTATTCCTGGGCGGAACGGGCAAATACGTTCGGGATGCCACTACGGGAAGCGATGGCCCATCTCGGCCACCAAAGCCGGGCTATCCATCACGCCTACTCGGAGAAGGCTGAAATCGTGATGATGCCTCTCGAATATTACGAGGAGGAGCAGCGGAGGAAGATTGTCCAATTTGATCAAGTGGTTGCCAACGGTTATGGCAAGTCGGCGATGGGGTAGGCATCAGTTACGCTTTCAATCCTCTTTCCACCTCTGGAATTTTCATAATCTTGTCCAATTTCTAGCAGTTTTGATCCAAACGTGTATAACAGGCGATGTACACTGGTACGCCGACAGCGAAAGACGCTAACTCGATCGCCACAGATGCCTTCGCGACAATCAAAAATCTCGGGTTAAAGAACGAGCAAGGACGGGAGGGAATGATGCTCAGTAGAGGGTCCGAATGGCACAGATGGGAACCGCATATTCATGCGCCGGGCACGGTGATGAATAACCAGTTCAATGGTCCTACTGCTTGGCACGATTATATGACTGCCCTTGAGCAGTCGGCACCAGTCATCGAAGCCATCGCCGTCACTGATTACTATGTAACTGATACTTATGTGGAAGTGCTGAAGCATAAGGCTGCCGGGAGGCTGTCGATGGCCAAGCTAGTCTTCCCGAACGTCGAACTGAGGCTTGACGTTGCGACTACCAGGGGCGGCTTCGTCAACCTCCACCTGTTTGTCAGTCCTGAGGATCCTCAACATATCGAAGAGCTGCAGCGCCTGCTGTCGCGTTTGCAGTTTAATGTTATCCAGGACCGCTTTGACTGCACGCGCGCAGATCTCATTCGATTGGGTAAGAAGGCTGATCCGAGAATAACCGACGACCGTGCTGCGCTGAGTTACGGGGCCAACCAATTCAAGGTTAATTTTCAGCAGCTCAGGGAGGTGTTTACCGAAAGCGGATGGGCTAAAAAGAACATCCTGATCGCAGTAGCTGGCGGCGCGACTGACGGCACATCGGGCGTGCGCGAGGCCGCCGATCAGACGATCCGGCGCGAAATCGAAAGTTTCGCTCATGTGATCTTCGCTGGCAGCCCAGCGCAACGGGAGTTCTGGCTTGGTCAAAGGGATATCGATGCCGACGAAATCCGTGCTCGATATGGAGGGCTGAAGCCCTGCCTGCATGGAAGCGATGCTCACAAGCTTGACGATGTCGCGTCGCCTTTTGGAGACCGCTTCTCCTGGATCAAGGGCGGGCTCGAGTTTGATTCTCTGCGACAAGCGTGCATCGATCCTGACGGACGTGCACATGTTGGTGCCGAACCGCCCGCATCAGCCACTCCATCACAGGTGATCTCGGAGATTCAGATTTTGAATGCGCCCTGGATGACGACACCGGTCATTCCGCTTAATCCTGGACTGGTCGCCATCATTGGGGCACGCGGCTCGGGGAAGACTGCACTTGCCGACATGATAGCGGCGGGATGTGATTCCATTTCGGAAGATGCGTGGAAAGCCGAAGAATGGGCCAATCCATCCTTTCTGGTGCGAGCCCGTTCTTTGGTCGGGCAAGGGAAGGTCAAGGTAAGTTGGCTGGCGGGAGAACCCAATGAACGCTCACTCGATGGCTCGGATGCAAATGGACCTTTCAGCTATGAGCGCGTGCGATACCTCTCACAACAATTTGTCGAAGAATTGTGCTCTTCAAACGGTCTGACTGACAGTTTGTTCCGAGAAATCGAACGGGTGATATTCGAGGCGCACTCCGATCACGAGCGCGATGGCGCATTAGATTTTGTCGAATTGCTGGAGAACCGTGCATCGCGCCATCGCCTCGCGCGCGATCGTGAGGCTGAGGCCGTCTCGCAGATCTCGGAGCGCATCAGCACGGAGCTGGAGAAGGAAAAGCTGGTCGCGAGTTATGAGGCGCAGGTGGCCCAGAAAAAGAAAATCGTCGATGCCTATACAGCCGATCGCGCGAAGCTCGTCTCCGCCGGTAGCGAGAAGAGAGTCCAGCGCCATACGGCGTTAGCGGGCGCCGCAAACCAGATTAGGGCTAAGCTAAGGAATCTCGCCATTCAACGGAAATCCTTCTTGGAACTTCAAGACGAGGTGAAGGATCTTCGACGCAATCAAGCCCCCGAGGCATTGAAACAAACTCAAGCGCGACATTTGCATAGCGGAATGTCAGCGGAGCAGTGGGCTGCTTTTCTGCTGGACTATAAGGGCTCTGTTGATGCCAATCTGGTAGGCTACGTGGGATGGGTTGATGGTGAGATCACTAAGCTCAAAGGGGTGGCGCCAGCGCCGGGTGAACCGAATACGCCATACTTCCCGGATGACACCGAACTCGGCACGTTGCCACAAGCCGTACTTGAGGCGGAGATGGCGCGGTTGGAAAAATTAGTAAGCGTCGATAAAGAAACGCAACGCCGATATACTGCGCTTTCGAGCAACATCGCGACCGAAAACGCGGCGTTGCAAACATTGGACGAGAAGCTGAAAGATGCCAAGGGTGCCAAAGATCGTGCCCGCGAGCTGCAAACCCAGCGCGAGGAGGCGTATGGGAGGGCTTTTGACGCGCTTATGGCGGAGCAATCTATACTGGAAGCGCTCTACGCTCCGCTCGTAGCACGGCTCGCTTCAGCGTCTGGCACGCTAAAGAAGCTCTCCTTCTCGGTTACGCGCATCGCTAACGTACAGCAGTGGGCGTCCGAGGCGGAGAACGGGCTGATCGATCTCCGCAAAGCCGGAGCATTCCGAGGCAAAGGCACGCTAGAACAGAAGGCAAACGAAGTGCTCAAGAGAGCATGGGAGACCGGTGATTCCGCTGGTGTCGTGGCCGCGATGACGGAGTTTCGGCGGCTCTACCAGAAGGCCCTATTGGATCACTCTCCGGTTGCGCATACAGATCAGGCAGAATTTCGAACATGGTCCAAGCGTTTTGCCCAATGGCTGTTCAGCACTGATCACATTTCGATACAATATGGCATCGATTATGACGGCGTCGATATCCGCAAACTGTCACCGGGCACCCGAGGCATTGTTCTTCTGCTCCTTTATCTCGCGCTCGACGACAGTGACAACCGGCCTCTGGTAATCGACCAGCCGGAGGAAAATCTAGATCCGAAATCGGTTTTCGATGAGCTGGTTAGTCTCTTCATCGAGGTCAAATCGCATCGCCAAGTCATCATGGTTACGCACAATGCCAATTTGGTGATCAATACCGATGCCGATCAAATCATTATCGCTGAAGCTGGGCCTCATCCGCACGGCACCTTGCCGCCGATCTCATACCGTTCGGGGGGGCTCGAAAACGCAGAGGTTAGGAAGGCGGTCTGCGATATCTTAGAGGGAGGCGAAAGTGCCTTTCAGGAGCGGGCTCGGCGGCTACGTGTTCGATTGGAACGATAACGATGACCGCGATTTTGCTCGCAAGGCCGTATAAGCATCTAATGATTTTATGATTAAGACAGTCTCTCCCAAAGACCTTAGAGAAAAAATGGTCCGAATCGCTTTGGAATGGCAAGAATCGTTCTCTGTAGCTCCATCCATAACGACGGCAATCTCGGAATATGATGTCGCCGTTCGATTTTTAGGCATGGAGCCGGTGGAATATGCCAAACTGTGCCAGGGGAAGACGGCGGTCCAGCGCCACGTAGACATCGTCGATCGCCACGGCATATCCTTTCAGGTAAAGGCCAACCGTCCTAGTGGAGGGCCTGGATCGGAGCCTACGATTACGAGTGCAAAACCATCCAATTTGAATTGCCTATGGAATGGGTTGTTTTGGGTGCTTTACCATATGGACTATAGTATCCGGGAATGCTGGTTTTTCGCGCCAGGCGAATTTTCAAAGGCTTTTGAAGGCCAGAAATATGTGCGGCCAGCTCGAATTCGGCAGACGGGTCATGATCTGACCCATACGGAGCCTGGGGCGGCATATCGGTATCTTCATCCCGCCGTAAAGAAGCGGCACAACCTAATTTAAAAACGAGCTTGGCGTCAGCTCTCGCCACGCTATCTCCCCTTCACGACTATCATGCAGACGAATCTACATGGGCGTTTACGCAATACGTCGCTGCCTGCTAAGGCCGGGTTACTTCCTCTCTTTGAGGCAGTGGTCAATTCAATTCATGGAATCGAAGAAGCCGAGATTCCGTTCGGAAGCGCCGAAATTTGCATCGAGGTCTTGAGAAAGGATAAGCAGGAGACTTTGGATTTCGATGGGCAGAAGAAGAGGAGGGGGCCAGAGGCTCTTAGCGATATCTCTGGTTTTCGAATTACCGACAACGGAGTCGGATTTACGGACCGGAACATGCAATCGTTCCACACCTTTGATAGCGAATACAAAGTGGAGAAGGGGTGTCGCGGAGTGGGTCGCTTGCTTTGGCTGAAAGCGTTTAAGAACGTTAAGATAGACAGCGTCTTCAACAATCAGGACGGGATTCTTAAACGCAGAGCGTTTTCCTTTGATGCGAAAAACGGAGTTAAGGGGGCTGAGATTGAAGACGTAGTGGATCAGTCTTCACGGCAGACTATTGTCACCTTGGATGGGTTTGAGGATGCCTATCGCACGGGCGCTGCAAAAACCCCAGGGAAGATATCGCAGAGCCTTTTTGAGCATTGTCTCTGGTACTTTTTACGTGAAGGCGGTTGTCCCAAGATCATTTTAAAGGATGGTGGAGAGAAGATTGATTTGGATTTTGTGCTGACTCAGCACATGCGAGCAGGTGCGGTATCCGAGAAGATCTTAATTAAGGGGGAAGAGTTCGAGCTGCAGCATGTGAGGTTGAGGTCCGGGGTTGGAGAGGGGCACGCCATGGCTTTGTGCGCAGGAAGTAGACTCGTAACGGAGGAAAAGCTTGTTGGCAAGGTGGATGGCCTTCACACCAAAATTTCCGACGACGTCGGAGAATTTGTTTATGGGTGCTACGTTAGCTCGAAATTTCTCGATGCAAGATGTCGGCCGGAGCGGACTGGATTTGATTTCATTAAGCGCGAACACGAGGCGCTCGAAGCGACGGAAGTGACCGAAGAAGATATTCACGAAGCGATCGCTCAAAGAGCTGCTGCGTATTTGGCAAAGGAGATTTTGAGCGGAAAGACACGGGCGGCTGAGCGAATAGACCGCTTTGTTTCAAAGCGAGCGCCAAGATATCGGCCGATTCTTCAGAGGGTGCCTGAGGAAAGGCTAAACGTAGACCCCGATATTTCTGATAAGGACCTTGAAGTTTATCTTCATAAAATATGGTCGGAATTGGAGAGCAAAATCCTCGAGAGTGGCCATGACTTGATGTCGCCTAAGACTGGGGAGACGGTTGAGGCTTACGAGACGCGATTGGCCGCTTATCTTCAAAACGTCGAGGCATTGAAGCAATCTGATCTGGCAAATTACGTGGCCCATCGAAAGGTGATTTTGGACCTGCTTGAGCTTGCGATCCAAAAGGATGCCTCTGGAAAATATGCCAGCGAGGACATGATTCACAATCTGATCATGCCGATGGGCAATGATTCCAATAAGGTTACGTTCGATGAGTGCAATCTATGGTTGGTGAACGAGCGGTTAGCCTTTCATAACTACTTGGCCTCGGATAAAGCCCTTACCTCCATGCCCATAACGGGCAGTACCTCGACAAAGGAGCCCGACTTGCTGGCTCTCCATGTTTACGATAACCCTATCTTAGTTTCGGAAGGAGCGAAGCTTCCTCTCGCTTCGATTACCGTCGTCGAGATCAAGAAACCGATGCGTAATGATGCAAAAAGCGGTGAGGATAAGGACCCTATCGAGCAGGCGCTAAACTATCTCAAACGAGTTCGCGACGGAGAAATTGTCACCGCTTCTGGACGACCGATCCAAAATCCAGACAGCGTTCCCGGCTACTGCTATGTTTTGTGTGATCTCACGTCCACGATAAGGAGCCGCTGCATGCTGTTGAACCTTACTGAAACCAGTGATCGCCTGGGCTATTTTGGATACAACTCCAACTTTAAGGCATTCATTGAGGTAATTTCCTTTGATCAGTTAGTGAATTCTGCCAAAGAGCGAAACAGGGCATTTTTTGACAAGCTGGGTTTACCTGCAACTTGACCGTGATGGCATTTGCCTCGGCTGCGTATAGGGTTGAGAGCCGCATTCTGCATCTTCAAATAATTCGAGCGGAATGCTCCGTCACAAAGAGACGAACTTCACCTCCCAAGGGCGTCTTGATCACCGCAAAGAGATCGCCCGGAATCACCTCCCAGCGATCGCGGATGGCGGCATAGGATACCGGCCCGAGCTGAACCTCCGCGATGGAGGGGAGCGGGTCTCTCGATCCTTGCAGGAAGAGGGCCCACGCTCCGCGGATCAGGAAATCGTCCCCGCCTAGGGTCGAAAGCTCGGCCAGGGTGATTCCGATTTCCTCGACAGGGGTCATCGGTGAATCCTGCCCATCGCGGTTCGGCGGGCAAGTCCGAGATCGGAACCCCATCTCATTACAATGAAGAATCTCCTTCATCCTCAGGGTATTACAGCTACGTACTTGCTTATTATTCATCCGTATAATAAGCGTACGGTATGGCCGCTGCCGACAAGATCATCCAACTGCGCCGACTGCTGGAGGAGAGGCATGGTGCCGTGGCCGTCATGGGCGGTTCCGGGCTGGCAACGGGCCTGGAAGCACTGGATCGGCTCGATATCCCCCAGGGAAGCCTGACCGAAATTGTCGCCGATCCCGCAGCCTCGGGTGGGGCTCTCCTTCTGGCGGCACTGCTCAAAGCTGCGGCAAAGCAGCATCGGGTTGCCCTGATCGACGGGAAAGACGCCTTTGATCCCTCCACTGTTCCCGCCGGGACTCGTATCCTCTGGGTTCGATGCAGCGATGCTTTGCAGGCGGCCAAAGTTGCGGACTTGGTGGCTCGGGATGGAAATATCTCGCTGGTCGTCCTGTTCCTCACTCTCAACTCGCCCTCCGAGCTGCGGCGAATTCACGCCAACACCTGGCACCGGCTCCAGATGCTGGTCGAGAAGAGCGGAACCTCCCTGCTTGCTTTCACCCCGTCAGCTCAGATCGGAAACGCCCGGCTGCGCCTCAATGTCTCGGGACATTTCCCCCTGGGGGCAATCGAGGTTTCCCAAGCTAAACTGGAGCCGCGGCTTTCTCTTTCGGTGCAGCGTCGACGAATTTCAACCGGAGGCAACGATGTTTTACGCAGTGCTGCGAGCGCCTGAATTTCGGCTTCAGGCCGTGCTTCGTCATTCTCCTGAATTGAAGGGGGAGCCCTTCGCTCTTGTCGATGCGACAGGGACGAAATCGCGCATCCTGGAATCCCGGATTGATTCAGTCGATGCGGGCATGACCGTCACGCAGGCGACCGCACGCTGCCCGGGCCTTCAGTTGAAAGCGCCTAATTCGGCCCAGGAGACCTCCGCTCAGGAAATCCTGCTCCAGACCGCTCAAGGCCTCTCTCCCTTCGTGGAATCGACCTCGCCTGGGGTGGTCACGGTTGAACTTCCCCTCGAACGGAGGTTCACGGCGGAGGACTTCCAGGATCGGATTATCGCGCCTCTGAAGGAACTTGGGCTCGATGTGGTCGTGGGAGTGGCTGCCAATGCCGACTTGGCGCTTCTCGCCTCCCGTCATGCCGATCCCGTGCAGATCGTGAAGGAGCCGCGGTCTTTTCTCCGCCCGCTGCCGGTCGGCGCCTTGGCTCCCTCTCCAGAGCTGGCCACCGTGCTCTCTGGTTGGGGCATCCGCACCATTGGAGCATTGACCGCCCTTCCCATGGCAGAAGTGTGCCAGCGATTGGGTCATGAGGCCGCCGCATTATGGGAGCGGGCGAAAGGCGGCCAAGTCCGTCCCCTGCGGACGGTGAAGGCCGCTGAGGTCTTTGAGGAAAGGACCGATCTCGAATATTCGGTCGAAACCCTCGAGCCGCTTCTTTTTCTGCTGCGCCGTTTCCTCGATCAGATTTCCCGGCGATTGGAGCAGGTTTACTTGGTGGCCGGTTCTCTGCGGTTAATCCTCCGTTTCGACGATGGGACGCGCTACGAAAGGGCCTTCCCCATTCCGGCTCCCACTCGAAACGTCGATCTCCTGTTTCGGATGCTCCATACCCATCTGGAAAACTTCACCGCGACTTCACCCATCATCGGCCTCGATCTGGAGGCCACGCCCACTCGCCCAGTTGCGGAACAATTCGGGCTCCTGGAAAAGGGACTCAAGGATCCCCAGCAGTTCGCGGAGACCCTGGCGCGCCTTCAGGCGTTGGTTGGGGCGAATCGAGTCGGCATCCCGCGGCTGGAAGACTCCCATCGTCCCGATGCCTTTTTCGTCGATCCCTACCTCGATGTGGCTCCCGAGGCATCTCCCCATCCCATCATCGGCCTGCCGCTCCTTCGCTTTCGCCCTCCCCTACCGGCCCAGGTCGACATAGCCGAGGCGCAGCCCGCATACATTCGTTCCTCGCGATTCCAGGGCGAGGTGGAGGAAGTGCTCGGTCCATGGAAATTACGTGGCGATTGGTGGAATCCTCTCTCATGGGCACGGGAGGAATGGGATATCCGCACCCTTTCCGGGCTCTATCGCTTGGCGAAGATCAGAAATCAATGGGTCATCGAAGGGATCTACGGATGACGCAATGCCCTACGTCGAACTTCATGCGCGGAGTGCCTTCAGCTTTCTCCGCGGCGGCTCGCTGCCCGAGCACCTCGCCGATACTGCGGCCAATGCCGGGCTCAACGGTCTTGCCCTCTGTGACCGGAACGGCCTCTACGGCGCGCCACGACTCTTCTCCAAGCGTGCGGAGCTGGGAATCCGTCCTCTGGTCGGCGCGGAGCTGGCAATGCAAGACGGTTCGGTCGTTCCCGTCCTTGTCGAGTCGCGGACCGGCTACCAAAATCTCTCGCGCCTTATCACTCAAGCTCAACTCCGTTCGCAGAAGGGAGAGAGTCGAGTAAGCTGGGAGGAAATCCCAGAGTTTGCCGAGGGGCTGGTCGCCCTAACGGGGGATGAGGAAGGGCCGCTGCGCCAATCCTTGGCACGGGAGGATTCTCAGGGCGCGGAAGAGACCTTGCGGCGCATGATCCGTGCCTTCGGCCATCGGAACGTCTATGTGGAGATCCAGCGGCATTTTCAAAGGGGAGAGAATGAGACGGTCAGCAACCTGAAGCACCTGGCCGAGGCCCATGATCTCCCCTTGGTTGCCACCAATGGCGTCCTCTATGCTTCGAAGACCTATAGCGAGGTGCTCGATGTCTTCACCTGCATCCGAGAACACACCCATCTCGATGTTGCGGGGCGGCTCCTGACCGGCAACGAGGAACGCCACATCAAAGGCCCCGCCGAGATGGCTCGGCTTTTCGCTGACCTGCCCGAAGCCATCGCCAATACAGAGCGGATCGCCGATCGGCTCGATTTTACCTTGGAAAATCTCGGCTATAGCTTCCCCGATTTTCCGGTGCCCTCGGGCCATTCAATGAATTCCTTCCTGCGGGAACGTGTCCTGGCAGGGGCCCGGGAACGGTACGGCTCCATCACCGCCTCCATTCAAGCCCAGCTCGATAAGGAACTCGATCTGATCGGTCGCCTTGGCTTCGAAGGGTATTTCCTGATCGTCTGGGATATCGTCAATTTTGCCCGAGCCCAAGGATTCCTGATCCAAGGACGGGGTAGCGCTGCCAATTCGGCCGTCTGCTATAGCCTCGGTATCACCGCGGTCGATCCGATTGGCCAGAAGCTCCTTTTCGAGCGATTCCTCAGTGAGGGCCGGACCAGTTGGCCCGACATCGATCTCGATCTTCCGTCGGGAGATCGACGGGAGGCGGTCATCCAAGAGGTCTTCCGCCGCTACGGAAAACATGGTGCCGCCATGACGGCGAACGTCATCACTTATCGGGGACGAAGCGCCATGCGGGAAATCGGAAAGGCGCTTAATTTTCCGGAAGATGTATTGAAGCGGTTCTCCGACCTCTTTGCCTCGGGTGATTTCGAGCACACCCTCGATCTGGAAAATCAACTCGTCCAGGCAGGCATTCCCCGTGCCCATCCCCGCTTTGCGGTGGTGAGCCGCCTCTATCAAAAGATCTATCGGCTGCCGCGGCACCTCGGCCAGCACTCTGGCGGCATGATCATCAGCCAGGGACGGCTTGATCGGGTGATGCCACTGGAGAACGCCACCATGCCGGGCCGGGTCGTTGCCCAATGGGACAAGGACGATTGCGAGGACTTGGGCATCGTGAAAGTCGATCTCCTCGGCCTTGGCATGCTCGCCGTGATGCAGGACGCCATCGAACTGACCCACCAGCGTGGCAGGGGAGTCGAGTTCTACCAGATTCCCAAGGACGATCCCGAGACCTATCAGCTCCTTCAACGGGCCGATACCATCGGTACCTTTCAGGTCGAGTCCCGGGCACAGATGGTGACGCTGCCCCGCATGCGGCCGGAAAACTTCTACCATCTCTGCATTGAGGTCTCGATCGTCCGCCCGGGTCCGATCGTCGGAAATCTGAAGCATCCTTATCTAGCCAGGCGAAACGGCGAAGAAGAGGTCGAATACATCCATCCCGATTTGAAGGAAACGTTGGAACGGACCATGGGGGTGCCGTTGTTTCAGGAGCAGATGCTCAAGATGGCGATGGTCATGGCTGACTTCACCAGCACCGAGGCCGACGAACTGCGGAAGGCGCTTTCCTTCCACCGCTCCGAAGAGCGAATGAAGAAGGTTCTCGCCAAGATGGAGGCGCGAATGATCGACAAGAAGATCGAAAAGGGGGTTAGGGACCGTGTTCTCCAGGCATCGGGGAGCTTTGCCCTTTATGGCTTCCCGGAAAGCCATGCGATTGGTTTCGCCATGATCGCCTATGCCTCCTGCTGGTTGAAGGTTCACCGTGCGCCCGAGTTCTATACCGCGCTGCTCAACAACCAGCCAATGGGCTTTTACAGCCGAGGAACCCTGATCCGGGACGGAAAGCAGCGAGGCGTCAAGTTTCGGCCCGTTTGCGTGCTCCGCTCGGACTGGGAATGCCGGATCGAGGAAGACGCCTCGATTCGGCTGGGGTTCAACCAAGTCTCGGGCGTCCACGCCGCGAAGGCGGGCCGGATCGTTCAGGAACGCGCCTGCCACCCCTTCCAATCATTGGCCGATCTCCTGCACCGCGTGCCCCTCAACAAGGCCGAACGACGCATCCTGGCCAAGATCGGGGCCTTGAACGGACTTTCCGAACACCGCCGGACCGCCCTCTGGAACGTCGAGGGGATTTTGGAGGAGGACGATCTCTTTGCAGTGGCCGAGAATGGAGAGGAAAATGCGCCGCTGGAGCCAATGACGGCGACGGAGCGATTACAGGCTGATTTCGAGGGAACCGGCGTCACCACCGGACCTCATCCCATGGCATTATTGAGAACCAGCGTCCCTCACGTCACCCGGGCGATAGACTTATGGAAGGGGAGGCACGGCCAAGCGGTGACCATTGCTGGAATGGTGATCTGTCGCCAGCGTCCTGGAACCGCCAAGGGACATGTCTTCATTTCCTTGGAGGACGAGACCGGGGTCTCGAATGCCATCGTGCGGAGCGAGCTGTTCGAAAAGCTGCGGCTAGTCATCACCCATGAGCCTTTCCTTGAAATCGAGGGCACGCTTCAATTATTGGAGGGAACTGCCTCAATTCTGACCCGTGATGTGCGTGGCATCTGCTCCCCGATCGAGGCCCGCTTCCAAAGCTATGATTTCCATTGATTCAGGTTCTCCGGATTCGGGGAAGTCGTCTTCATAACGTAGCAGGCTAATTCTTCTCCCAATTTCCAGTAAGTTTTTGAGAGAATAATTGGCCTGTATTAAGCATTTTTGGCGTGGAGTCCGGGCGATGGTATCGAGAGATCATTTGATGAAAAATCCTGAAATCGAAGCAATTGTAAATGAAACGCTACGTCAATTCGACATGGGAAGTTTGCCTCCGGCAACAATGGAACAGCTCGTTCGAGATGTTGAATCCAGATTGAAAGCCGACGCAGTTAGGTGGGTCCGCGAATGGATAATGCTGTTTGCCGTGTCCAAGGCACTCATCCCGTTGCCTTCAGCTAACGCTTATCGGTCGAGCTCGATCACTGCCGCGGCGGCGATACCTGATAAAAATCAGGTTCCGCCCACCGTCAATCCGCTGGTTGGCAAAGCCGCTTTGCGGCCAGTCGAATTCGCCGCCATATTCGGAAAAGGAAAAATGTGGGCTTATCGTTTGATTTATAAAGGGGCGGTTCGGGTTATCCAAAATTGTGGGGAGTTCCGTATCCCGGTTTCCGAGGTTGATCGCTTGACACAGAAAGCGCAGCCTTACACAGGACGGCATTCGCGGCGCGGTCGCACGCCAAAGCCAAAGCCGAAGTGCGAAGGGGGCTCTCCTTAATCTGGAAAAAGGGCTCCGAACTCATCGATCATGGTTTCGCGCTCAACGAGGATTTTTCCCGATTTTAATTAACTATTTCGCAAACGACTGTTACCGGGTATTCTCTTGGTATGAGTCTCTCCCAATTGACGTCGGCGCATCTGAAAAAGGCGGCAAAGCTTATCTCAAAGAAGGATGGCTTCCTCGCCAAAATCAAGGTTATCGAGAATGAGCTGGAGTCCTTGATCGGTGGAACCGTGCCCGATTCTGAAAAGAGGCCTCGGAAGAAACGGCGCAAGATGAGTGCCGCTGCCCGCGCCAAGATCGCTACTGCCCAAAAGAAGCGTTGGGCGACTGCTAAGGCCAAGGGGCCGAAACCTCCAGAGCCGAAATAAGCAGGCTCTCATTGGGAAGCCCCCCTGGGCTTGGCAGGCTGGATGATCAACTCCCCAAATTGCGCTTTGGGAAGGAGGGCATGATTGACGCCGCCGTTATAAGTCTTGATCGCCTTGATCCGAAGCCCCTTGAAAAGTCGGCGATTGAAGGGGCTGTCATCCAAGGTCAATAGCCATTGCCCTTTGATCCCTTCGACTCGTTCCCGAAATGCGGAAACCTGTTCCTCGTTCCAACCCTCATATGAGCTTGGGTCAGAATTGAGATAGGGAGGGTCCATGAAAAAGAACGTCTCCGGGGCGTCGTAAAGCTTGATGCACCGCTCGTAGGAGAGATTCTCCACCATTACCCGGTCCATGCGTGCGTTGAAGGCCCGCAATGCCTCGGTAATTCCGGCACGGGAGGCACTGGCGCCGCCACCCCCTTTTCGGCAAACGCCGAAGCTCGTCATCTTCCCGGCGAACGAGATCTTGTTTCGGATCAGCCACCGAGCGGCACGCTGAATCTCCGTCAGGCCGGGTTGGGCGATAAAATCCTCCAGGTTCTTCCTCGAATTGAGTACCCACTCAATCTCATCCAAGAGGGCCGGAAGATGATATTGAACATTCCTATAGAGACAGACCAACGAACCATTGAGATCATTGACCACCTCAAGGTCGCTGCGCTCCTTGGCCAGGAGAACCGCCAGGCCGCCAGCGAACGGCTCGCAATAGCAGACGTGCTTCGGGATCAAGGGGAGAAGATGTTTCAGGAGGCGGCTCTTGCCGCCGGACCAGCGTAAAATGGGCCGGACGCGTTTCATCGGGTTTCTCCTTCCTGTTCGACTGGTATCCTGCCGTGATTTTTGAACCGCCAGTATTTGACGATCGCATTCGATGCCCGGCCCAGCCATACGGTGTCCTCCCGCAGTTGTTGCAGCTCATGCATGGAAAAATACTTGGAACCGGTTCGAGCCGGGGCTCCGAGCGGTTTCAGCAACTTGACCGCAATCAGAATCGGGATTTCCCGCGGCAGAAAGCCCAGCAGCCATGCGGCTTCTTCGACGTTCACCCGCGCCGGAGGGTGGCGCAGATTCAAAAATTGCTGCTTTTCGGGACTCGTAGGCGGACCTCGTTTGCTACCGCCACTAAATCATAAATGGTCTTCCGTTCTCCACGGCTACTTGTGGCTACTTCTGGCTACCGCTGTTCCCTTTGTATGGCATGGGGTTATGGAAAATTGGAAAAGCTGTGATAAATTTGGGGTATGCTCGCGCTGACCTCCACATCAGTGAAGATGTCACCCGAAAGACGGGCACGACTAAAGAAAGCGGCCCATAGGGTCGGATGTTCGGTCAATCTGTTCATGACCCAAGCGGTTGACTCCCTCCTGGACATGGCGGAAGAACCGGATTACATCCGCATCCCGAAGTTCCTGGTATTGATTCGAAGCGCACATGCGTACGAAGCCGAACCACCACAAATCCCCGCTCCCGGCAGTCTGATCCTGCTGGAGTGGCAATCCTGGTGGTAGGCGTAACGAGACATCTGCACGCAAATATCTTCAGAGCATCTGGCCGTGGGGCTCGCCCTCAAAAATAAAAAGCAGGGATGGACGACGCTGGAATGCGAACTGCAGGGAATGCCTTCACTCCCGGGCGCACCTCCGTTGTCATTTATCGACGTTCAGAAAGAGAGCATCCCAGGAACAGCGCAGCGCCTTCTTCAGCCGGACGGCGACGTTGACGGTGGGATTTTTGGTCCCCGCCTCGATTTCCTGAATGAACCTGCGGCTCAGGTCGGCTTTTTCAGCCAATTTCTCTTGGGTGAGATGTGCCTCGGTCCGCAGGCGGCAGACGTTCTTGCCGAAAAGGACGTTGGGAGACGGCTTCACCCCAGAGATAATGCCGTTCCATTTCGGGTTGAAAGCGCGCTATGGCGCGCTTTCTTATTGCGCCCTCTCCAAGGGAATTCTAATCTGATTTTCCATCATCCGAGGTGGCTATTTTCTCCCATCTTCGGGAGAAGGATGTATGGGAATTTCATCAGAAATAGGATATGCTTTTATTAGAATATGAGCAAAAAGGCACAGATTGATCCTCCCTTCTCGGAAGCGACTCGGGAAAAAATCCGGCTGATCGCCGCAAAGATGAAGTGTTCGGAGGAAGAAGTGATCCTGCGATTAATGGATTCTTTCCTCGAATTAATCGACCACCCCGAAAAAGACGAATTGGGAGACTTTGCGAAAGAGGCTCGGAAGATCTTGCGCAAGGCCAAGACTAAGCGTCTTTAAGAGACGCAGCAAGCATGGTTGATCAAGTTAATTCATCACGCGGTGCGTGATGCTCAGCCCAAATAAGAAATGAAATGGTGGGCGAGAATAATCCCAAATAAACACCCTGGAGCCAAAACTACCAAACAACCGCCGCCACCAATTTTGTCCGAAGCCCCTCCACGAGTAGAAGGAGTGGATTGGCCTCGGCTTTTAAACCAATTATCTTGTTTTTCGGTGGGTGGCTCATCTCTCCAGGACATAGAGGATTTTTGCTTGGAAAGCTAAAAGGTCAAAGTTATTTAACAGCCGCTTGCACATAATCTGCTCCAGATTGCTTCCACGCCATGCGGGAAAACGGCATCCTGGATATGTTCAAATGAGGATCAGGCGTAGGGCATTAACGGCTCAAAGTTATATTCACTCCCAATGAGGCGATAAAAAGAATCGAGCTTTGTCTGATTCTCTTTTTGATTTAACCGATAAGGACCGCTATTGGAGTTTATAGAAATCCGGCCCATATATTCCGGCGTCGGTTGACAGGCAGATGCGGAAATATCGGGAGGTGGCCAAGTAAAATTCATGCTTTTTCTTCCGTTGCGCAAGGCTGCAGCAATCCGATGAAGGCCATCAATTACATCATAACCCCAAATCACTAAATCATCGGTCCCACGCCTTTTGAACGGAGCAAACGCTACTATTGCAGGAAGGTCCGACACCTTGCTTGGGATGTTGGAGACATTCAGTGTGCGGGCCGATCCGCCGGCCATCAGTCGTGAATTGTTCTCTTCGAGAACGAAATCATTTAAAGGGCACTCAAGTACGGGACAGGCGTGTTTCTGTAGATGCACTTTAATGAAATCCACATTAAAATTGCATGTGTCACCCAAAAATCTTTCCGGTTCGGGAAATCGATTGTGCCACCACTTGAAATCAGAGGAATGCATTTGCATTGGAGTCAATCGGGGCGATGCGGGAGTGATCCAAAAAGTTGCCTCTTACCTTCTACCGCGAGTTAACGACGTTCTTCCCTTTCCAGAAGAATCTTAGTCCGCGTCGTAGAAAGCCATGCGTCCGTATTCTTGTAGTCCAATCCCTTCAATGCCCTACCGGAAAGACGGGCGACTTCCTCTAAACTCACCACAGTGCTTTCCAGTGAGGTATAGACGGCGGCACGCACCAGGGCTGCATCGGGACCGCAAAGAATGAAATCGTAAGGATCCTGCGTAATGGCATACGCCATCAGGTCACGCTCTCCGGCATCCATCCTCACGTTGGGCGTTCTTCTTAGAAGCTCCGCCCGCATCTTGTCATCTACGGCGTGAGGTGCTGCCGCCAATTGAGCAAGGAGCACTTTGATATCAATGGGGACATGACCAGGCGCATACCCCCCTTGTCCACATTCCTTAAAGCATTCTTCCACGGTTTCGACCGAGAAGTGGTTATGAACCGACGTCCAGCATTTGAGCTTGTGACAATCAATAATAGACACGGCATCCACCAGCAAGCGCTTCTTGCTCATGAGACATCACTTGCTGGGAATTCCCTCGCGGTCGAGACCGTAGGAGTGGAAAAGATCCTTTAATCCGTCGCGCCCGATCCCAAGCAATTTTCCAACATAAGACAACGACATGTGGCCAGCCTCCACGGCCTCGTAGAGAAGGTCGACGAACTTTTTTGAAAAGAGATTCTGGACCTTGCGGCTTTCACCCTTCCAAGGCAACCGCTCGATTTCGGCGCCGCAATTGTTCTGTACCATTCCCAAGGCAACCAATCTCCAATACAGCGCGCTCACCGACACCTTAAATATGGGGGCCGTGGCAACGAGCCACTCTGGGAGCGTGCGGTCACCTCGCTGGGCATAAGCCGCTTGAACAGATCGGCGCGGCATAAGCAGAGCACCCGCAAAGTTGTCGGCTAAAGCCTCCACTCTAGATCGCCGGGTGGGGTTCATCGTGATCTGTTCGATACGGCTGGGTGGCATCGCTTGCCACGTCAGAAGATGAAAAAGTTCGTGCGCCAAATCAAAGTTGCGGCGCCCCTCGCCCTCTTCGCGATCGATCAAAATGGTTCCAAATTCCTTAATCCAGCAGGCGGCCCCTGAAATCCCGTGGGGGGTATCTACGTAGAGCACGAGGATATTCAGCTTTTGTTCGACCTGGGAGGCTAGGTTTTCAGCGGGATATGGCCCCAATTGCCATTCCTCGACGATTTCTTCGGCCGCTTCCCACGCGTCTTCGTAGAGACTGCGGTTATCTAAGGGGATGCTTTCAGAAAAGGGGACACAACGCTTGCTCTGAAGGCGACTCGCTTCGCGCCAAGCCGCAATCCAACGAGAGGCATTGGTTTCGTAGGAGTCGAGCGTTTCAGGTTCCGCTGTTGCTCGCCATGAAAATTTGCCTTCTCCCACTAGTAGGGTGGGATCGACAAAAAAATCGACCTCCTTTTTGAAGATGCGGCCCAAATGGACTAATTCCTCAGACGTTACTTCACGCTCTCCATTCTCAATGGCGGAAACGGTTTGAGCGCTCTTAAGACCGAGCTTCTCCGCCAAAGTGGTCTGATTCATTTTCGCCTGATCGCGGAGATAACGGATGCGATGAGCAATCCGGCGACGCTGCTCAGATTGTTCTTTTTCAAGGAAAGTCATGGAGGCGGATATTGCTGAACAAATGACAAGCGGCAAGGCATTTCTTTAAATTCCCATTTTTAAGGATACATCAACTCAGCCTGAAGTCGATGCCGCAAGTGGTTAATGTGTATTAAATTAATTTGCGACGAACTTCCCAATACGGAAGAAGATATCTCAAGGCTGCCTACGCAATTTGCCCGAGCAAGTTAGGAAGTCCTTAGCTTCCCACTTCATGAAAGAGAAGATGCATCTTGGCCGGATCGACTATCAGATGTCCTGTTGCCATGGCAGCAGCGTTTCCAATTAAGTAATCCGCAATCGGGGCGCGGATGTACTTTTCCATCGCGTCCCGCAGTGGGCGGGCGCCGAGATACTTGTCGAACCCCTTTTGGATCAGAAAGGTCAGCACACCCTCGTCGAACTGGATATCGTGCCCTCGCTGAGCCAGAAATTCCCGCTCCCGGTCCAGATTGAGCCGGGCAATCTCCCATTGGATCGGATAGGAAAGCTTATTGAAGACCAGCTTGGAACTGATCCGCCCGAGGAACTCGGGCCGGAATGCTGCCGCTACCTGGGCGAGGACATACTTCTCGATCTGGGTGAAATTCAGGTGTTTGGCCCGCAGGATGTCGGCGGTACCGATATTCGAGGTGAAGATGATATAAAACCGGGAGAGATCGAAGGTCCGCCCGGTTCCGCACGTCACCCGCCCGGCATCCAAAATCTGCAGGAACACATCGACCACGAATCGGTGTGCCTTTTCGATCTCGTCGACCAGGAGGATTCCCTCAGAATACCGCGAGAGAAGATCCCCCAGCCGCCCCAGGCCCCCCTTCTCGTCTCCGATGAAATTCTTGATGGCGTCCTCCGACGAGAACTCCGACATATCGAGCCGGAACGGCTCCTCCTGATCGTAAAGACTTCGGGCCAGCATCCGCGCCAGCTCCGTCTTCCCCACCCCGGTCGGTCCGATAAAGAGGAACGAGCCCTTCGGCCTCCCCGGCGTCGCCAGTCCCGATTCACCGATCTTCACCCGCTCCACCACCTCGGGAATGACGCGATCCTGTCCGCGGATTGCTGCCCGGAGGGTAGCGTCCAAAACGCGGAGGCGATCGATATGGGGGGAAAGAGCCATGGGTTTAGGCCGTCAGAGCCGCTTGGTGGATGGTATCGACGTAAGACCCGGCAGCGCGCAGTTTCGCGGTCACGGCAGGATCGTAGGGCTGTCCATCGACCGTGATCGGCCCGGCGGGCTTCGGCCCCGTCATCTTTTGGGTAAAGCTGGTGAACGGCAGAACCGTACGTTGGTACCCCTTCTCGCAGTGGCGGAGGATGCATTCCGAGCCATTCCGCCGCTTCTTCAGATTGCGGAGAACATGGGGTTTGATAAATGGTTCCTCCTTCTCCTGATACGACCGCGAAGTCGAAAATCCATCCCGTTGCCGGGATACCGTCCTGGAAATCTTCTCTAGCGTCCGCTCGCCGATCCGTTTGGACAGGACCTCCGCGTCTTCCTGGTTCGTCTGGCAAAAGGCGATCTCGTTTCCGAGGTTATCGACCAGGGTATTCTTGATGTCCCGCCCCAGCGGCGGAACAAACGACCGCTCCGTCTGCGTCGAAAAGATGGCGCAGCCCTTCGCTTCCCGGACTTGATCGACCTGGTTATGATCAGCCATCCCCAGTTCCGATTTTGTGACGACGCGCTGCCCCTCATCGGCCCACAGGACGCTCAAATTCCGCTGGGCCAGTTCCTCCTCGCTCAGATTGAACCGGCTCTTGATGTGGGCGTACCATGCGATCTTCATCAGCGTATTCAAAAAGCCACGCTCTGCATCGAACCGTTGGGGAATCGAGCAGCAGAAAATCTTCCCCCGGTCCGTCATCGAAAAATCGACCGTGCTCTTTGGCTGTCCAAAGACCGCCGCCACATCGGGATGCTGATAGAAGAAAAGAATATTGAGGATCGTCGAGCGGACGCCGGAAAGCTCCTCCTCGGCCAGGGCAAGAAACTTCTCCGTGAAATGGTTGAAATAGACCGCCCCCTCGTCCGTATCCAAGGAGCGCAGGCGATCCATGTACTGGTTCATGCGGGGCGGCGAAGTCAGGAAGGCGAAGACTGTCGGCAGGGTGGGGATTTCCCCGAGCAACCGGACGGCATCGATCGCCATGCCGATGTGGAGCTTGGCTTGCTGGGCGAAGTGATCCGAAGAGCCGCCTTCCCCGACCGCGCCACGGGCCTGGGCCACGTCGGTCAGGAGCTGGGCATAGCTCGAACCGGGAATGAGACCATTCTCCAGCCAATTGAAGACATAGGGCGGTTTCCAATCGAGCGGGGCATTGTCGGGCCGGATCTGGAGCAGCACCACGTCCTTTTCGCGCCCAAAATGAGCCGCCATCTTGATCAGCATCCGGTAAAAGAGGCCCTTCTGGTCGATGCAGAGCCCGCCCCAGCCGGGGACATTGAGGAAGAGCTGTGCCATGATGTTGGCGATACCCGCAGCGGTCTTTCCCGAGCCGGTCCGTCCGGTGATGAGCCAGTTCCGGCAAAAATCTTCCAGGTTCCAGGTCAGAGAACCCAGCCGGACGATCACGTCGGAATCGGCTTTCATTTGGTCGGACGAGCGGAGCAGGAGCGTGGAGAGCGCGGCGGCAGTCCCTGCTGCGATGGCTTGGTCGATAAAACGGTCGGTGAAAAGAGACGAGCCGACATATCCGGCTCCGGCGGCCATGCTGACCGTTCCCAGCGATGCCAGATGGGAGGGAAGACGCGGATTCATGGCCGTTTATCGGTTTTGGGAGCGGAGGAATGCATTGATCGCCTGCCCGATGAGAAACGGGATCTGCGGGACGACCGCATTGCCCAGGCCCTTGAGACTGTCCACCCGATGGGGAATCCCATCAGCCACTCGACCCACAGGGGGTTCAGCGAGCCACCAACTGGGGATTGCGTGCGCCCACCTTTCGTAGTCGAGGACGTGGACAGGCTCATCTTGACCGCGTAGGGAAGAGTCAATCCGCGGTCGCCAGGGTTTCCCTGACCGGGTTGGCAGGCTCGCGGCGTGGGCCACAGTCTCACGAAGGTCTGCAGGTTCAATCCTCCCTTTCGTCCCTGCGTTCCCGCCCCCGTGCTGCAGTTCGCGTGTGGGGTGGGTATCATTCCCACTGGTCCCGGACACCGGGCCGCCCAATCGTTGAGGTTCCGACCGCCGTGCTTGGTTCCGTACCGTCCGACCCGCTTCGGATTTCCCTTGGCAGCGTCGTGGGCCTGCGGCGTCGGCCACATTTTGACCCAGGAATGGAGCGTGTCCGGTCGTCCCCGGTGCCGTCCGCTGTCGAATTCGGCGCGAGGCGTCGGTACCAGGGGTGACCACATCCCTTTCTCCGCTGCCCGGACCTGCATCTGCAGGTCGGACAAGCAGATCCCCATCCGATTGCCCCGCGCCACGCTTTCCCGCTTCCGCTCGAGAAACCGTTCCGGAGTGCCGTTGGCAGGCTGGGCTACGGGCGTGGCCCACAATCCAGAGCCTCTCCCGCCGATGACACGCGCCAACGGCGCAAGCCGGTACGCAGTGCCAGAGCAAATCGTACCCGAGCGCGGCCAGACCGCCGACGTACCCCTCGAACGCTTTCCCGTTTTCGGCGCTGAGGATCGCGGGGACCTGTTCCATGAGGATCCAGGTTGGTCGCAGGAAGCGAACGACTCCCAGGAAGGCCGGGAATAAATGCCGAGGGTCGGCAGTTCCACGTTGCGCCCCGGCAACGCTGAAAGGCTGGCACGGAGGGCTTCCGACAAGAACATCGACCATGATGTCGAATCCACGCCGCCGCATTCCTTCGAGCCAGCGGACGAGGTGACGGATGTCGCGGCAGATCGGGACGCCGAAGCGTTCCGCGAGGAGCGTGCGGCAGAACGGTTCCCGCTCGCATTGCCAAGCGAGTTCCCAGCCGCAGGCATTGAGGCCGATCTCCCAGCCGCCGATTCCCGAGAAGGTCGTGGCATAGCGCATCGTTCCTACGGCCAGACTTGAACCGCCAGGCCCTCCGGTG
>FSXO01000428.1_pt1 | contig 31933 bp, 35 predicted proteins | sample 1638291 | NCBI WGS metagenome assembly FSXO01 (sample SAMEA3914788, study PRJEB12502) | metagenome | biome: forest; material: soil | place: Canada | collected 2011-07-03 | depth 0.1 m
ACCTTACAGGGTGACCCAATGCTTCCCCGCTTGATTTGAGGGGACATTTGAATCGTGACTTCCGATTCCAGCGGAGTTCGTCGTGGCGCTCCCTGATACGGCAGTATAAAGGCAGAATATAGACCATCGGTCGATTCGCCTCGCTCTTTTGCCTCCAATTAGTAAAACAATGGCAATTGAAAGCTTCTAACTCCAAGGAACAATCGCGATTGCCAACTGTCGCGGCGGCGGTGTTGGCGTTATTGGCCACGAGCCCTGGAGCCGGCGCTTCGGACTCAAATGCTCTGTCGCCGCCGGCTGTCGCAAAAAAGCCTCACGAGGATGATCACATTCCGGAGTTGGTACTAACGCCGCCGGTCGAGTCGGGTACCCTTTTCGCGGACCATAGCTCCCATTCGTCGCACAGTTCGCACTATTCATCGTCGGGCGGCGATGACTACGTTCCCTACACTCCACCTGCCCCAGCGCCAACCTACGTTCCGCCTCCTACCGCTACCCCCTACACGCCCCCGCCTGCCCCGACGCCCGCGCCAGAAACTCCACAAGTATCGCGAATCGATCCTGTTTTATTGAACAAATTGACGCAGCTACCCTCCATGTGGCCGAAACAAGTAAAACTCCTCCAGCGGTTTGGCTTCACGGAAATCAAGGATGGGGTTGCGGTGGGTGTGGTCGGGGCGCCTCAAGGTACCTTGGTCGAACTGCTCCAAGTCAAAGGCGTCAAGCTGGTCGTTTCGTACTTCGGAAACAAAGCCGAAGTCGATGCCGATATCACTGACCTCGAGCAACGGATTGACGTGAATACATTGGTCGCCGCTCCGGGGGCACCGCCATCCACCAATTCCGCCGCAACCACCCCTCCCGCGACGACCATGCCGGGGACGACGCCTTAAGCGATTATGGATGCGGAAACGGTCGTCGTTGATTTGGGCTTGTATTCCCGAAATGCCATTCAGAAAGCCGCGTACAAATTTTCTGACGCTTGGTATGTCGAGTTGGCGTCGGGCTCGGACCAAACCGTAAACGTGCGTTTCACGCCAAAAGGCGAGGGGAAGGACGGGGACCTTGTTCGCAAGGAATTCTTCAACGAACTCCTCGACCAGACCCTGCGAGAACGCATAGCCTCGGAAACATTGGCGGTTCGCAACCTCATCATGGCGCACGCGCTGAGCAAGCTTGATTTAAATCAGACGCCCGATGCCCTCAGCTCTACTAGAAGCTAGCCGAACCTTGAATAGGACCTTCTCCCCGAGGGATGAGTTTGCCGATAAGGAGTATCGGCTTTTGCCCTTCAAGTTTCTGCGTCTGGGTGATGATCGTCGTCTTCTGACCAACCTAGTCGGCGAATACCTCATCTTATCCGCCGCAGAATTTCAGGCCCTCCTTGCTGGTGGCCTCGCTCCTAACAGCCAGGCCTACGCCAATCTCGCCGGTAGGCACTTCATCTCCGCCAAGGGAGCGCGCGCCCATCTCGAATTGTTAGCGACCAAATACCGCACCCGCTTGGCCCGGCGGTCCAATCTAGCGTCCCTGCATCTTTTCGTGGTGACGCTGCGGTGTGATCATTCATGCAGCTACTGCCAGGTCTCGCGGGTTTCGGAGGACAAGGCGGCCTTCGACATGACCGAGCAAACTGCGGACCGTGCGATCGATATCATGCTGGAAAGCCCCAGCCCGAACTTGAAGATCGAATTTCAGGGCGGTGAATCTCTACTGAACTTTCCCCTGATCCTGCACATCGTCGCCCGGGTCAAAACATTGGCCGCGGATCGAGCCCTGAGCTTTATCATTACCTCCAACCTCTCCCAATTGACCGAGGAAATGGTGGAGGTGTGCGCCCTAGAGGGCATTTTCTTTTCGACCTCGTTGGACGGACCCGAGCAACTGCACAACACCAACAGACCGCGTCCGGGCGGCAATAGTTATGCTCGGACGCTGGCGGGTATCGAGCTGATCCGTCGAAGGATGGGAAGCGCCGCCGTGTCGGCCCTCATGACTGCGACCTCCGCAAGCCTCGCCCAGCCTGAGGCCATTATCGACGAGTATGTGAGGCTGGGGTTCAAGAGCATATTTCTCCGGTTCATTTCACCCTATGGATTTGCCGTGAAGTCTCACGCCCGAATTGGGTATGAAGCGCAGCAGTACATCGAGTTCTACAAGCGGGGTATGGCCCACATCCTTCAACTCAACCACAGCGGAACGTTCTTGAGAGAAACGTACACCACTCTCCTGCTGAGACGAATCCTCACGCCTTTCTCGGACGGATACGTCGATCTGCAAAGCCCCGCAGGCTTGGGATTAAACGCTCTTGCCTACAACTATGACGGCGGAGTCTATGCCTCCGACGAGGGGCGTATGATGGCGGAGATGGGAAATGATGACTTGCGCCTTGGCACCGTCGACGAATCCTACCGCGAGCTCATCATGGCAAAGCCCTTCCAGGAGTTGCTCATGGCGACCATGACCGAAGGGATACCGGGCTGCTCGGACTGTGCGTTCCAGCCGTGGTGTGGGAGTGACCCCGCATTTCATTTGCGCACGCAGGGCGATCCGGTCGGACATCGTCCGACCAGCGCATTCTGCCAACGCCAGATGGCCATTTTTTATCATTTGATTGACCTTTTGGAAGTCCCGTCGTCGGCCAAAATCCTCCGGTCATGGCTGCGCTAGCTCTTTCCTGTCGCATCAATGCTGAGGACGTGGTGGGGCGCCATGTTTTGCGGATTACCCGGGACAGCAGCCTTCCATTCGACCAAAGGAACCGTCACGCTTTGTTGGTCTCGGGCGAACCGTCGTCTAATGATCGGGAATCGGGCTTTCGCTTCGTGCTGGCGTCCGGCTTGGATTGCCCGGGGGCGATTCAGCTTCCCATCGGTTTGGGCTACCTCGAAGAAGGAGACATCGTGCGCCTAAGTGCCGGCGCCATTCGCGTGGTCTACCGAAAGACCTCTCCGCATAACGTCCTCTTTGTTACCGAGCGCTGTAACAGTCGGTGCGTCATGTGCTCGCAGCCGCCACGGGAAATTGATGATGGATACCTGATTGGAGAGATACTCGAGGCCATCGCCTTGATGGCTCCGCAAACGCCTCAGCTCTGCATCACCGGAGGGGAACCAACACTTTATTTCGAGGGCCTTCTTGAAATCATCCGCGCAGTTAGGGAACGCCTGCCCCGGACCGCCCTGCATATGCTTAGCAACGGCAGACTTTTTAGTCGGCGTGGGTCCGCGAAGGCCATCGCTTCGCTGGGTCATCCTGATTTGGTCATTGGCATTCCACTCTACTCCGACGAGCCAAACGGGCATGATTATGTCGTCCAGAGCAAGGGCGCTTTTGACGAAACCGTCCTTGGGTTACTGAATCTCGCTCGTCACCGGCAGAAGGTGGAGATCCGCTTTGTCATCCACCGCCAGACACTTCCCAGGATGGTGGAAACCGCCCGGTTCATCGCCAGAAATCTACCCTTTGCCTCACATGTCGCTCTAATGGGGCTAGAACCGACGGGCTTTGCCAAGACGAACTTGGAAGCTTTGTGGGTCGATCCTTGGGAATACCAATCCCAACTTGAGGATGCGGTTGAAATTTTGCGCGCGGCGAGGCTGCGGACTTCGATTTACAATCACCCACTCTGTCTGATTCCCCGCGCGCTCTGGCCGATTGCGATGCGATCGATCTCCGATTGGAAGAATATTTACTTGGAACCGTGCAGCGATTGTTCGGTCAAAGCTCTCTGCTCTGGTTTCTTTTCATCCAGCCAGAACGTCCACAGCAAACACCTCCGGCCTTTCGAGCTGGCGAGTTGAGATCGGGCTATGGGACTGTTCACACCCGCTCGCTGCCAGCTTTGCACGACTCCACTGCGACGCCGCTACTATACTTGGACCACACCTCAGGGTAGGCGAGCGTCATAAACTCATCCAGAGCCGGGTCAAAATCTGATCATCCTCAACAGGAGTTTCCGAAGAAGCTGCTGATGTCACTTACTCATCGCAGGAGGAAAGAAAAACCCCTGAAGTTACTAGCTTCAGGGGTTTTGCTAAACACGAGGCCAGCCAATACACGCAGGACGCGCCTAAAGTTATTGCATCGAGCTGTGCTGGGTGGGATCGAACCTACCCGACTGATTGACGGCTTATTTCTTGGGGGCAGGTTTCTCCATGGCAGCGGCTTCGATCTTCTTCGGATCGAGACCGAAGATTTTGCAGGCGGCGATAATGGCTTCCGGCAGGCCGTTATTGGCAAACAGCGAGCTTTTCCAAAGAAGCGTTTCGATGATGAACCCGACCGGCGTGGCCTCGGCTTTTTTGGAGACATCACAGTAAAATGCCGTCGGGTCGCCGTCTGTTTTCATCGTGGTATAACCGTGCCGTTTCGCCACCCGCCGCTTGGTGTCGAAATTGGCTTCGTTAATCGCTAGAAGGCGCAAGAGACGAAAGAGAGCTTTCGTGTCCTTGGCCTTGGCCTGCTTTTCGATCACGCCGGAAATGGCGAGATCGACGGCACGAATCGTGCGCTCGTGCTTTTCGCGGGCCGCCTTCATGTCCCGGCGTTGCTGCACGGACGTTTCCGACATGCTTCCACGCGTTTCGTGTGGCTCGGCGAGATCAAGGGCGCGAGCCGATTCACCCGCCTCCTTGCGTCCAATTAATTCGTGCAGGGTGCCCTCGCGGTCGGCGGCCACGATGATGCTGGGCCTTTCGTCTTTCGGAAGTTGCCCGACGATTTGCCGCCACGTTTTCTTAGGCTCGAACGGGCAACGGCTGTCGATTTCTACCACGGGGGCGTCGTGCTTCAACTGACCGCCCCGGTAAGGATAGAGTTCTGCCGCCTCCTGAGCCGAGAGAACAATCTTGCCCTCTTGCTTGGCGGCTTCGAGCGCCCGCGCCCGCGCTGCCTCGCACTTCTGGCGAAAGCAAACTGGGTCCGTGCAAACGTCGGCACGGCTGACATCCGCGAAGAGTTCTTTCTGGTTCCCGGTGCGCTTCGGGCAAGACGCGCAAGGACCAGCGGCAGGCACAAGGGTGGCGTCCTTCGGATCGAAGGGCGCACCTTTCAACTGCGTCATATATTCGTTGGTGATAAATGCCTGCACCTGCCGAAACGAATAGGGCTCGTCGTTACGGCCTTGAAGAATCCTCGCGGCGGCTTCCTCGGCCAGCTTGGAATTGGGAATGCGGGCAATCAAGAGAGCAACCTGCGGCGCGATTTTCCCGGCGCGAAGGGCTTCCTTCACCTTTTCCGGTAAACTGAGAAGCTTGATGCGTCCGTAGATCGTGGCCCGACTCTTGCCGATTTCGGCGCACAGCTCGTCCACCGTGGCTTTACTCGACTTGAGCAAGCCATCGTACTGTTCGGCCTCCTCCAATGGATCGGGGTCTTCGCGCTGCGCGTTCTCGATAACTTGGAGCATCAAAGCCTCATGGTCGGTAAGATTGCGAATGACGCTCGGAATGTCGGTCTTCTTTGCGAGCTTCGATCCGCGCCAGCGGCGTTCGCCAATAACTAGTTCGTACTTGGCGCTGCCAGCGGCCTTTCGGCGGGCCTCGTCTTCAATGCACGAAACCGGACGCACGGTGATGGCTTGGATGACGCCTTTCTCACGGATTGAGGAAGCCATTTCTTCCAAGGCTTCGGGTTTGAAGCGTTTACGGTTCGTCGCGGAATTGATCATTTCCGCAACAAGCAATTGATGGATTTTTTCATTCGTGATGGTGTTTTTTTTCATGATGAAGGTGGCGGCTTAACGTCTGCCTCGACGGTTAGAGCAGGGGGTGCTTCACACGCCCTGCTTGCTATGGCATGGTATGTATGAGGTAAAAAAGGGAGCTAGTAGAGGTAACTGGCTGCCAGTTCCCAAAGGTTCCGGTTGATGTTGAGTTGGGCATCCAGGCCAGTGAGCGCACGAACCCGACCCATGCGCCGATGCTCCTGCATGGCCTTGAGGCGGTCGGGACGCGAGCCGCGCATCATGCGCTCTTGGATGACATTGAAGGTTTGCCAGAGTGAATTGCCCTGATCCTCCCTGCGCTTCGGCTCCAACAAGTAGGAGGGCCGAACCGGAGCCTCTGCTGCCGAGTCATAGCGCAGAGCCAAGGCACGGGTGGCGAAGTCGGTGCGTTCCGCATCCAAAAGCATCCGCTGGCGGAAAGTATCGATTCGGTCTCCGATGCCATCGGAGTTGCGGGCAATCTTCTGCGAGGCGTCAACGACCTGCTCGACCGTGCGGTGCGTGTGCCGGATGAAAATTGCGCCGAAAGATGCTTCCGACACCACAAGGCCATTACTGCATACGAGTCGGAAGACGCCTGCAAACAAGCGGAAGGCGCATCCGCCATCATGTGAGTTCATAAGGACCAGCTCCAAACGGCTGTCATGAAGAACCGCCCGGCCTAATTCTTCGCGGCGGTGGAACCGGATGAGATGCTTCTGAAAGCCGAAACGATCTTCGGCGCGGGCGCGTTGTTCCTGTGCGATTACGGGAGCCCAGCCCGATTCGCGGAGAGCTTCCACAACGGTATCGGTTGGGAAGAACGCATAGCGGCTGCTGGTCCCCGAGTAAGCTTTCTCAGCATACGCGGAAGGGACCCGTCCGGTAAGCTGATCGCGGGACAGTTCGATTTCGGAACCGGAGCGCATGAAGTAGGTACTACGGGGGTTATTATCAATGGTGATCATCGGAAGTTTGGCCTGTGGCTACGTCCGGCCTTGACGTTGATTTCTACCGTCGCCAAGCGTCATGCTCAGCGCGAAATATACATACCATACCATAGCAAAATGTCGAGAGGAAAAGAAGTCGGAAATGACTGTTTTTAAGAGGTAAACGCCTTGTGCAAACGCTTGTACTGGTGGCCAGAAAACGGACCGCCAAAACGCTTGCACGGTCATCGGAAAGCCGAGCGCAGCGGGGGACACGAAAAACGGCCCCACGCGCTTACCTTTCTTTTCTCCTCCTCTAACCAACCTGTGGCGCAGCGAGCGGCCCCCCAAGTTCCCTTGGGGCCGCGAGCAAGCCACGACGACAGATTCTCGGTCCAAGCTGGGGGCGTGACAGGTTTCCTGGCGCGCGCCCGGCACTCGATGGAGCTAGTTCTTTCTCGTGTAGGTCTCCTTAGTCTCAAGGAGCCGGTCTACCTCGGACCGCGGAATCATCATCCGGTCTAGTTTGGTAATGACCTTGATATTGCCTGCTTTTATCTGGCGATAAGCCCACGAGTAATGTTGACCAAAAATGGAGGCAAATTCCCTCGGGGTTAGGACGATCCGTTCCGATAGTTGGGGACGTGTGGGAGTCTCCATTATCTTTCTGCTCCCTTCTTCCGCTTGATGTTCTTTTCTTTCCAATGCTGATTTAGAAGGGCGGTTGCACGGTCGAGCCATTTGACGTCTCCCCATAAGCGTTGTATTTGAGCGGTGGAATAATGTTTGGTGGAGTTTTGGGCGGGCCTTCCGACGGGTTTCAGCAGCCGGTTGGAGGTGAGCACAGTGATGTCATGGGGACTGAATCCGAGTAGCCAGCCGGTTTCCTGGGCTGTCAGCCGATGGGGCAAATGGCGCCGATTGAGGAAGTCGCTTTGTTCGGGGCTCACAATTGGTCCTTTCCAACAAAGCGGGGATGCTGGTGTTTTGATGTTTTGGTTTTCATGGACGTGGATTCCTTTGTTGCCCAAGTCGTAACCCAGCATTTTTTTTGCTATTTTTGGTCCTTGATAAACTTCCGCATTCCTTGATGAACTCGTATATCCTTTGATATTCCTTGATCGAATTATTTTGACAGGGTCCGGAGAAATCCACGGGAAACCTTTTTCGCAGTTGTTGTAGACGGCGGTTTTTGTAACGTACTGCATGGCCTTAACCGATCTCTCCAGCGCTCAACTCGAACGTCTAGTCCGGCTAATTGAGGAAAAGGAGACCCTTCAGGCGGAACTTAAGCGTGTGAACCAGTCGCTAGACGCGCTCGAAAAAGGAGAGACCTCCGATGGAAGTAAGCCCCCGCGGCAGGTACGCAAGAGCCGCCGTCACAGCAGACTGAAGGAAGCGCTTTTAAAATCGCCGCAGTCGGCGGGGAAAGCCGGACTTACGGTGAAGGAGTTAGCGGATACGCTAAAGGCGAAGCCTTCGAGTGTTTCGGTATGGTTCTATACCACCGGAAAAAAGGTCAAGGGAATCAAAAAAGTGGGCAAAGGGAAGTACGCCTATATCGCCAGCTAAGTTGTCGGATCATTGTCGGAATCCTTGGGCGGACGTCCCGCCTCGGCGGGATCGTCAGTATGGTTGTCGTTGCATTAGGTGGGTTATATGGCCTACTTTATTGCTTATGCAGCTTAATCAACCAGGAGCGAGGGTTTGATGCGAAGAGCCTTGGCAATCGCCAAAAGCTCATAATCCATCAGATAGCGCTCCTCGTTTTCCACGCGTGAAATGGCGCCTTGATCCAAAATGATTCCGAAAACAGCCAACCGTCCCGATAAGTCATCCTGTGAAACTGGAGGCCTGGAAGCCAAACGGGCTTGGCGAATGCGTTTTCCGGTAACATTTCTGCGTTTCCCGCGATGGGTTTTTTTCATGCATGTGAAATCCAGATGCTTGACTAGCAGGTACTTGCTTTGCTTTTATGTGGACATCACATGTAGCCCCTTATGATTGCCCGAAGCCGATCACAAGCGCTCGTCGTGAATGATGACGCTTCTTTTGAGACGAGAATCGTCGAGATGATGGCGGCGGTTAATTGGGACTGCGAGGTCGTCACCAGTCCCGAGAAAGCATTATCCCGCCTAAAGTCCGGGCAGTTCGATGTCGTGCTTACGGATTATCGCCTGTCCCACCCCCAAGCTAACGGTCTGCATTTTATCTCGTGTCTTCGCCGAGATGGCATCACCCTTCCGGCCATCGTGATATCGGAAGATGGCGACGTGCTTCAGACAGTGCCTAAAGACTTGCTTACGATTCCTGCGGTTTTATCCAAGCCGTTTACGATTTCCGACTTGCGCGCCGCTCTGAACGCGGCTTGCGTCGTCTGATCGTTTTGGGTTGTGAGCTCGAAGGCTTAGCCCTCTTTCCTGTACGGGTATGACTCACTTGACTGGCGAGGTTCGGAACGCCCGTTTTTGTCAGACGAAATCCGGAGTGTGTGCGCATCCAATCGACAAACCATTCAGGTCGGCACTTGTTCAAGAAAAAGGGGCTATCAGCCAGGGCCTTGACTCGTGAAATGACGTTCTGTGAAACATTGCAAAGCTGGGCAATTTCTTCACCGGTAAACATGTACCAGAGATCTTCTCTGGCGCGTTGGTGAAGCTGTTTCTGATGCTGCATAACAATCCTTCCTTTCGAGGAGGGCCGACGAACGGCTTAAGGGTTACTAATGGCAATCACGTGTGATTTTTGAAAAAGCATGCCATAACTTGTTAATTCATCCAGAAAAAACGACAATAAAGTGAAGTACATTGGATAGATTCCTAAAAGACTTATCGTGTTAGCCTCCTCGCTTAAGCAAAGCTTCGGGTACTTTCCTCGGTAACGATTTACGGTCTCTAAGGGTGAAAAAATATCGCCATTACCCTTAAAAATGGCACCAAGGACAGAACTAACTGTGGCGGCCAACATGAATTCAGCCACAGTGCCTGAATCGAGTTCGGTGCCATGAAAATAGAACAGGGCGAGATCGCACGAGAGCAGTGTGAGCATATCGGCATCACAAATTGCTTTCCTCACTTGTTGGTCACGTCGAAGTCTTGGGGCAAGACCGCTTCGTATTGTCCGTTCGATACTCGCGAACCGCTTGCGCTAAGGGCGCATGGCCGAGGAGGTGTTTCAGGCTGAACAATTCCCCACCGAAGTAATATCGAGCCATGAGTTGATGACGGGGAATGGAGCGATTGCGTTCAAGTGCTGCCTCGCCTACTTCGGGGGGATTACCTTTCGCGCAGCAATTCGTTGAAGAAAAATGAGTTGTTCCTCGACATGGATGTCCTGCCAAGCGGGCCTACTCGCCAGTCGCAGCTCATTACCATTACGAACCAAAAGCCCCCAGCCGGTCGGGACTTCGTGTGCCGCCAAAAGCTTCTCCTCGATGACAAGGTAATGGAGGTTGGCCAATCGGTAGGAAATGAGGCGGTCGAATTTTGTCCCGTTAATAATCCCACTTTTGGCCACGGCAATCTGCTTAACCAATTTTTTGTAACCGTCATGCCTGTAGTCCCCGAGGCGGTAACTATCGAATTCGGGGAAAAGGCTTTCGCCGTTGGCAAGATGAGGAAGATGAACTTGAAGTTGTGCTTCTAATTTTATTCGTCTGTCGTCGAGAGCCTTCAGGCGCATTGCAGTCAGTTCACGTCGCTTGTTGTCCTTGATGAGATCACTGCGTACCTGTTTACACTCGAAGACGGCCGCCGCTTTCAGAACTGAGGTAATGCTCTTGTGTGGAGTACGTGATGGCACCTTGCGTACTGGACAACAGGCGGCGACGTCGACCCGAAACTTGCGATGAGGGAAGGAGACTTCCGGGGCGGTTAAGAACATCCCATTTTCTTGCGCCCATGCGAGAGCCAAGGTCTTGAGACTGGAGTGTCTGACTGTTTCACCACCGGCCATAAAAATTTAGTTTAATGGAAATCGTAGGATTGTCCGTCGATGGTGGCTGGGGCGTTCAACCCTCGTACATCCTTCGCCAGCACGGAAACGACGCCTTCGAGGTGTTGGAGCTTACCACGGATTTCCAGTAAAGGTTCATGGGTGATTGTGAGGCGAAGCTTTTCAAAGAGTTCGCTCCGCACGATGGCGTTGGCGATTCCTGTTTCGTCCTCGACGCTGATAAAAACGTGTCCCTTGGCCGTGCCCGGTCTTTGGCGACAGATGACCACCCCGGCGATGGTGATCCATTGACCATGACGACCCATGGCCAGATCGGCGGCGCGTGTGACATGGGGCAGTTGAGAACGAACGAAGGTCATGGGGTGAGGCCCCGTGGTGACACGAGTTCCATCGTAATCCGCCTGTAGCCGTTCAATGGGATTCATGGGGACAAGAGGCATTTCATCCCCATGGGTCGCTTGCTGGAGCAAGTCATCGTTGTCGAAGATGGCTTCCACATCCCATAAGGCATTCCGGCGATGTTCGCTGAAGACGTTTAGTGCCCCAATCTTCGCCAAGACCCGCCGCTCAGCCTTGTTCAACGGTACCCGGTTGAGGAGATCATTTAAGCTCTCGAAGGGTTGCCGAGTTCGTTCCAGTACCAGCAGCTCACCTTTGTCACGGTGCAAACCTTGAACGTAATTGAGGCCAAGTCGAATCGAGTTGTCTTCCTCGATCTGGCAGGCCACTCCAGATCGAACCACGCACACAGGCCGGAACTTCACCCCTCGTCGTTTACCATCTTTCATCAACGTGGCCGGGGAATAAAATCCCATCGGCTGATTGTTGAGCAAAGCGCAGTAAAATTCAGGTGCACGGTGAACCTTCAGGTAGCAACTGGCGTAGGCCAGCAACGCAAAGCTGATGGCATGACTCTCTGGAAATCCATACAAAGCGAATGACCCGAGTGCGTTCACGATCTTCTCCTGAATCTCTGGCGCAATCTGTTTGGCCATCATGTTCTTTCGCAGTTTGGCCACGACCTTTTTCATCTTCTCATCCGAGCGATGGAAGGAAATGGCACGACGTAACTCTTCGGCTTCACCTCCATCAAAATCAGCCATAATCATGGCGATACGCAGCATCTGCTCTTGAAAGAGGGGTACGCCCAAGGTTCGTTCCAGAACGGGCTCCAAATCCGGATGGATGTAACTGATCTCTTCCTCGTGGTTGCGTCTGGCGAGGTAGGGATGCACCAATTGACCAACAATGGGACCGGGCCTGATGATGGCGACTTCGATGACCACGTCGTAAAATTCCTTGGGCTTCATCCGGGGCAAGGTGGCCATTTGCGCCCGTGATTCGATCTGGAAGGTGCCAACAGTATCGGCCTTCTGCATCAGTTCGTAAGTGGCCACGTCATCTTTGGGGATGTGAGCCAGATCAACGCCGCGACCTCGTTGATGGGTAAGTTCAACGGCGTCCTGTAAAACCGCCATCATGCCCAGCCCTAGCAGGTCCACCTTGATGATCCCCAAGTCTTCACAATCATCTTTGTCCCACTGAACGACCGTGCGCCCCGGCATGGAGGCATTTTCCAAGGGTACGATTTCATCGAGTCGCCCCTGACAAATCACCATGCCACCAGAATGCTGCCCCAGATGACGAGGTAGTCCGTAGATTCGACGATAGAGTTGAACCAGCGGTTTGAATCGTGGATGCGAGCGAGGGATGCCGGCCTGCGCCACCTGATTTTCCAACTCGATGGTGTGGGCGAAGTCACCACTGGCGAACAGATCAGAAAAGCGTTTGAGAATGTCCTCGGTAAAGTTGAGTGCCTTACCGATCTCACGCATGGCACTCCGGCCCCGGTAGGTGATGACGTTGGCGGTCATGGCCGCACCATGTTTCCCGTAACGACGAAAGACTTCCTGAATGACCTTCTCCCGTCGCTCACCACTGGGCAAATCAAGGTCGATGTCGGGCCAGCTTTTACGACCCTCACTCAAGAACCGTTCGAAGAGCAGTATTCCACCGACTGGATCGACAGCGGTGATGCCCAGCGCGTAACAGACAGCACTGTTGGCTGCGCTACCTCGGCCTTGGACAAGGATTCCTTCCTCGCGGGCAAAGTTCACGATGTCCCAGACGATCAGGAAATAACCCGAAAACTGGAGTCGGGAGATGAGATCGAGTTCCTTTTCGAGTTGCTGACGAATGGACGCTGTGACCGACCCGTAACGTTGCTGGGCACCAAAGTAGGTGAGTTTACGCAACATGCCGTCCATCGTTTCTCCCGTGGGTACAGGATACCGTGGGAACTCGTAGCCCAAGTCATTCAGGGTAAAATCGAGCCGATCAGCGATGCGCTCGGTGTTGGTGATCGCATCCGGGAGATCGGCAAAGATCTGGCTCATCTGCCGGGGCGTTTTGATGTACCGTTGGGAATTGATGCTCAGAGCCAAGCCAGCAGCGTCCAAATGGGTGTGGTGACGGATGCAGGTAAAAACGTCGAGGACATCACGGCCCCCTGTTTCGGTGTAAAGCACGCCATTGGTTGCGACAAGAGGCAAGTTGTGTCCTCCGGCCAATTCCACCAAACCGTTATTGATCCGTTCTTCATCACGAGTTTGATGTCTTTGGATTTCGACGTAGACATTGGATAATCCAAACGACCGGACGATTTTCTCCAAAGCCAAGCTCGCATCCTGACGATTCCCCTGGGCAATGGCGTTGCACAGCGGGCCTTCATGATCTCCCGTAAAAGCGATCAGACCTTCGTGAAATTCTTCCAACTCCTTCCACCCAACCCGGCTCTGACCTTTAGGCGCACGAAGCTGGGCGCGGGTCAGCATCCGGCATAAGTTTTGATATCCTGTCTTACTGGCCACCAAGACGGGAAGCACCGTTCCATTCTCGAGGGTCAGTTCGCTTCCGACCAAGGGACGAAGCTGGTGTTCATTCGACGTGCCGTAAAAGCGTGGCGCACCATAAACGCCATCCCGATCACACAAAGCCATTGCCGACAGTCCTTGTTTGGCTGCCGTTTCAGCTAGATGTTCGGGCAACGAAGCTCCTCGCAAGAAGCTGAAGGCACTCCGGGCATGAAGTTCGATGTACGCCATGGCCGTTAGCCGTAGATGCCATCGAGGAACCACTCCTCCTCAATGTGAACGAGTCGATAAAAGCCGTCCTCGGTGGCAATGTCCCATTCTTCCCGAGACCAGTGACGTGAATCCCACCAGTCACCCTCAAATAACCATGGCCCCCTGACATCTTTGATCTGCCCGGTAGTGCGAGCCGAATAAAGGTAAGCAGGCCGAATCTCATTGAGAACAATTTTGGCAACAACAGGAGGTCGAAAGCGGAAGCAAGGAACACCCTCCAACAAGGTCGGGGATTCTTCTCTTTTTCGGTCTATCACCTCATAGGGTCGTAAGTGAAAGGCATCTGTTCGCCGTGATAGTTCCACCTTCGGCGTCCCCACCCGATCAGAGCCGAGTAGCGCCGATAATCGAGCCAAGGTTTCTGCAAACTGGTGAGGATCGCGGACGCCTTTTTCCAGTAGCCCATATTGCTCGGCGTTGGGACGGACAGGCTTGACGGCCAGTTCCAAAGCGATGATTGCTGAGTCTGATGTGTAGTTTTCCAAGTGGGTGTGCAGCATCCGAAAAAGCAGCTCCACCTCACGCGTGGGCTGGGGAATGGTGAAGATCCGCTCGTACGCAGGCCCCTTTTCGAAGCGAAGTATAAGTCGCAGTTTGCCGGCGACGAGGTAGACGTTGGCCAATCGCGACGTGATTTGTTCCAGGAAGCGGCGCAACAAAAAGAGCAATGGCTCCAGCATCTCGACATGATTTTCGAGTTCGACCGACTCGGAAAAGAACTCCTGTGGTTTGACCAGCTTAAGCGGACGGATGCTGCCACCCGTGGCGTGCGCCCACAACTTGATGGCTTCCGGCCCCAGCCGCTCACAAACTTGTGCCCTCGGCAATTTGAGCAACTGACCGATGGTGCGGATGCCCCATGCGTGCAAGACCGACGCGAGATATCCTGACGGGGCAAGAGCCTCAATAGACAAGGGCTGAAGGAACAATCCAGTATCGGTAACAATCCGAACGGGGTCGGCATACTTTGCTGCCAGGAAGGCAAGGTCCGGGGTGCTGGCCAATCCCACGCGGGTTTCCAAGCCCAGCAAGCGTAGAGGTCTCACCAAACGTTCAAGCATCTCAGGTTCGGTAAATTGATGTTCCGAAGGTAATTCCACGGTAACGACACCTACTCCAGTTGATTCCAAATAGGGCGACAGCGTTTCTGTGGTCTGAAGTAGAGCTTCCTGAGCCGAACGCTCATGCCCAGGATTTCCGGTGAGCAAATGCAATTCCGGGCACCGGGCGAGGGCTTGCGTGGGCGTCATCCCTCTTTGCACCAGGCTGCTCGCGGCGTAAGTGTTCATCTCGGCTACCTGGGACTTGATGCCCATGGTTTCGAATAAAGCGACGGGTGAATCGTTCAGTTCATGCGAGTGGCGCAAGGTGGCCTGTAATCGAAACTCAGGCGCATACAGCACGGCGTAAGTCTTCATCCAAACACCTCCTCTCGCGGCCAGTGCGCCGACGTTCAACCGTCAGACTCATGGAGGGTACGAGTTCGTTCCAGTTAAGATTGAGCATGTGGAGGGGAAAGGCTCCGCTCACGCCCAGTCTTAGTTGAGCGCACCCTACTTGGGCGAACGGTGTGACGATCAATAATGTCACCGCTGACTTCTCGGCCAGCATTTGCAAACGATGCCATGAAGTGCTGGGCACCCGACGCAGTTGACTGACCGGGTTCAAAGCCATGTGCAAGATAACCAATGGCAGATTACCGTCTCTGACGATCAGATCAGCGGCCTTGAGTGCCTCGCTGGCGTTGTGACAACGACTCCAAAGCAGACGGTCGAGGCTGTCTTGCTTTAACCCCTTCGGGTCAAAGGAGTCGTGGGCGTCAACGAGGGCCACCCGGCTCCCCTTATCCAGAACACGGTGGAGCAAACCGTACAGGAGCAAAGCCCCACCCGGACCGGCAGATGGTGGGGCTACGATCTCGGTGATGGCCGCTTGGGGTAAGCCGATCTCATCCAGTGCTGACAAACCCGTCAGATAGGTCGTCTTGTCCTCCGACTTTGGTGCACCAAAGCGTTCCGACAGCAATTGCCGGAGCTGCGTCACTTTTTCTGAAGTTGAAACCATAATCGCAACTTATTATACGAATGTATCAAATCAAGTCTGAATCGGCTTTACCTCTGGAGTTTTTGCCAGCAGCCTGGAAATGACGGCATAAATCATCCACAGGGCGCATCCCTCCAGCCGGTTGTTCACGTACAGGTACCGGCGTTTATCCGCTCGTCATGGGATGGTCTGGAGCGTTTTTGCTGAACCACAATCATCCGTCGCCGTGACCCTTCTCGGCGGATCGAACTCACCGGGGTCGGCCGGGCCAGCATGGCCACAGCCAGAGAGTGAAGGTTACGAGGAAGGTGACCCCAGCGCGAGGAGCGAGAGCCATTATTCTTGTACTGACATTTGATCGTGACTCACTACGTTTGGAAGCGGCACTCGACGCTTGGGCGCGGCAATTTCGCTCCCTGGAGATTAAGTGGTGACTCTCGTCTGCACCCCCACATTACGTAGCTGCTAAACTTGCTGAGTGGTGATTGAGGGTAACAAATTCAAAGTAGTTTATGTCCACGCCACCCATTTCACGTCTGCAAAGAGTTCCGATCCGGGAGATTTGGCAAACCGAGCCGCAGGGTTTCACGCCTTGGCTCGCGACGCTTGAAAATCTGCCTCTGCTCGGCGAGGCCATCGGTTTGCGGTTGGAGATGCAATCCACCGAGGCGTCGGTTGGAGATTTTCGCGCCGACGTTGTCTGCAAAAGCCTGCCCGAAGGTGACCTCGTTCTCATCGAAAACCAATTCGCCCAAACCGATCACACGCACCTCGGCCAGATTCTCACTTATGCGGCAGGGCTGGAAGCCGTCACCATCGTCTGGATCGCCGAGATGTTCCGGGATGAACATCGAGCCGCCATTGATTGGCTCAACGAAAAAACACCGGAGAACATCAATTTCTTCGCGCTCGAAATCGAACTCTGGCGCATTAGTGATTCGCCGGTTGCCCCCAAGTTTAACGTCGTCTGCAAGCCCAACGAATGGACGCGTAACGTTGCCGCGGCGGCACGTCCCACTTCGGAACAAAGCGATTTTCGCTGGTCTTACTGGTCAAGCTTTGTCCGACAGCCTGTCCTCGCTCCGATCTTAGCTCAACCCCTGAAACCCAATCGACAGGGCAATCTGCCCATTCCCACGAGTTGGCAGAATTTCAGACTTACGGTCTACGCCAGCAACACGGAAGGTGCTTGTGCGATCTACTTGAGTTGCCGTGGCGAAGACCGCTTCCATAACTTTCAGCAACTCCAGTCCCGCAAGGATGCTATCGAACGTGCCGTCGGAAACCCTTTGCGCTGGGACTCCAACGAAAGCCTCAATCGAGCGTGGGTCATCTTGAACCTTGAGGGCCTCGATCCGGCACAGCGGGACGACTGGGCACGGCAGCAACAAATCCTTGCGGAGAAGACAGTCGAGTTCTACCGCTCTCTCGCCCCCTTCGTGCGAGAGCTTGAGCAGCCTCAAACCTGATGCCATTCAACGAATCCATCGTCGAAGAAGCTGCCTTGGGTTGGTTCAGAGACTTGGGCTAACCCTCAATGGTCAGGTGAATCTGTTTAAGATGCTGCTGGAGCAGCGCGGGATTTTCACGATGGCAAAGCGCAAGGCGTGCCAGGATTATAAATTTGGGTTCCTCGGTCGATTTGGGTTGATGGATGAGATGCCAGGCGTACGCCACGGCGTCGCGTACGATCTGGCTTTCGGGCCAACCGAGTGTGGCTGCTAAAGCCTTGAGCCTGGCCCGTTCCTCATCTGGAAATTTCACGCTGAGAGGTGGAAGAGGAATCATGATTTTGGGAAAAGTTTTGGGTGAGAACCAAGGAAGGCGGCGCCCGGGCCGCTTTCCTTGGATTGCCAAATCCGAGCACGAGGGGCGGGACGGCGGGGGACTTTTCCCGCCGGGCCCGCCCTTCGTGCCGGAAGATTAAAGGGATTGGCCCTGGCCGAGGTCGGTCCTGGGCGAGAAATCGATCTTGTTTTTGACTCGCTTGATCAAGTTCAATTCGGTTTTTTCGCGGTAGAACGGATTGACGTCTTGTAGTTTCTGTTTGATCCAGTCCTTCAAGGTTGGCGTCTGCTGTTCGAGCCATTCCTTGGCCTGGGGAGCTTCGCGCTGGACGATGGCCATCTGGGCTTCGTGCTTGAACATCTTATCAAGCATAAGTGCACGGACGGCGCGATCAGGGTGCCTTTTCACCATGTAATCGGCGAATTCGGTCGAGCGGGAATTTTCTTTCATGAAGGCAGTCAGGCGCGCATCGACCTCGGGGCGAACATGCCGGATAAATTCTTCATAGCGGTCATTCACCGGCGGTACAGCCGATGCCGCTTCAAGGGGAGTCTTAGGTTTAAGAGCCATAATACTTTTCTTTCAATTGTTGGGGTTAAGGAGCGTTCTCGAACTCGGGACTGAAGACCCAGGTATCGGTTTCATCGGGCATGGGAGCGCCGGTGATGTTTCGAAGGGCCTTGTCGAAATGGACGGCAATATCTTGGGCCGTGAAGCCGGCGAGCATAAACCGCATGAGGGTTTGGGCATCGGGGGCTCGATCGGCCTCCAAGACCTCTTTGAGTTTTTCGGAGGCGTTATAGTATTCCTGCGCCACGTCATCGGGCAGCGCGACGGTGATGTGCATCATAAGGTTATTTCTTTGGATTGGTTGTGGGTTGGGGGGTGGACCAAAGCCAGGAGAACCAGGACTTCCGTTGGGGAGGAGCCATGACTACTGGTGTTGGCTGAGAGGGTAAATCCGTTTGCGGCTTCGGTTCGGATGCCGCAACCGGAGGGTTTGCCGGAGGAACCGGCAAAAGCGCGTGCTGCTGCCGTTCTTCCAGTTTTGCAATTTCTTGAGCGAGCCGCTCATTTTGTTCATAGGTGGTTTGTAAAAGCTGGTCCTCCTGCTTGAGGCGCTGTTCGAGTTCCGCGGTGAGCGCGGTGTGCTCTTGCGCCGGATCGGCGGTGGCCATCTCACCCGGGCCCAACGGCAGGGAAATCGGTTCGTTGGGGGTGGTGTTCCAGGCGGGGGACGATTCGGCGCGATAGATCGTATGGCCCTCGTGCATGACATCGGGGTCGTTGGGATCTTGGTACCGGCCTACGGGATAGGCTTTCAGTTGTTCCGGCGTGAGGACAGTGGCCCTATCGGAAACATCGTGCTTTTGCGGCAGAGGTTGCGGACCGATATCGACCGTGGGAGTTTTGGAGGTGGCGCAGCCGACCAGCAGGAGTGCGAGGAAGAGATTATGGATTTTCATGGTTTGCTATTTTCGGGTTTAAGATCGACCAGCGATTGGCCGCGTTTGGCTTTGTCGAGGTCGATGCTTTGGGTGACGTACAAATAAAATTGTTTTCCGGCCGGAACGCGGACGTAGAACCCATCGCGCTTGATCGAGTCGAGGATTTGCTGAGCGTACTGGTTGAGCACGGCGCTGGTGCCCTGAAGTGCAGCGTTTTGTGGAGTCGCGAGAGGGACTTGCTCGGTTGCGCCGGTGAGGGGACTGCTCACGTCCTGGGTCTGCTGTAGTCCGGTCGCGGCGGCGGCGAGGAAGGTTGAGGCGAAGAGTTTAATCTCGGCCCAATTATCCGTTTTGAGGATGTCGCCTTTCAGCCCGGCGGAGCCGTCCGTAAGCTGCCAGGTTCCGGTCGTTTCGTTGCGCTCCATATTGAGGGCCACGCCATGCAGGGGCAGTTCGGCCCCGTTCATTCGGTCGGTCGTCCGCCAAACCAAGATCCAACTGTTATCGCTGGCGATGCGTTCGCGGGACGGATCGACCTGGGCCTTACCGTGGACTTCGGCTCCTGCCGGGATGATGAGCTTGCCGTCGTTCCAAACATCCTCGGTTACGAACCCAATGATCGGTGTTTCGATCTTGGCCGAATCAATGGTAATGACCGTCTCGCACGGAATCATTCTCCCATAAGGCGCATAGTCGTCGGAAACATCGGTGTCTTCCCGGTCATCGCCATGGTAGAGCGAGAGGGGCGGAACGACAGGCGCGACAGGTGCGCCATTGGTCGAAGCAGCAACGCTACCTGGCGCACCGCCATGTTTGTTGGCAAAGCCGGCATCGGGCATATCCGAATGCCAACTGGAAGGCTTTTGCGGAGCTTGGTCTATGTTGGGCGAAAGAACGATTGGAGGAGGCGTCGAGGCGTGCCGGAAGTAGAGCACGCCGGTCAAAAGACAGACCGCGACGAAGAAAACGAGGCCAAAGGCCACGACTTGGCCGGTCTTGGATTTAAAGAAGGCTAGGAATTCGCGCGAATTGGTCATGAGTTATTCTCCTGCCGGAAGACGAGGACGTTGAATTTGTTCTGCACGGAAAGATGGTTCCGACCGCCGTTGGGTGTGCCGTAAATAACGAAGTAGCCGTTGCTGTGGCCGGGCGTTATTTTCCCGGTCTTGGGATCCTTGTCGCCTGCAGTCATAATTCCGGAAGCATCAGACAGGGCGCTCCAATAGACGCCGGAACCGACCCGGACCGCGAGCGATTGCGGAACGTAGTAAATCGGCTTATCCGTCTCATTGACGAACTCCACCTGAAAAATGAGCGCATCCTCGGCGTCGAACCGGAATGCCTCCGTCAAGATGACGTGGAATCCTTCGTAGAGCGTTTGGGTGAACGGCTCGGTCTTGTCGATTTGGGAAACCATTTCCGGGTACTGCCCGGCCAGAAGTGGATAAGCCTTGGCCTTATCCAATAAACCAAGTAAGCGCGATGGTCCGACATTCGGTTGGTTGCTCCATTGGGTGGGCGGTTCGTCGGCAGGATAAAACGTCACCGACTGGAACGGCTCCTTAGCCGTGATCAATTCAATGACATAGACCTTGCGGTTAATGATGACGTTCAAGTCTGCCGTGGCCGGATCGGTCAGAGAGCGCACGGAAAAGAAACGGTCGCCGGCATGGTAGCTGAGCAACATTGTCGCCGGAGTCTTCGGATCGGTGGTAATCCCGCTGCCTTCCAGTGCCGTGATTGATTGCGGGAAAACAAGTGTCGTGACTCTGTCGGTCCCGACTTTCAAGTGGTAGACGTTCTGCTCATCGAGCGGGAATGTCTTGATGGCTTGAGCTTCGGCTAAACCGAAACTGCCGATGGCGAGGATGAGGGTTAAAGCTAAGCGGGCTGGGATTCTCCGCCCGATGCAAGCCGCTGTTCGTCGCCGCCGCGTCAGCCAGCAAAGCGACAATGCTCCGGAAAGCAGCAGGGCCCACGTGGCCGGCTCGGGTACGGGTATCTCAGTGGCATTAAGCGTGACATTATCGAACGCGGGCACATACGCCGAGCCCTGTTCCGGCAGCGACGCCAGTTGAATCGTCAGGTTGTCTCCGATGATGGAGCCCGAACTAGGCGTGGTATAGGTGAGCGTGAAGTCCTCGAAAGTTCCGTTCGGAACCGTGCCGTTGTCTACTGTTTGGCTGGCAAAGGCGATACCATTGGCCAGCAAGCTGAATGAAACGTTGCCGGGATCGCTGTACAATCCTGTTCCATTACGATTTCCGATGGCAACCGTCAGCGTGTAGGTCGTTAGAGGCGTAATCGTTGCCAACGATGCGGCTGAAGTAATGGTATCCGTGACGTTGGCATAATCATTGTTGATAAACGCATAGTCATTCCCGGACGATGCGCCGGGCGACGAAAAGTTGGACGAAATCGCGCCGGTTCCGTATTGGCTTCCGCCCTTGACGTTGAAAACCCACCCCGCGACGACGTTTGGATTTGTTGAGGTCGCAGTCGGAGAACTCGACGACTCGAATGATGCGTTGGGCACGTTTATCGGTGTCGCGTCCGCGGTAAACGCGCTGAGCACGAGGGCCAGGGCTGATGCCGCGACGTTTACAATGATTTTTCTATCAGTAGAGGAATTGAGATTCATAAATTTTTTTACGGAATGGCTGAATAGTTGAATTTCCAGACCGCGAGGGGAAAACGCCCGTTGGCGGTCAGGTTGGGATTACGAAGGAGAGTGAACTGCGCCTGAAACTTTTGAGATTCAGTGAACGGCTCGTCGTTGAAGAGGCCCACGCGGATCAATTGCCCCGTCACTTCGACCAGGACTTGGTCGTTGCGGGTTTGCAGGACATCGAGCCGGAAGACTTCCACCTTCTGGTGAAGCTGCTTGGCTTTGAGTTCGTCGGCCTGCTGGCTTTGCATCGCCTTGGCCTGATTAAGGGCGCCCGGCAGATACATTTTTTCCAGCAAATCCGGATAATCGAATCCAGTGGGATTTTTCTCCAATAAAGCGATGCAGGCCAAGAGCGTTTGCGAGGTTTGGAGTTTGGTCGCATCCTCAAAATCGAGGAGTGGCGAAATGTGGTAGGTGCCGGTTTCATCGAGGACGACAACGCGCTCCTGGGTGCGAAAGGCGCTGATGATGAAAAACGGCTGAATGAAGGCTGCGGCCACTGCGACTGCCGCGATCAGGAACCACACCCGCGCCGCCCAGGCATGATCCGCAAAAAGACGGAGCACGGCCGGAGCATTCTGGGGTCGTTTTGTTTCAGAAGAGACGGGAACAGGGGTTTCTTTTAGGGGAGTCATACAAAGGCAGCGTTAGGGGTTAAGGAGGGAACAAAAGTGGAAGCAGGCGGGACACGGGAAACGGCAGGCTGATGGGTCATCACCGAACCGTCTGAAAAAGCCTGGGTAAACGGAGTCCCACTCTGATTGGCCAAAGACTGGGCTTGCGCAGACGTAATTCGGTCCGCCACCTGGCCAACCGCAAGAGTCCCGCGCGGAGATTGAATCAAGCCATTGGAACCACTCGGAAGCGGAGACAAGGGAGTCATCGAACCCGACGACGGAGCAAGTGAACCGAGAGGCGAATAGGGTAAAGCTGGACTTGATGGCGCAGGGGACAGGGGACTGGAAGGAGCCGGCGCACTGGGGCCGCTAGATGAACCTGGCGTAGATGAGCCAGTTCCGCCGACTGGCTTGATGAAACGGCTTGCGCCAGCGAAACCCAGTCCCATCTGAATCGCATGCCCGATGGCCGATGACATCGGTGTGCCCGAGCAAAAGAGCATCTGCATGACGATGGGCGTCACAAGGCTCCCGAGAATGAGCCAGATGGCGACGATGCCTCCGATGATGAGCTTGACGGGCGTAAATCCCGTCGCCGCCGCCGAGACCAACGCTCCCGCGCTGACGACGGAGGTTCCATTCGTCAGAAGCGAATAGCCGACGAGATCGACCACGGCGAAGCCAATGGGCCACGCCAGTACGGCGAGCGTTTGTTGAATGTACCGGATGGCGAGTCCCTTGGTGCTGTCAAAGGCGAGCAATGAAACCGCGATGGGCAAAAATAGGTAGCAGAGGCATTCCATGACAAACTGCACGATCATCATGGGCAACTGGATAAGTCCGCCGATCCAGACAACGAGCCAGCCGAGGGCATACTGGACGGCCTTCATCAACGAATTGCCGACATCGAGCCAGTCGACTCCGGTATCAGGGGGCTGGATCAACTGCATCAACGCCGCGCCCGTCCCATCGACGCTGCCGGTAAATTCGGTGCGAATGGAAACGGCGATATTCCAAAACTCGTCGCGGACGAGATTGAACCAGGTCGGCAATGTCGAGATGATCCCGCACAGGATGATGTTGGTGACGATGGGCCGCATCAATTGCCCGATGCTCGAACTGCCCCGTCCGGTCCTTACCACGATGGCCGCGGTGAGGATGAAGAAGCAGATGAAGCGCAATTGCTGGCTCAGTGCTTCAACCATTGGCTGGAGGTTGGGAACAAGGTCGCTGATGGTCATCATGCCGCGCTCCTCGTGTCCGGGTGGATCTCATAAGAGCGTTCCACAGGTGCAGAAAGCGCCGGCAATGAAGGGAGGCTCTCGATCGAAGGCAGATCGATCTGGATGGGTTCAAGCAAAAGAAGGAAAAAGATCAGCCACATGCTCGCGATGGCTACGGCCATCAGCGCGATTTTGATCCCTTCGATAATGAGCCACTGGACGCTCACGGCTTCCAGGTGGAAGCGCAGCAGCGCTGCCTCATTCATTTTGCCTGCGTTCTCACGGAAGGCCATCTGTCGTAAACGACGTCGCAAGAGCCAGACCCGCAGGTTAAGATAGTGGAGATAGAGCCGTTTCATGATTATTGGTAGTCGGTGCGTTTACTGGTGATCTGGCCTTCCCACTGCATGAAGTTCTGGAGAGAAACATTCAGTTCGTGGTCGGCAGCCTGGTTCGCTGCCTGGGCCTTCATCTTCTGGTCGTTCTGATTGGAGATGCTTTGGGTTACGATCTGGTCGGTGGCCGTCTGCTGTTGCTGCCCCAGCGCGGCAATCTGGCCATCAATGGAGGCGGCCTGGGCGGTGAGCTTTTGCACGGTGCTCTGGTCCGGTGCGGACTGGATTTGGGCGACCGTCGTGGCCTTCTGCTGCTGCAAGGCGGCAATGCGCGTGACGGTGTCCTGCACCACGTTGGTCACATTCACATTCTGGTTCTGGATGGCAGAAAATGAGAGGAACTGGGAGGGATTGAAGTTCATCGCCATCCCGCTCGGAGTCGTCGAGGGCACGGCGCTGAAGAGTTTAGATCCGCTATTTTCCAAAGCCGTCGCACCATTGACGGTTTGATTGATCGCGGAGGTAAGTTGACCCACTGTTTGGCTGGAACCGAGGGACGACAACTGCATCGGTGATGCGATGGAGGCAGGATTGCCAACCACGGACTTCATCTGCTGCGCCAGCGTCACCGTCTGTTCCATCTGCTGTAACTGCTGTTCGAGGGTGGCGATGGATTGGGTCCATTTGGCGATTTCTTCCGCTTCATTGGCGACGGCGATGGGATCGGCGACAACGGAGACAGGATATTGGGCTCGGGCGAGCGGCGCGAAGCTGACCAGGAGAACGAGCAATAAAAGAAACTTGGTTTTCATATGGATTTGGGTGAAGGATTTACTGTTCGACGCGAACGGTCTCGACATGGGAAACGGTCGTGACGCCGTTGACGGTTTGGCCGGGAATGGTGACCGGAAGGTCGGCCACCTTCGGTTGCGGGGCCTTGGGCTGGTTCTGGAGGTTCTGAACCAGCCAGTATTGCTGCTTCACGGCATCGCTGCGTCCCAGGTCATACCCGGCCTTGTGATCGCCGGTCCCCTCGGGGCCGGGCGGGTTGGAGGTCGAGGCGCAATGCGCCAGGATTAATGGTGAAAATAAGAGGATATAGAATCGGATTTTCATAAAATTGGGGTGGGTTGTGGGTAGACGGCAGCGATATGCCGCAGGGTTCCGCAAAGCGGCGGCTGCACCGTGGGCGAGTAGTAACAGAGAGAAGAAAACTTCTGATGGGCGGCCTGCTGCTCGGGCAGCGGATAGTGCTGCACGGCATCGATCATCACTTCGGGTAATTGGATGTCCTGGGAGATGTCTTCCAGGTCGGACTTATCGAACTGCCGCATCAGGAAAAACTGTTTCGAGTTGCCCATGATCACGGGCCGGATGCGCGTGCCCTTGAATTTGCTGTACTGCTGAACAATGGAAATAATCCAGCAATTGAACTTGCGAAGCTGAGCGTAGCCTTCACCCACGATCTTCTCGCCGCCCGGGACGTCGAGGAACCGGGCGGCTTCCTCGAAGATGATCCGCTTCCAGAGATGGCGCGGTAGGGTGATGATGTGCTGCCGGGTGAAGCCCGAAATCAATAATCCCGCCGCCGTTTTCAATTCGACGGCCTGCTCAGGAATGTATCCCAACTCGAAATGAGCGATTTTCCCGGTCAGGGAAATGTTCGTCGTGCCGTCGAAAAGCTTCCCGTATTGGCCAGAGGCGGTCCATGCCGTGAGTAGGGTTGCAATCTGGTCGATCTCCTCTTTGCGATGCTCCGGCAGGCGCGAAAAGAACATCATATCGAGGAGAGCCGAATGGGTCGGGTATTCCTCCGGGGTGAAGGCGCTGTAGGCGGTCTGCATCAGGAACCGCTCGGTTTGTGGCTCCTTCAGGAATCGAGTGATTTCACCTTCGGAGATTGATGCGTGAAATTCGAGGGCTTCCGCTTCGGTCGCATCCATCCGGTCTCGCAAGTCGGCAAAGGCTTCCAGGAAGGTGGAACCAAGCCCCATCTTTTCCTGCCGCCATTTGTGCACGGCGCAGGCCAATCGCTGCAGACCGGGAATCCGTTCCCGATGCTTGCCGGACCATTCGGCAAACGTGTCGGTATAGAGCTGGTGAACGTATTGACCGATCTGTGCCTGCCGAAGCTGTTGTTTTTCGGCGTCCGTGGACTCGCCGATCATCCGGGAGACGAGGGCTACCGCACTGGCAATTTGAAGCTGGTTGAGCGGCAATCCCTGGGTATCGAGATAATTGATGGTCAATTCACCATCGGGATGAATCAGGATGGGCCGACCGCCCAAGCTTTCGGTGAACTTCTTGTACGAAAGTCCTTCCTCAATGATGACGGTGTAGTCGTAGCCGGCCTGGGTCTGGGTCAGGAGGTCGTCCATGGCGAAAGACTTCCCCGCGCCGGTCATGCCGATGAGTACGGCGTGCTGCGGCGTGCCACCAATGAAAGTGCGAACCCCGGCCAAATTGCCGTTGGTGCCATCGTAGATCGCTTCAGCTTCGGCGAGATGTGCCGTGAACGTGGACGAGAACGGCAACAAATCCGCCAGATAACGGTCCTCGGCGTAAAGATCCCGATACCGATAACTGCTGCCGGTCCAGCCGGGCCAGGTGGAATAGAAGAGTTTCTTGGCTGTGGTCGGGAGCGAGGTTTCATAGACCTGCGCTCCGTTCATCTGGTTGACCGCGTTTCGAATCGCGGCGCATTTGGTGTGCAGGCCGGTTTCGGAGCGGTCCCAAACCCGGATGACGTACTCGACAAAGAAAGGAAACGAGAAGCCTTGGGCGAGCGAATCGATTTTGCGCTCTTTCTTTTTCAATGCCACCGACATCGAAAACTTACCTTCCTCCTCATAATCACCCCGCAACCGGTCGATGGCTTTTTCCTCTCGGTTGATTTCCTCGCGAACGGGGATGGGTTCGAGATTGATCGTGATTTGGTAATCGAGGAATGGGAGCGAGGTCAGTCGGTGGACAATGCCGGGATAGGTTTTCTGCGGCCACCGCTTGATGGTGTAGAGGGAGTGATAGTAATCGTTGATTTTGAATGCGACTTTGTCCTCGAAACCGCGTCCGTCGCCTCCCCAGCACAATTCCTGGATGGAACTCTTTTCGCGGTAGAGCGACGGAAAATCGACGGAGGGCTGATCGGCCAGGGCGGGGTTGAGAAACCGCTGATAATAAACGAAGTGCTCCATGTCCGACATCGGGCAGACAGTCGTGCCGGCGCCAAAGATGGTCGTGAGCGTGTTGGAGAATTCGTCAAACGTGGTACGAAGCTGTTCCAGCGTTTTGCGGTAGTAACCGCCGGAACCACCCTGGCGTTGAACGAGCGGTGCGGCGGTTTCGATGTCCTGGGAGATAAAGAGAACCAATTGTTCACGCCGGAGCGTTCGGTTCTCCATTCGTTGCCAATACCGTGAAAAGCGTTCGTAACGGACGCTACGGACATATTCGTCCGTCACCTTTCCGGTTTGCTGGTGATACCGGGTAAGCTCCTTCTGGTAGTCGGAATTGCAGGTCCATTGGAGCTGAGCCCGCTGGTTTGGTCCAAGGGTGGCCAAAAAGATGCGGAGCTTATCCTGGAAATCATTCTTCACGCCGATGGAAGCGTGTTGCAAATCGGGCGGCTCTAAGAGATAGCCCTGGCTGGCCATCGAGCCGGTTTCGAGGTTTCCGTAAAGAATGAGTCCCCCGGCGAAATGGCCGTTGGGAGATTTGTCGTGTCGTTTCATTCGGGTGGCCGGGCGTGATGCTGGTCGTGAGGGTTGAAAGAGAAGCCGCTACCGGTAATCCAGAGTTCAAAAAGGTCCCGGTCGTAGGCGGGCGGTTTGCCCTGCTTGAAAAGCAGGACGTAAGAGACGGTTCCGACGAAGGGCACCGCCCCGAGTGGGAAGCTCAACCACCATGCGACATGAAAGAAACTGAACAGAATCAGAACTACTCCGATGGAGATGGCAGCGGAGGCGACGACGGGCATAAAGAGATTGCCGTCGAGGCCCCATACCGATCCGGCGGAATCATCCGCGGCGTTGGTGTCTGTGAGTCGTAGTTCGTTCATGGATGGCGACAGCAGGCCCGGGACGGTGCCGAAGGGATCAAAACGAGGGCGTTAGAGTTGCCCCGGATAGGTTGAAGATGGCGAAGAGAGCGCCCATGATCGCGGCGGCGCCGGCGATGATAATACCGGCGACGATGCCCATCTTGCCGTCCGCGTCACCTTTACTGATGGCGTTGGCACCGGACCAGATTTTGACGACACCCCAAAAGAATCCGAACATGAAGAGGATTCCGAGGGCCGTGCTAAAACCCTGCTGGAGAGTCGAGGTGCTGCTGGTGGTTTGGGCGAAAACGGGAGTTATACCGACAGGTGATTTGCCCGTAAGGGAAACCAGTGAGGGAGTGAAATTTGGCATGGCATGATTAAGCCATGAACAAAGTGGTTTCCGTTAGGGTGCTTTGGGAGTGCGGTGAGACAAAGTGAAGGAAAGTGGGCAGATAGAATTTTACGCTTTGGAAACAGCCATTTTTGCGGCGTAAAGTCCGCCCATTATGAATACCTTTTCGTCAGATTTTCTCACCAAGCTCCGCAATTTGGAGGCTCACCTTAAAGCGAACATCAAGGGACAGGACCATGTTCTTCCCCGCATTTGCTCGGTGCTCCAGCGGGGCGAATTGAATCTCGCTCATCCGAATCGTCCGAAGGGCTCGTTCTTTTTTGTCGGTCCGACCGGGGTCGGGAAAACAGAAATCACCATCGCCTTTACCGAATACCTCTGTGGCTCCGATCATCTCCATCGGTTCGATATGTCGGAATTTCAGAATCAGTCGTCCGTTGGTCTTCTCCTGGGAAGTTCCTCGAGCGATTCGGGGATGCTAGGACGCGCGCTCGACAAAAAACGTCGCGGTACGCTTCTTTTCGATGAAATGGAAAAGGCGCATCCCTTAGTCCTCGATTTGTTCCTGCAAATGCTCGATGCGGGTCGGATCACCCTGGCCAATGGTGAGACGCGCAACCTGAATAACTATTATATCGTCTTCACCTCGAATATCGGGGCAGGAGAAGCGATGCGAATGGAAAGCTCGGCTTTCGCTACCATTGAACGAACCGTCCTGCGGCGGGTAGATCAAGCATTGCGTCCCGAACTGGTGGCCCGCATTAATGAGAAACTGGTCTTCAATCGATTGCCTTACACAATACAGAGAGAGATTTGCGAATTGATGATCTGGCGAGAAGTCGAGCGTTTGAACCACCTGGGTCACAATTTGAAGGTCCCCGCTGACATTATCGAGAATCTTGTGCGTGAAGGCTTTCATCGCACGCTCGGTGCTCGTCCGATGCGAAATATCGTGGACCGCCACTTTCAAGAGACAGCAGCTGAATCTCTGCTCCAGTCATGACTAGGAAGCGTTCTTTCGGTCGCGGCAGGGACCAGAATTCCCTCAGCTCGAAGTGAACTGAACGTTCTCTGGGGAGGTCCCTGTTGCTTCCGCGGCTGGAGATTGAACATCATCTAGGAAAGCTTGCAAACTTTTTGCCACGGGTCTTTCTGCGCAAGAAACTTCCACAGCCTGATAGGCGAATTTTCCTCTCCCGATTCTTTGCAGCCCCGGCACAGTTTTTCCGGTTGTATAAAGCCAAACGGACACATTTTCCGCTTTCTTGCTGATACTTAGCGCAAGATCTTTGATCGTCATGCCTACTTTACCCGCAGATTGTAGGTGCGTTATCAATGCGTCTTTCATCGCCAGTCGCCGGTGTAGACTCCGCGCAACCGGCTTCTGAGGAAAGGGGCCTTGCGGGTGTTGCCTGTCCGGACGCCAAGAGAACCAACTTCCGATTCACCTCGGCAATTCGGGCCTGTATGGTCTCCTTTCTTTGAACGAGTTTAAGGGCGGCGCCAAGCTTTTCGCTGGAAAGCGACAGCCGTGTACGCCCGAGTGAGAGAAAGCCTTGGCTTTCGTGCGATTCGGTCTGAATCGGGCCATGGTGCAAATCAACGTGCTTTTGATCGAGATCGCTCCACTCGCTTTGGTCGATTGGCTTCGAAGTGGTAGCAGCGTGGGTCAAAGTCTGCGCTACGCGAAGTCCGAGTTGGAAGAAATCTCTGTTATTGCGGGATAATAATCGCTCGGGAATACGAAGAAACGGAAGCTGGCGCGTCTTTAAAACCAGGATTTCCCGGGAGGTGAGGGTGTCCTGCACCATCAAGACGCCGCCGAGGCTAGTAGCTGATTCCGAGGGCCAATCCAAGGGTGATACATTCATCAACACGAGAGATGAGCGTAACGGAGCTAAAACTTCCTGGATGCCACGGATAATTTCAAGGATGGAACGAAGTTTCAATGCCTCCGGAGAGGCGAGAAGGGCAAGATCTCGATGAATACGTGTCGATTGGCCATGTGCGAAAGTTCCCCGACCATGGTGACGGTAGACCATGCCGCGATGTTCCAAATCACCCAGCGCCAGTCGAACGGTCACCCGGCTGGCCTGAAACCGTCGGCAAAGTTGGTTTTCGCTTTCGATGGCGAAATCCTCCGCTTGAGGATTTGCAAGAATCTCCTCGACCAAAATGGCCGTGATGTGACTGCGGATGGTCAATTTTCTTGGCTTCTCTCGGTCAAGCGGATGGCTCATAGAATATCCATTGGTCTTTTCTCCTCTCGATTATAAGTCATACAATAAAAATTGCGAGGGTGACGCGCGAGTCGTCGCTGGTGGATCTTCGATCCTGAGATGATCGAATCTGGAGTGCTTGCTGGTTCATACATTGAAGTATCTCGAACGCGGCTTGATAAAGGACGAGAAAGTCTACTAACTTGGGCGCAGCGATGAAATTTCTGGCCTTTTTGCTTCTTTTGATCGGGATCATATCCACGCAGGCGGCTACCGTCTCGGCGAACAACCTTTCAGAGGAAGCTGCACGGGCGTTGCGTTCTCCGAACAGTGCGATCCTTTACTCGATTGAGCCGTCCGAACAGCCAAAGCCCGGGGACAAGGTTCTACACGGTTTCAAGGTGTTGGGGCAGGCGAATCTCGATCCGAAGCGGGCACAACTCGCTGCAAACGCCTTTCAAAAGGCTGTGAAAGATTGGGACGAAGTAATGTATGAATGTTTCGAACCGCGCCATGCCCTCAGGATTTCGGCGGGAGGTCACACCTACGACTTCCTGCTCTGTTATCAATGCCACGAGCTGGATGTCTACAAGGATGACAAGCTTTTGGACAATTTTGGCGCAGCCGGTTCGCCTAAATTTCTTAATGGCATGTTGACTGAAGCGCATGTTTCGTTGGCACGTCCTCAACCATGACTCTGCCGATTAAAACTAATTTTATGCCACCCAAGATTTTCTACCAGAGTTCCATGCCAAGGTCGGGATCGACGCTCCTGCAAAACATCCTTGCGCAGAATCCCAATTTCTACGTCACACCCACCTCCGGCTTGCTGGAATTGATTTTCGGGGCGCGCTTGAACTACACCACGGGCGCTGAATTTAAGGCGCAGGATGAAGCGACGATGAAAAAGGCCTTCCTCGCCTTCAGCCGTGCGGGCATGGAAGCGTACTTCCGTGCCCTGACGGATAAACCTTACGTGCTGGATAAATCACGCGGCTGGGGTGTTCACTTCGATCTTCTGAACATGATTTTCGATGAGGAACCGAAAATCATCTGCATGGTGCGCGACCTGAGGCAAATCCTCGCCTCGATGGAGAAAAAATTTCGTCAAAACCCGGACAAGTATCGTCCAATCGAGAACCATAACAATCTCACCGGCACCACCACGCTGAAACGAGTCGGAGTCAACTTGCAGTCGCCTCCGGTGGGCTTGGCACTGGATCGGTTAGCCGAGATCCATCAACGTGGCTGGAACAAAAAGATTCTGTTTGTTCGCTACGAAGACCTGACCGCGAAGCCAAAGGAAACCGTACAAAAGGTTTACGCCTACCTGGGTGTTCCTGAATTTGAGCACAATTTCGAAAAGGTTGCGCAGGTCACCCAAGAGGACGACCAGGCCTATGGCATCCCCGGTCTTCACGAGATCCGTCCCAAAGTGGAACCTCTCCAAAATGATTAT
>FSXO01000352.1_pt1 | contig 31021 bp, 35 predicted proteins | sample 1638291 | NCBI WGS metagenome assembly FSXO01 (sample SAMEA3914788, study PRJEB12502) | metagenome | biome: forest; material: soil | place: Canada | collected 2011-07-03 | depth 0.1 m
CTGGAAGATGCCCGGGGCGGCAAGAAGAGCCATTTCGAGGCCTTCTGCCCGACGTTGAAGGGCTCCCCGAAATGGTGGGAAGTCATCGTCACTCCGGTCCGCCTGCCGAGCGGCCAGATCATGCAGCTGCTCTGCGTCTCCCGCGACATCACCGCCCGCGTCCAGATCCAGGATTTCCTACAAGCGGCGCTGAAGGAGGCCAAGGCGGCCCGCGCGGTTGCCGAAGTCGCCACCGCCACCGCCCGGGAGGCCCGCGCCGTCGCCGAGGTGGCCACCGCCACCGCCAACGAGGCGCGGGTCATCGCCGACAGCGCCAACCTGGCCAAATCGGAATTCCTGGCGAACATGAGCCATGAGATCCGCACCCCCATGGGCGCGGTCATCGGCCTTTCCAATATCCTCGCCCTGAGCAAGCCGCTCACCGAAAAGCAGAAGGAATATGTCAGCACCCTCCAGCTCTCCGCCACCTCCCTGCTGGCGCTGATCAACGACCTGCTCGACATTTCCAAGATCGAGTCCCGTTCCGTCGAGTTGGAAAACGTCCCCTTCAGCGTCAGCGCCGTCCTCGAGGAGGTGACCAGCATGATCTCGATGCGGGCGAGCGAGAAGAAGCTCTCCTACATCGTCGACGACAGCGCGGTGCAGGGAATCCGCTTCCTGGGCGATCCCCTCCGCCTCCGCCAGGTCCTGCTCAATCTCTGCGGCAACGCCGTCAAGTTCACCGACAAGGGATCGGTGCGGATCCACGTGAAAAACACCCCGATCGACAGCGGAAGATCGACCGTTTCCATCGCCGTGGCCGATACCGGAATCGGCATCGCCCAGGACAAGCTCGCCGCGGTCTTCGACAAATTCGTCCAGGCCGACATGTCGGTCAGCCGCCGTTACGGAGGCACCGGTCTGGGACTCACCATCAGCAAGACCCTCGTCGAGCTGATGCGCGGCTCGGTCCATGTCGAGAGCGTCCTCAATCAGGGGTCGGTCTTCACCTGCGTCATCCCGTTCCATCTCGCCCCGGAGGGCAGCATCCTCGCCGGGCGGAGGGCGATCGAGGAGGCCGCGACTCCCGTTCCCATCCGGGCGCGGATTCTCCTGGTCGAGGATCATCCGCCCAACATCCTCGTCGCCACCACCTACCTGGAGATGCTCGGCATCGATTGCGACGTGGCCCGGAACGGCATCGAGGCGATGGAGAAGATCGCGGGAAGGAAATACGCCCTGGTCCTTCTCGACGTGCAGATGGCGGTGATGGATGGGCTGGAGGCGACCCGCCAGATCCGCGCCCAGGAGAAGAAGGAGGGGCTGCCGCATCTTCCCATCATCGGCATGACCGCTTATGCGTTGGCGGGGGATCGCCAGCGGTGCCTCGATGTGGGGATGGACGAATATATTTCCAAGCCGTTTGATCCGGCGGAGCTGAAGGCGAAGGTGTTTGCGTTCGTGGGGGATCCGTTGGAAGGGTTTGCGTAGGGAGCGGGCTGGCTGGCAGCTGGCGCTGCAGCTTCGCCTGGGGGGAGGCTATTGCTTGGCTTCTCTGGGGGCTTAACCACGGGGATTGCCGCCTTTGGCGGCTCTGCGAGTTAGGTGAACGAGGTTGTGAATTGCGCTGGCGCGCAGGCAGTCGAACCGGGGGTTGCCCACGAAGTGGGCACCGCTAGATGGTTGGGGGAAAGGGGGGGGAGGGTCGCTCGGCGACGGCGGTCGAATCCCCTAGGTTCCGCGGCTCCGCCGTGGAGCCTAGGGGGCCTCGGTTCTCCTTCGACAAAATCTCTCTAGATCAAAATTTGCCCGGTTATCGCCACATTTTTTCGGGCTTGCCCGATAATCATGGGTTATGGCGACAGAGTCGGAAAAAACAGCGGAAATAACGAAGAAGATTCTTCGTGGACCCCGCCAATACCGCGCGTTTCGTAGCCCTCGTGTCTACGAGGGGCAAAGCAAACTCCCAGATGGAACGCTCCAAAAACGATGGTTTCTCGACCATATCGATCATGGGGGGAAGCGCCGTCGTCCTTCCTTTCGCTCCCTAGGTGAGGCCCGGCGAGCGCTTTCGTTTCTGAATCAAAAAATCCACAATGAAGGCGTCCGTAGCCTAGCTATTCCCGATACCGTCAGAAACGATGCCGTCTGGGCGATGGAGCGCTTGGCTGGCACCGGAGCCGACATCCGCACCGCCGTCGAGTTCTTCATTTCCCAACGTCCTAAAGCCGAGCCAAAAAGCTTTGCGGAAGCTACGGACGCCTATATTCAGGATCATTTGGCCCAAAAGTGCCTGGACACATCGGTACGGGCGATGCAGAGCCTTTTTCCCTATGTTGCCTGGGGGGAGGCCAAAGGCGGCGGCAAGATCCCTGCCGGGAGCCGAGAGTTGGGGGTCGTCAGAGGGCGCTCGCTTCGGGTTGGAAAGGGTCTTGGCGATCTCGCCATGCACGAAATTACTACGGACACCCTCGAAAAGTGGATGAGGACGCAAACAATTTGGGGTGACGAACGTTGGAACGGCGTCCTAAAGCTCCTTCGGGCTTTGTGGAAGTTTTCCCAAGAAAAGGGGTGGGTGCCAAAAGATTACAATCCGGCCAAAGGCATATCTCGTCGTAAACTGACGCGTGGGGATATCACCTTCCTCACGGTCGATCAAGTCGACCGCCTTTTGAAAACGATCCAAAAGGAATATCCTGCTATTCTCGTGGGTGCTGCTCTCCAACTATTTGCCGGATTAAGGCGAAGCGAACTGCTGGGGGGCCTTCGTGATCCACAAAAACCTCCCCTTCCGCCACTAGATTGGACGGAAATCACCGATCACGTCATCATTTCTGCCGAAAGGTCCAAAACCAGAACCCGACGGATTATCCCAGTCCAACCCGTCTTGGAAGCGTGGTTAAGGCCGTTCCGGATTTCTCAAGGTCCAGTCGTCGCCATACACGGAAGCAATTACGATTTCGCGCTAACCAATGCAGCTAAAAGGGCAGGCACCATTGTCTCTCTTGAAGACGGCGATGAGGGCAAGAAGGAGAAGAATGTGATTCGTCATTCTTTCTGCAGCTATCACTTGGCGAGATGGAACGACATCGGTCGAACCGCAAAACATGCTGGGAATACACCTGAAATCATCGAGAAGCACTATGCTGCGGCGGTTTCAGAAGCAGCCGCAGAAGCCTATTGGCAGATTTTTCCTGACAGCAACGGCCTTCCCGCTACGGACGAGAATCAATTTCAGAGCTAAAAGCGGCTTGGGGGATTTTTCGCCCCCAAACCGCCCGCTTTTCGGCTATAACGAAATCGCCAGAAGACGTTATGCGAACGAGTATACCATATTCCGCAGTTGTGGAGGCCCCGAGATTATCGGATGCTCCTACCGCTTTGAAGAGGCCTGAGAGGCCACCCTCTCCATGGACTCTTGAAGCGGCCATCTAAAAGTTTCCATGAAGCATGGGAGGCGGCATTCGGGGTCGTCCGTACAAATGCCTCAACGATGGGAGGTTGGGCCAAAAAGCAGGCTAACAAAGCCAGGAAGCTGGCAAAGGTATATTACCATCGCCCCGCACCTCGCAAGCGCATTGTAGTGGAGGTCAACCGTAAGACCTCGGAGGTAGAAGCATCGTACTTGGTGACGGGAGAAGCATCCCATCGGTTCCATCCATCGAGGTGGACTCAAAGATACGCTTCGCAAGGATTCAATTGGATCGCGGCTGCAAATGCGAAACTGAAGGACTGCCCAGCGGGTCTCTTCTATCCGGTAGTGGTGGGAACTACCCTTCATCTCGATGAAAAGGCCTCCTTGTGGCGTCTTACCGAAGAGATTCAGAAGTCATTGAACACCTTCAAAAAGCTCAGAAATCGAATCAAAAGACGGGCTGACAAACACGGACTAGAACCATTTTGCTACGCCACGCACTGGGTTTTTTCGACGGTCGATACCGTGGTTAATGAAGCTCCTAAAGGGGTCCAATACCAATTGCCAAAAACAGTCGCGAGCGTTCCCCAAATCTGGTGCCACCAACACTTCGTCTTCTTCTCAAAGGAAACAGTCAAAACTGCCAATCTCTTCGCCTTTCGGGACCACCTAAAAAAAGCCTTGGGGACAAACTACCTCGTAAGATTTGGACCCAAGCCCCCTGGACCATCGAGCAAAGAAATGAGGCCGCCATCCAATGTCACCCCTGACCGCCCCCCACGGACTGGCTTCTGGTTGAGGCTGGAAAAGGTGTTTACGCACCTTCGCTACCTTCTTCTGTATCCTATTCGCTTTCAAAGCTCCAAGGATGGACGAATTGCAGAAGGCATCTTCAAGAGCCATTTCCCGATGCATTTCTATCCTAAGATCCTAGCCGCCTTCATCATAGCGACTCAAAACAGCCCCCTCTCCAGCCTCTTCCGAGGAATCCGAGTGCCTAGTAAGTCGGAAGATACACCCGATCCTAAAGTCCAAAAGCCTCAGGGAATGGTTCGTCATGTGCGCACTCTTTACATTGACCGGTTTACCTTCGCCGACCTGTCCCTAAAGGATGCTGAGCAAATGGCTCGAGAGTATTCCAAGAACCTCAATAAGATCTGAATGTACAATTCAGCTGTATTGATATTTTGGTGTAAGTTTGGGGGAATACTTCCAAGATAGGGGCCTTAATCTTGGAATAAATCAGAGTGATTCCGTCACTCAGGGTTGCCTTGCCTTTTGTCACGGACGGAGCCTGTTTCAATCGTCACTGTCAGGTTCAAACCCGGTATTTGGCCTATTTTTGGGCTCTTGTCTCAAAATATGGGGATGGAAAATACCCCGATTGAATGGTGCGATAGTTCGGTCAACCCGGTAATGGGCTGCGATGGCTGTGAACTTTGGAATAAAACGACGGCTGCCTGTTATGCAGGACAGTTGGTTGGTCGAAACCTCAACCTTAGAGCCGGAAAAGTCAAAGCTGCCACTCTGCGAGGCGAGGTTTACGATGGAAGTGGGGGAAAGGATGGCTTCCCGGATGATTTCGGACAGCCCATGACCTTCGCTGGCCGAATGCGTAAGGCCGCTCTCCTAAAGCCCCTTGCCGGGACAGAACGGGAGGATAAGCCCTGGCTGGCGAACTGCCCTCGCCTGATTTTCGTGAGCGACATGGGCGACGCTCTATCAGCTAATATTTCCTTCAACTACCTGGAAGCAGAAATTATCCAATCAGTCATTTCCAAAGCCGGAAAAGAACATATTTGGCTTTGGTTGACCAAGCGTCCCGCTCGTATGGCGGAGTTCTCCGCTTGGCTGCTAACGAAGGGAATTCCTTGGCCAACGAATCTCTGGGCCTTTACATCGGTCACGAATCAAGCAACCGCTAACTCTCGGATTCCAGACCTTCTCAAGGTCGGAAATGAAGGTACAATACGATGCATCAGCGCTGAACCTCTTTGGGGTCCGGTGAATCTATCGCCTTGGTTGACGCAGTTGGACTGGGTTATTGTGGGGGGCGAATCCGGCGTAAACAGAAGGCCTACGGACCTTGCTTGGCCGCGAGCTCTCCGCGATCAATGCACTCAGGCTGGAGTCTCTTTTTTCTTCAAGCAGGTTGGAGGGCCTTCCAATAAAAAAGGCAGTCACTTTTACGATATCCCCGCCGATCTCCGCATTCGCCAAACACCCAAGGAAGCAAAGTCCACCTGCGTCGCTTGGGGAACTGAAGTTCTTTTTTAGGACCCTTTATGCCCAAAAAAGCTTCAGTTTCGACAGAATCAAAGGTGGATTACGAAGGCCTCGGCAAAATCTACCCATTTAGCAAACGCACCTTCGAACGATGGGTCGAATCGGGATGCCCGTCGCTCCTGATGGGCAAACGAGTATTCCGTCCCAGCGAGGTTGAAGCCTGGGTCCTGAGTCAAAATCCTCCACCGAATGGACGGCACTGATATACGGACGAGTGGGTTTCCAGCGACTTTTGTCAGGGAGAAACGCGGTTCACTCACATTTTTTGAAAGAAATGGGAAAATAACAGCATGAAAAAAACAATAGATCGTTTGACCTACAATACAGAAACAGCAACTGAAGTCGCCTCCATAACCTATGGAAGTGGCATGAGAGATTTCAGGTACTACTCAGAAGGCCTCTACCAAACCGACAAGGGACGTTGGTTCCTTGCAGGAGAGGGGGGCGCTATGACACGTTACGCTGTTCCCATCGGAGATAACTCATGGTCGGGAGGGGAATCGATTTCCACTTTGACGGCTGAGGAGGCGCTCGACTGGTGCGAAAAACACGACAAATCTGGAGTCATCACTCAGTATTTCTCACACCTTGTCAAGGAAGCCTAACATTACGCAAGGGCCTGCGGGAGCAGGCGTCTACTGGACACTTAACTTGCCAGTGACGCCTGCTCCTCAAGCGAGGGCCAGCTACGGACGGAGAAGCTTCTTTGGGTTCTCCTCAGGTTCAACCCTCTTTTCGTCAGATTTTATTCTCCGCCAATTAACATATGACGCATGAATAAGAACATCTCCATCACATCGGGCACCTTCAATTTAACACGGGTTGAAACTGTTGAGACATGGCAAATCATTGACGTAGGTGGGCAAAGATATGCTGCACACCAGATGACCGATGGTTCTTGGCTTGTTATGCGACCAGGGCAGGACGGCGAGAGCAGAAACATGATGAGCGACCTCATCAGACCCCAAGAACTCCTTGGTATCGTTGAAAAATCGTGGGAGGACGACCACGCCCTCCATATTGAAATTGCGGTTTTTGCCGGAGAATACGGCCAGCGCAACTGAGCAAATACATCCGTCCCAGCCCTTTTTCAGCTTCCAAAATAGGGCACCAAGAACGTGCAGCCAATTAAATAAAGCCACGATGCTGTTAGGACCGCTTCTGATTCGAGAGAACATCCGGTGCTTTAATTTGGTCTTTCGAGAGGATGAAGGCGCACCTTGCCCGAGGTAGTCTCGAAAAATGAGCCTGATTTCTTTCTGTCTGGCAAATCTTGTTTGTCTGGGCAGACCAGAAGCGTTCCGAGTTCAAACGCCAGTCGCCCAAACTCTTCCACGTCACCATCAGTGACAAGTTGGCCGTCAAAGTTGAAGTGGCATCCGACCTGATTTCGAACAGCGGACAGCCCTTTGAGTCTTTGGATAATCGGCTCTAATGCCTCCGTCTTGGTCAATACGAAGGCCTTCTTTCCATCGACCTCGGATATGTCGCCGCGTTCAACTCGTAAAGCCTTAAGGAGATCTTTATTTATAGCGCCTGCCAGTTCTGAAAGCGTGTAAGAATTATCCGGTTTCCGGGCAATACGACACCCGTACTGGTGGGTTACGAAATCCAGGATGTTTTCGACAATGATGCCCGATTGATCGGCGATATCCCTTCTATTGAACGTATCGGCCTCTAAAGAGTCAGACAGCTCTTGGAGGGCCAGTTTATCGGTTTGCGCTCGTATTCCCCTTTCCAGTGTCCAATTGCTGCGCAGGTCAACGAAATGAACATTACCACCGGGCGCGCGATGATGCCGGTATCGCTCCCGCCAAGGACGATAATGGGTCGTTACAATGATTTGGGCGAAATGTTGTGCTTCCTGATGCAGGAGATCGATGAATCTATCGAGATGGGGTGAATCAACCGAGGTCACAATGTCATCGAAAAGCAGGATTGTTCCTGGAATGTTGTACTTTTTAGCAAGTGCAAAAAAGACGCAAAAGCCGAGCGTATCCAAGTGAGATTCACTAAAAAGCGACTGAGGCGTAATCGTCGTTTCCGTGTAAAAGTCACCGGTTAGATGAAGGGACCCCTGAGTATTTGGATCTAGAGATAATGCAATCTTCCCCAGCGCTTCTCCTGGATGAAGCAGCCCGTAAAGCCGATCTACTTCGTTGGAAATTGAAGCGAGTTCGTTCTGAACGAATTTCTTCCTTACTCCTACTGCGATCATATAAGCCTCGCCAAGACGGGTCGCTAACACCTCTTTGGAGGTTTCTGCGTTCTGACAATGGATCAGATTTGTATAGGTTGTCGAAATACTGCTGTTTGTCGTCAAAACTCTACTCCATGCCGCCTCGGCTTCGCCGAGCTTTTCTGTGACGGCTTTGACGGCAGCCATTACCGCCGTCGCCGTCACAGTAAAGTCAGTATCGCTTGTGGATACATTCGCCAACCTGGAAAGCTCCGTTTGGGGCAGCGCTGCTTCCTTAACGATCTTCAGGACAGAACCTATGAGGGCAGTTGCAACAGCACTATATTGTCGTCGGTAGGCAGCAAATCTATCAGATGCTACCGTGGACTTTGAGATGTAATCGACATTGGCCTTCCCGGCTTTTTCAGCCAAGCTTCGTAGCGTTTCCATCGCAGTGATGCGGGTCTGAAGTTCGACGCTAAGCTGAGAACGATCAATCGACTGCTGGCATACCGGACACGACTTATCCTCGCTGACGTCGATGTATGTTTTTGCTTTTTCGAGCAAAACAACAAGCTCGCTCGTCTGGCCTTTAGCCTTAATCTCTTCTGCGGCTAGTTCTTGCCTGGCGGTCTCCAAGAGGCTCTTCGCTTCAACCTGCGAGGCTTCCGCCACCCCCCATTCTGTCCTCAGTGCCGTTAAATCACCGAGCTGCTTTCCTAAGGTCTTCGCGACACCGTGATCGGTTGCAATGACAGAAAGATCTCTATTTGCTTCTTTCTGCCCCCATGCAATGGCAGATGTGTCAGGCTTTTGTTCTGCTTCCCATAAGCGATCAAGAGCCTTTTCGGCTTCGCTTCGTGCAGTCTTTGCTATAACCGCAGCTTGCTTCGCCGTGTTCTCGGCACTTCGAAGAGTCGCCTCTGCTTTTGATACGCCGGGCAGCTCGATGTAATCGGATAGAGCTTTGTAACGATTGACCGGTTCAGCATCGACTAGAGCGAGAATTTTCGTTCGACGCAGTACCCGTGCGTTGGGAATATCCACCTCAGGTGTAACTACGGGCGATAATCCCTTAAGGGTGGCCTTCCAGGTCCCTGCATCGGTCGTTAAAACAACAGACAGGTCCTTTTTATCTCCCGTTATCGCTGCGATATAATCTTTATCAACGCTGGAGCGATCTGCAATCGACCCTAAATCCCGATTACAAAGAAATGAAAAACCATCGACGATTGATGATTTTCCGGTGCCGTTTTCACCGAAAATCATGGTCAGAGACTTGCTCTGATCAAAGTTTAAAGCGAATGACTGAGTAGACCCGCGAAACTTCGTCAATACCAAGCTGACCAGTTTAAGGGCGCTCATCGAGTCCCTTTGTCGGTTCTGCCACTTGGATTTTAGGGGTCAGGACAGATTGCCATTCAGCGGCGGATATCTGTCCTTTCGCTATTTGGCCTGTTACAGCAACCACGGCGTCCGCCGCAATCAGATTAGCTGCCGCAAGCGCTAACGCAACCTGCTCAGCCACCAGTGAATCAGGTGAAGCCATATTTCCCCGAGGCATAAGCTATGGCGGGGAATCAGCAGTGTCGATCATTCAAAATCAATTAGCGGTAGCGACATCTTTCATCTCGTTTAAGGCAATCGTCTCTGGATTGCGCGATAATCTTGCCGGACGCAGAAATCGGTAGACAGCGAGCGTCCGGTTAGTCACTAGAATTAGATGAAAAATCGATCCTATTCTGATGTAGTGGCCGCCCGTCTTCGGGTATGCAAAAGCGAGCAAGTTCCCCAATCGGTGCGTGACCGCCTTGAGGCAGATTTCACCCTAGCGGCTGAGGAAGCTCTCGTTGAATTATCCGAGAAATCTCTCACAGCTGAACGCGTGGTCAAGGTCTTCGGCGAGGTGATTGGGGGGAAACAACCCCGTCAACGGAAGGCATCCACACCCGTCAAAGCACCCATTCCCGAGGAAAAGTCTTGAATATCATTACAACCACGGGGCGCGCTTATGAAGCGACGCTTGTAGGCACGATGATTTTTCTTCGTCGTGCTGCGGCAACCCCAGCGGAACAATCTGCATGGCCCAATGGCATCGTGATACGTGTCATTCTCCTTCCCCATACGGAGCGGCAAGAGCTGCATTGCTCCTGCCCTGCAGCTCGCTATGGACCGGGAGGTCCGGCGGCATGTCCTCACTCCTTGCCAGCCCTACGGGCGCTGGTAAGGGGGGAAATTCCCGCCTCTCAAGAAGGCGGGAGCTAGGGCGTCCAGAGGGTGTGCAGCACCCTTTGGCAGGTCATGGCGCAAGCCGTGAACCTATCGCCGTGCGATAGGGCGTAGCCTGCCCCTCCTATTTTGCTCTTGGTCCACTGGACCAGTCTCATCGAACACAACCGACGCTGAGTTAAATCGCAGATTTGGACCGACTTGAATTCACGCCGACTGGATCTTTGCTCGAGTCACAGGCAAACGACACGGAAAGCTAGAGGTTAACGACCTTATCTGCCATGCTCCACATCTTCTCGAAACGTTCGTCACGAAATTCAACGTACGTAGATGCATCAAACACAAGCGTTGACGGATTTGTAGAATACGACGAGAGCAAAAGGTGCTTTTCGATATCTACACCGCTGGCTTTTAGTCGAGTAAAATAGCTATCTGGCAGTTCCGCACTTTTTCGATTGTTGTCACTAGCACCAACAAATCGGAAATTTCCGAAATGATTTACATCAAGGGAGTTAAACAAGAGCCTTTTTTGAAGCGGTGATTTCGGGTAAATATGGTCAGCCTGTGGGAGGTTATCCTTAAAGCGCACATTGAATGGACCAGTTCCATGCGTCTCAACGTAAACTAAGTTGAGAAGCAAAGAACGCAGCCGAGGGGTGTGAAGATCCTCTTTGGATAATTTGCTTTTATCAAAGTCTATACTTATACGATCCAGAGGAAAACCTGACGCCTGAACTCGACCGACAATTTTATGGAGACTATCGAGCTTTCCATCAGTCGAAGAGCTGAACCAATTAAATAATTGAGACTTATAGAAATAAGATTTTAGACGCGCTCGATTTATCGGATCTGGCTTTGGATTATGATAAAGATAATCAAATATCACAACAAAGCTGTTGTAGCTTCGAATTAATCTTCGAGAATAAATCTTTAGGTCATTGGCTATAAAATCGCCTAATTGTTGAAATGCCGCCTCAGCGCGACTCCATTGATCTTTAATTTCCAGATTCAGCTGTTGACCGGGATTGAATTTTTCAGGACTGAGTTCCGCGCCTGACCCGTGCGCTAAGGTAATGCATTTTAAAGCAACGGATTTATCAAATTCGAGGCCCCCCGAATTCAATCCATTTACACAATCCTCAATCCTCTCCTCAACTTCATCCCATTCTGTTTTCATTGCGGCAAACATTAAATCCGACGCGTCAAGCTTGGTGCCGCCAGAATTAACACGCACAAAGATATCAAGAATACGTTGGTAGGGATAATCATTAGCCACGCCATCAAGAGTCTGAATCCAAAAGTGCTTTTCCTCTCTGATCAGACTTACCAGCTGGGCTACATTGTCACGAACAAGCTCCTTTCGTTCTTCTCTCTTCTCTTTTTCCTCCTCCTCTTTCTTTTCCTTGAGAGCTAAATCAAGATGAGAGTCAATTTCCCCATTTTCTTTCGCCTCTTCTGTCTTCTCTTTGGGAACTAAATCAAGATGAGAGTTGATTTCCTTAGCTAGAGCATTGCTGTTTTTCTGGTTATCCACGCCCAAAAGATTATTCAGTCGATAATATGTCGCTCCTGGCTTTGTCGCAGAGAACTTCAGTCTAAATTTTATATCTGATGCGTTAGCTGGATCGCCGCTAACCACGTCAAACCACGCCTCACGATTACCCGCATCATCCTGAATGGATCCATTGAATATTGCATAAAGCGACTGGAGTCTCTGTTGTCCATCCAGAACGAATAACTTCTCCTTGCCTTTGTCACTAATAGAGGCGTCGTATAGGCTATGTAGATCGGCATCCCAATCAATGACCTGCATAAACTTGCGCGCTTTGATTTCGTTTGTTGTGCGCCAGAAGAGGAATGTTTGGATGGGGTATCCACGCATAAGACTATCAAAGAGTTTAAGCATTTGCTCTTCCTCCCAAACGAAAGGTCTCTGGATATGGGGCAGGAAGAGGCTGTGATTGACCGCACTAATTAGGCTAAAGAGGCTTTCTGCTTTATAGCTCATGTGAGCTAATGGGATAGCAGATACCTGATTTCCCGACTAGCTTCATTATTTCCTATATATCGAGCATCGTGCCTTATAGTGCAACTGATACCTTAAGGGCGTCCGTTTGAGATGCTTGCGCCGGACGGGTCGATTGGTCACATATATGCATGACCATGTTACTCCCTAGAAATATCATCGATCTTCGACCCCGACTCAAGCTGCCAGCCCACATTGCCTTCCAGTTTGAGAAGCTCCCCTTAGCTGAGCGCTCTGCCATTGTAGAACGGGGCATTAATGATGGCCACCTCATAGCACTGACGGCCTCCCAATCTGAATCCCTTGAAACAGCCATCGGTCTTTTAACTCATGGTGCCCAAGGGGGAGGAAAGATTGGCTTTCGGTCGGAAGAGAAATATCTCCATCAGTACGCAGACTTAGCGGAAGAGCTAAAAGCGCTCCTCCATCATCTGAAAGGCAGCGAATGAATGCCCCCAGCTACCAAATAGAGGTTCGGTGTCGGGTCAGGGGGCAAACTGGGAAAGCCTTGCATGACCTTCCCCGCCAGACTCGTTCCCTGGCCGTCGCGTCTCTCCTGGCTGCCGCTGGGGAGGGGTTGGATTGGAATGCCCTTATCGCAAACCGAGAGCACGTCCAACGGTTGGGCGTTCTCCTAAACCAAGCTCTTCGACTGGCCCGCTTAACTAAAACCATCGATAGCCATTTTCTGGGAAAAATACGGCAGGCAGTCGAATTGATCGAGGCGATAACCCAAACGCCATGAGTCCTCTTCTACGCGGCGTTGTCCACCATAGCGGGTCAGGAAAGCTGCTCTTTGCGGGCGGTAAGAGGGTTGGCCGCAAGCCTCCTTCCTATAAGGAGCTGAAAGAGGTGATCGGCCTCTTTCGCTACTGCGTCGCCCCAGCAAAAAAGTCGAAGGGAAGAGAGAGGGTAGCTGGAATCATCGACGGCATGGGCTTAGGGCTTGCCGCCGATGAAAAACTCTCTCCCAGAGAGGCGCGGTTCATTATTGAGCAGTTGATCGCTGGGGTGCCACTAAACCGTCGTTTGGTACGACACGTCATCCTCGCCCTAGCGGGGACTGGCTCCCTGGAAGAGCAGCTTCAGAAGTGCGAGTTGATGGTTCGAGCCTTTGTCGCAACTCACGCCCCAGGAAAGGCCTTCATTGCCGTAATTCACGATGACCATATGGGAGAAGGCGAACGGGGTCTCCACGTTCATCTCATCATTCGTAATACGGACACCCACGGGCGGGCCATCGACTGGGGAAGAAAAGATTTGGAAGCGCAGCAAAGTCTGGAATGGGCGAGTCATCTGGGTATCTCGCCAACAAGGGGGACCGGAATCCCCACCCCTAAAGGGCAGCAAATCCCCTACACGAAACCCCGGAAGACATTAAAAGCCCAAGAAATTGGTAAAATGACTCATGCACAACTCACAGAACTTATCGAAAACGGAAGCCTCACGGTTGGCCGCCGAAATAAAGCAGGCCACGTCACCAGTATCGTCGTCAGAGGAAGACACGTCCGGCTCTCCACTGCCAGATACCTCGCCCAACTTGCCAGCGTGGATCAAACTAGGGGTGCCGGGATTGAAAAGGCTCGCGTTACTGCGGGAGACGGCCTCATCCATTCGGTGGGAGCTGAATCCTCACATCCTCACCATCAACAGCCAAAACGACGGAAGAATCAGAATCGATCTGAAGGATTGCACGCCTTCAGATGGCGAAAGCCTCTGGGAAGCTTTGGCAAACGGAAAACTGGCAGGCCTCTACGCGCCATTCGAGCAATTGGACGCGCCGGACAACAACTAATCAAAACCCTAACACAACTGGACACCATAGGACGAATTTTATGACTAAACTAAATCTACGCATCGACTACGGACACCGCTCGAACTTTATGGTGGAGCTTAGTTCTTCTGAAATTCATAGCCTCCAGGGACCAGCGCCGGAACGGCGACGTGCCTGGGCGAAAATAATTCGAGCAAATTGGAAACGCCTGTGGCCTGCCTTCAATAAGCCAGATAAGCGGTTCAATGTATGGAGCAGCGGTACCCGGCTAGCATCTATTCAGAGTAAATATGGCACCTTTGGTTTCAGCGCCAATAAGGATGGAACGCTGGAGTTTGCCCATGAATTCGTAGAGGCAGCGGATCTTGCCGCTGGCAGGAAGAAGGTGCGTCCTTAGCATGGGACAATGGATCTGCGAAATTTCTTTCTAGACCTCACGGTGCCTCAATAAGGCATTGGCGGCGGAGCCGTAATGGGTGCGGTGGGCGTTACCGCAATGATGGCATTGGGAGGGAAACTGTCTCTGGGCTTCCCGGCTACCATTGAGATTTCTTCGATGATTCTGTCGCAGTTGAAATGCCCCGAGATGGTTGCCACGTCGCCTGCGTGATAAGTTGGCGTCAGAGTGGGTGCGGTGTTGGTCAAAATGTCGGAGGCCGTTGCTTTTTCCGCGTTGATGTACAGATCGCCTTTTGCCGCCAGAGTCGCGCTGAAGGAATAGAAGACGTTGAAATGGTTGTCTTTATTCTGGCCGATGGTGAGCGACTTCAACTCGAGATAGTCGGGAAGCTTGCTCTTCAGGAGGGTGACTGTTAGCGCCTGGACAGCGGGGAGAATGATTTGATCTTGGATTTTATCAAAATCATTGGCCTCGCCGCGCCTGTACATATCGAAAAAGTATTTTGGTTTATGCCGGGAGAACTCGATCAGGTTGTGGATTCCGAAATCTTGGATAGCTAGGGCTTTTTGCAGGGCGTATCCTCCGCCATCGTTTGGTTGGCTTCCCCCCGTGTAAGCATCCCCATGGACATCATCAATGAAGCTTATGAGGTCGCTCAGTGGCGGCTCGTTCGGGTCGGGGATGAAGTCTCCTGGGGTGACTGGCGGGGCCGGTTGGCTTTTTGGTTGGCTCTTTGCCTCAGTGGCGAGCCCCTGCGCCGTGGTGGACACATTGTCTTTTACCGCCACGAGATCGACCGACGAACTATCGAGGTAGCCCCTAACGTTAGTCGCCTTGTCCTCTGCTAGAACCTGGTTGGGGTGGCCCGTAGGACTGGCGTCGATGAGGGCAAGGATGGTCCCTTTGAGGAGCGGTTTCTCAGCGGTATTGCCGCCGCCTAAGTCAACGTGCAGGGTTGTGTCCTGGATTGTGGTAACGATGACCTCGCTGTGTGCAGGGGCTATAATGAGCAGGAGGAGTGTTAAAATAAGGTATCTCATGCAGCCACGCCCCTGGAAAATTTTGTCATGGCGTGATGGCAATATTCTGAAGATGGGAGGATCAATCGAAGGTCCTAGTGCTTGATCTAGCGGTGTTTTAGTTTCCTAATGTGCTAGGATTCTGATCTCGCATGTCTCTTGCAGTTTGGGCAATGGGGTAACGCACATCCGTGTCCCATATTTTTGACATCTTGTTGTCAATAAAATCTACCGCAGCTTTTTGGGTGGCGGGCGTTGTTAGGCAATAACGCATGATATTTTGATATGTGGAGGCCGGACAATACATGGTGCTCCACATTCCTGGGTTCTGTAGGAGTTTTGTGGCAATGGGCACTAATTCGGGGCGTTTTAGCCATTTGTCGTCGAATATTATTATGTCAATCGTTGGGTTGAATTGCTCGTATGGCTTGAATGGTTTAGCGAGGTCGGGAAAGGTTTCATCTGTGAGAAGTGATCGCACGGCGGGTGTAATGATTTGCTGGTAGATTTTTTCTTTATTACCAAAGCGGCGCATATCGTTATTGAAGTAGCGCTGGTCATATTTGAAAATCTCAATGAGATTGTGGATTCCATACTGTTGAATTATCTGTACCATTTGCGCGACGAATTCAGGCGGCGGCTGCTTTTGACCGTAGTAGTTTTTATCGTACAAATTCTGAATGAACTCAACGAGGTCATCTATGGGAGGTTCGCTGGGATCGGGGAAGCTGGTTATCTCCACTGCGGCTGCGAGGGGGGCGGGTTGGCTTTTTGCCTCCGTGGCAAGGCCCTGCGCCGTGGTGGACACATTATCCTTTACCGTCACGAGATCGACCGACGAACTGTCGATGAAGCCTCTTGCTCCAGTGGTGTCTGCGGCAAGAACTTGGCCGGAATGCCCTTCCGGGTTTGCATCAAGAAGTGTAAGCGACGTGCCCTTGACGATTGGTTTATCGGCAAAGTTACCGCCGCCAAGGTCCATACGGAGCGTCGTGTCCTGCGTCACGGAGACGATGATTTCCGCCTGCGTGAGCAGGGGGAAGAGGAGGATGGCCGCGAAAAGAAAAGCTCTCATTGCACACGCGGTTTTTCGAGACTTGGCGACGAGATTGAGCGGCAGCGCCGCGCTCGTTGGGAAGTCTGTCTAGTTCGCTGCCATTACCTTTTTGGTGATGGAGTCTATTCCGTCTTGAGCGAATTCGCTGCTTGGATAGCTGCCTTGGGCTTTCAGATACCAAGCCACTGCGGAACCCCACTCATCGCGTTTTTCCAAATCGCGTGCGGTCTGAATCGCGTGGACGAATTCGGCGGCTTCGGTGGTAAGCTGGGCGCGGAGCTGATTCAATTTAGGATCGCTATCGTACTTTTCGGATTCAGTTTCAACCCCTTCCCATGCTCCTGCGGAGTCACCTCTTTTTTCCAGCTCTTGAGAGCGAGCGATAACCATTTCAATTTCCTGAATCTCGCTCAGGACATCATTTAGCTGCTTTTGACGTGTGTCGTCCCGGGCCGTTGCGGCGATCAGTTTTGCTTTGTTATCCCAAATTTGACGGAAGTTTTTTTGGGCATAGAGCGCATCGAAATCATTTAAGGTCTTTTGCTGCAAGTTGGAATCTTTGAGTATGGCGCTAGCTACCGTGGTTAAATCTGGATCGCTCGGCCAAAGGTCTCCTGCCGCTTTGAGTTCGCTTTCAAATGTCGCGTTATCGCCCGCCGCAGCAGCATTTTGGGCCTTGGCTAGATGTAACGCAGCCCCGGTCTTGGCGGCGGTGATAGCTGACATCGGTTTGGTGGCATCGAAGTCGCTCGCCATGGCCTTGAGATCGGTGGTTTCGGTTTCAGCCGTCGCATAGTCTTTGCTGTCAATGGCAGTGAGAAGATCATTCTCTTTTTCGACATAATCCGCGATTCTGACTTTCTGGTCCCTGGGGATGTTCCTCAGATCGGGAAGGTATTCACCTTCTACGAACGCCTGCTGCATCTGCTCAGTGGCGGCGTTCAGGCGATTTTTTCCCATGAGGAAAATCGTCGCTTCTGCGCCTTCTTTGGCGTCGCCCTCAGCCGCGACAGAAAGGGTTTCCAGAACCCCGATGGTGGCGGGGAGGCCGCTACCACCTGTCAAAGCGTCCTGCGCTTTCTGGGAAACCTGAAGCTTCGTGTCACCGTCACCGAACAAATTTCTGTAAAAATTCGCGGCGATCACAACGTGCTGGAAGCGCCTCTGCATGAATAATTGCAGGATGAACGATTGAAACTCGAGCTTGGCCTGAATGATGGTCACCATTTGCTGGGCTTTGGCGGTGGTCATGTCGCCAGTGGCTTCCGCGATATCCTGGGTGCCGTTGGCAATGATGAAGCTTTTCTCGTCGGCGTAAACGCCTGTGTCCTTGCCGGATTTGTCTTTGTCTCGGCTACCAGAATCCATTTCGCCCTGGGTGGCGTTATCTTCCAACGCAATATTTAGGTCCCACTGGGCGTCTTTACGGGCCTCGCGGGCGGCGGCTTCCGCGCCCTTTAAGCGGGCTTGTTCGCCCTGGGCGAGCCACGCCGTATGGACCACGTCAGCCAAGGCTCCGCTGAGGCCTGAATCGATCCTAGCCGTGCTGGCCTTCTGAAGAAGTGCCCATGCGTCATCGAGGTTTTGGGGTGTGTAGCCAACAGGGTCGAGCTTGGCACTGATCTGATCCATGACCGCCTGATAGGCGGCATATTCTGCATCGGTCTGTTCGGGCGCGTTGAGAAATTTCTCAAATCGGGCGCGAAAAAGGGTCTGATTGGCGATATTCCAGTGCTGCCCGTCCCAACTGACCACATTGTTGCTGGGATCGATCTGCGGCATGGTGCTCTGCTGAGCGGGGGCGGGGGGTGCCGCCGGAGCTGAGGCTGCCGCTGGGGCAGGTGCGGACGTACTTGCTGCAGGCGGCTGCTGGGCTAGGTCGATGGAACTCGGGGCCTGAGCGTGGAGGCCAGTGATAAGCGCCGTGCCGAAAGCAATGGAGAGGTAGTTTTTCATAACGCCCTCAATCCTTTTGGAGGCTGGTGGTGTAAAGGATGCCGTGGGCTCCGACCTTCACTACGATTTCATAATGTTGGCCCTTTTGGAGGTTGGTGGTTTCAAACTGAGTGGGGACGAAGATGGCGATGGTTTCGGTCTTGTCGCCATCGGGATTGACTGAGACGAAATGGCCTTTGGCGGCGTCCCAGGCCAGGGAGTTTTCGATGGAGCCGCTGACTTTGTACGTGTTACCCGACAAGGCGTCGGCGTCCTCGGTGTAGCTCGCGTAGTCCAGGGGTTGGACGGTGCGGTACTTGTCATGGCCGCTCATTCTGGGAACAAGGTATCCACCGATGCCGAGAATAAGGATGGTCCCTCCTAGGAGGCCGAACGTGAAGACAAGGGAGATTTTCTTGCGGGCCATAATCAGCCTAGGACAACCTCACCCTGCCACGCCTGAATTTGCTCCTCAGCTTCACCTAGCGTCTTTTCTTCGTCATTAGCGCGGCTGCTGTAACCGAGTTGCGAAAGGAACCCCTGCACTCTGTCGATCTGACTATCAAGCCATTTGGGATCAATGTCATATCCGGCTTTCAGATCGATCCGCGCTAATTCGGCATTCGCTTGGACCGGGAATTCTGGCGGGGTTGTTTCCTTGCTTCTTCGTTTAACCCAATATCCGAATGCGACGAGTGCTCCAACCCCCCAGAGGACGGCAAAGTAGCTGCTCACAATTAGAGCAACCGCTCCAGCAATTAGGGATACGCCAAGCAGAGCTCCAAAACATCCGTTCATCTCGCGGAGCTTGTGAACCTCGCCACGCCATTTGTCGCGCTGTTCAATGAAGGGCGTGAGAATCTTCCTCGCTCGTTGCCATGTTATGAGTTCGATTAACGGGTTCTGAATATCGACGGCATAGGCCAAATATTCCAACGCTTCGACATCTCCAGCCCCTAACGACGGTTGCGCCTTTTCGCGAACAGCTTTTACGATTTCGAGGGTTTCGTAAAAATATTCTTTGTCTCGGATATCGCTGTAAGTGGATGAATTGACATTGCGCGATTGGAAATAGCGGAGAACCCCGGTCGATAGGAAAAAGGCCTGTCGGGCTTCCTTGGGAAGAGCCGTCTTTGCCAATTCCATTGATTTGCGAACCAGGAAAATTTTGTCCTTCCAGAAGAAACTTTCCTGTTGTGCCTCTCGGGCCGCCCTTAGTTCTGCGGCAATGGTGCCGACCTGTTGGCTGATGCCGCTAAGCCTTAAGTCGATGCGGGCTAGGCCTGCCGAAACTCGACCAAGTTGAGCATTTTGGTATGCCAACGACCCTGCAACGATCCCCTTGAACAGATTGTCATTCATCGTCCGCCTGATCTGAGCCCCACAAACTGACTGTGGCAAGCCTATTCCCCCATCTGTAGATGGGTTAATGAATTTCGTCGATTCGGCCAGCCTTGGACGTGCCAAAGGCCAATGATCCAGAGAGGTTTCTTGCTGACCGATTGAGGGCTTTAAGGGAGCAGGCGGGCTACACGCAGCAATCGTTCGCGGATTCCGCAAACCTCTCCCACAAGGTTTACCAAAGGGTCGAGGCTGGTCATCATACGAACCTGAAAATGCACACCGTCTTGGCCTTCGCCAATCTGCACGGCGTCACCCTATCGCAGCTTTTCGCCGTAAGGACTCCCAAGACAAAGCTTCAAGCCCCTCCGTGTGCGCAGCCAAAGCGCCCGCCTCCGCCTCGCCCTTCCAAAAAGTAGCGAGGCTGGCATTTCTCCCGTTCGATCTGCAGGATACGTTACACTCAATGAACGAGTATCCACCGCTGTTCGCCGGTCTAAGCAGTGTGACCGGTCCTATTTCTTATGTTGGCCCATTAGATGATGCGGGTGCCATTCCTGCTTCTACGACCCCACCACGCCTCTATCGCTATTTGGAATGCGGGTATGCCCTGGAGGCTCTTCAAAAAAAGCGGTGGAAGGTTGGGAGGATCGCCGAGCTAAACGATCCATTGGACTGTTCCCCCAAGTTGACTAACACCTCCGGTTTCTTGCCTGGGGCAAGTGATTTGGAGAACGAGGGCTACTTTAAAGCCGAATTTGCGGGCAATTTTGGATTGCTTTGTTACAGCGCTAAGATCGATAGCCCCGTATTGTGGAGTCACTACGCCGATAGACACCGAGGCATCGCCTTTGGGCTCGACTATTCGAGCAATCCCTTGCGTCCCGTTAAGGTGGATTATGGGTTTGCCCGCCCTGCGGTTGATTGCCGGGAGATAAATGCAAAAGCTTCCCGATCTTCGGACGACATTCGGGATCACTTCATCAAGAAGAGATACTCAACCAAGGCCAAAGATTGGGAGTACGAAGAGGAGTTCCGACACTTCATCGCCCTTGAAAAATGCCTAATGGAAGGCCCCCACTACTTTCGAGCCTTCCCCTATGGAAATTTACGAGCCGTCATCCTAGGAGCTAAGTGCTCTGCCACGGTTAAGGATATTGAGAGGCTGCTCTTGTCCTGCGGGCAGTCCCATCCAATCGAAATCCAGCAATGCCGAGAAAACCGGGACGCCTTTAATCTGAACATCGAGCCGGTCAACACGATTACTCCCAAGCCCGTTCCATGGGCTGCGTAAAGCCAACCCTAGCCCCCTAGGGCCACCTGGGCAACCGACCTAGCCGGAGAGGTCGGAACCCCGGAAGCCCCGCAGAGTGGCGTGAGGGGTGGTTGCTCCATGATTATTTCTTCCGCTTCAGTGAATAGAGGCTAGATAATTATCTCTATCAAACCCGCACCCTCCCTTAAGGCCAATTGTCTTTGAACTTCAGGGGGATATGTTTAATTTAACTCATATGGTAGACGGATTCAAAAAAGCAATTATTGATGGTGATATAGATAAATTGGAAAAGATGATTTTATCTAAAAAGTTTAATCCAAAAGAACTTCTAACAGTTAAAATTTCGAAGGGCGCTCCGAGGATAAAGATAAATGCCTTGAGCTTTGCTTGCGAGGCAAGAAATCTCGTCAGTGCCAATATGTTTTTGTCGTATATAGCCAGCAATCCTGGGAGTATCGATATACATGAATCCAATGAGCTTCCATTTTGCACGGCATGTCTTTTAGGTGATCTAAACTTTCTAGAAAGTCTTTTGAAATTGGAATCTAATAGCGGACCAATCAATATCCATATTAATAATGAATTGCCGTTTGCCTTGGCTTGTAAACACGGACATTTACAAATCATCCTAAAACTTCTCGATTTAGAATCCACACACGGGAAAATCAATATTCATGTTGGTGATGACGCGCCTTTCCAAATGTCCTTGGAAAGCAACCACTCATTAATTTCCATAAAACTAATCAGTATGCAGCACACTCACGGTTTAATTGGTAAAGACAAAATCCGAGAATGGCTCCAAAGTGAAGTGGATATGGATGCGGTCGAAGAGTCGTTTAAAGACCATGACTATAAAGGCTCCAAGGCATGCCTTTCCCCCGTCATTGATGTCTGCGGCAATCAAGAGATAAAAAATCGCCTTGCGAAGTTTATTGCAGGGAAGGCGGCGAAAGAAATGATGGCGGTCTCTAAGCCCCGGTAAGCTACCGCCGAATGGCGGAGGGGTGGTTGCTCCATGTAAAAGCACCGTTGACCTACTCGTAGTCGAGCGCAGCATTAGCGCCATGAAGATCCACAGGGTTACATCGACGCGAGGGGAAGAGGCGCTGGTGATTGCAGCCAGCGAGGAGGATGCGAAGCGGGTTGCAGATGATACATTCCATAATGCTGAGTTGAAAGTGCGATTCGGCAACACCCCAATTGACCGGGGTTGGCTAAACGCCAAAAGTACTGAGGTGCTGTCCTGGCCTTGGATTGTAGGGCCAGAGCGTGTCATCTTAGGACCAGGATATTTGCGACTGCGCTATGCACCGGGAACTGACTTAGCAGCGCTGCAATGGAGCGTTGTTGACCGTCTTGAAAAGGGTCATGTCCCCAAAGTGGAGTTTACTCGTCAAATGAAGGCGATCACGATGGCGACTTCGACAATTCATATTTGGAAGATGACTCCGATTACCGAGAATGGCGTGGAGGGGACGTTTGGGATATCCAACGGGGAGCCGGTTCCGTAGGTTTGTTTTGTTTGGGGGTGTGATCAATCCAGGCCGGGAACTGGCCGGTCGTTGCGGCAGCGAACCAATTTCTCCCTGTCCGGCTGAAAGCCGGAAACGTAGGGAGCAATTGGCGCGAGGAGTGGACGCCGGGGGGCGGTTCTGTTCTCATTTGGGTTTGGGCAATCGACCTAACCAGAGAGGTCGGAACTCCGGTAAGCCACCGCCAGAGTGGCGTGAGGGGTGGTTGCCCCATTGAATAGCTAACGCGAGGATGATGCGCGGGGGTGTGCTCTTCTCGAAACGACTTACCAGTCAACTCCAATGATTCCGAGGAGATCGATCAGTTTTGATGGTGGCATGGTAACGAAGCCCTGTGCCGCGTAACGTGTCGTAGCGGCTGTAGGATTGTCCCAGCCATCCCGGCCAGCCCTATTTACGATGACGTACTCCCCATTCGCGATGACCACGTTCTGCACTCGCAAACCGGTAAGGCCATCCCCGGTCGAAATGATGATGGCTCCGACTGAAGGCACAAAGCTATCGTTGAGCGTCTTGGAAAAGCCAAGTTTTACGTTGCCTTCACAAACGACGACGATCACTAGCCGCGTTGTCATATCGAGAGAATGCTATTTTTAGAAAGAGGAGCAATAAAGATGACCGACGACAATCACCGCTTGGGGGACTACGCCCGCTTCACCTTCGCCCACCGCGCCTTCTGAGCCGCAGCTATCTTGGCCTTACCCGCCGCGCTCATTTTCCGGCGCTTCTTGGGGCTTTTAGACACCTTGGCTATTTTTTCAGGCTGAGTGCCAAATGCCGCGAAAGCATCAAGTTCAAACTCGATCTCGCGGACCTTGGCGAGAAAACCCTCCTTCCTCTTAATCAGCTTGGAGGCTTTGCGAAGGTGAGCAGCGCTAAGATGGGATAAACTCATAAGATTCTTTTACCTATAGAAAACGCTAAATGCCAGCTTGGGAATTATCCTTCAGCTTGGCTATGTTTACCTTAGCAAGATCGATAAGCCACCCGTTTAGATTTTTTCAATGTTCTGATACTTACTCTTATTTTTTAGAGGAAGCATTCTATCGTGAAATTCTTGGACGGCGTGTTTCACTTCAAGATAAACCTTCTCCTCTGAAAACACCTTTTTATCAAGAATCTCAAGCTGATTGAAAAGAGCCATATTTGGCAACACGTTCTGCTCTCCGGTATGCTCATCCTTCTGTAGAACATTTTCGGGCGTTAACCAAAGCCTCGGTATTTTATCAATCGCCTGCAGCACAACTGCATCCCGCACTACATGCGGCAAACGCATCCCTAATTTATTTTCTAAAATTTCAAGCCGTTTTTGATCAATTCCAGAGAAATCGTCATTATTGCTAAGACGCCGGTAAACGTGCGCAAATACGCTATCAGGCGTCTTCTGTGTAGGCATTTGGAAGGGGAGTTTTTCCATTTTAAAGATGATTCGGATCCAACCCGGAATTCAAACACAGTTGTCTCGAAAAATCATAAGCCAATTTGATTTGGTTATGCCCAAAACTTAATGTCGTAAGTTTTGGGGGAGATGATTTCGAGATTCCGTATGGTGTTTGCACCAAACTGTCGATAGCCTCGGCGAACGTGCATACCATTGTGGGGGTAGAGCCTGGGTCAGTGCTCTTGGGGCAAATAATCGCACTCTGGCGAACGGAATCGGTGACTCTTGGCTTTATGCCTAGGGGCGCGTTTGATCAAGCCGCCGAAAATAAGACTCTTCTCGGGCTAGTGGCGGGGGATGGCAGCCTCTCCGGTTACGTCCTTTACCGAAACACATACGATGGGCTTCGAGTTGCGCACCTGTGCGTTCATTCTGAAGCAAGAGGACAGGGAATTGCTCAAGCACTGATCCAGGATCTCTCCCGCAGGCACCCGGATGCGTCCGGCATTGGTCTTTGGTGCCGCAGGGACTTTGCCGCCAATGATATGTGGCCCAAGCTGGGATTTACGGCTCGGACATATCGCCGTGGACGTGGACGAGATGGCGCGGAATTGGTGTTTTGGGCTCGAGACCATGGGCACGAAGACCTCTTTTCCTCGCGTCCAAACGATATGAGGGTTGAAGCCGTTCTCGATGCCTCCGTCTTCTTTGACATTGCGGATCAAAACATGGCATCGGAAAGAGAAGAGTCACATGCCCTCAGTAGTGATTGGTTGAATGACTCGATCCGCCTGTTCGTGTCGCCAGAGATTAGGAACGATATTCATCGCGATAACGACAGCACGCGAAGCGAAAGGCGTCGGAAGCAACTTGGTGAATTTCAAGAATTGAGAGTGCCCGCAGTCAAGTTCGATGAGGCATTGACGAAAATCACTCAAATCCTGCCAGCAGCTCAAGATGTCCAAACATCAGGCGATTACAGGCATCTTGCGCAAACCATTGCGGGATGCGTTCCCTACTTCATAACACGAGACAGAGGGATTCTTCAGAAGAGAAATCTATTGAAACCTTTGGGTGTCGAGGTTCTTTCGCCCGGCGAGTTTATCCGTGAAATCGATGCGCTGGAACGCACTGAAATTTACCGTCCGGAGGAAATCTCAGGCACTAAGCTTACCTTCTTCAGTGTCGATGCCGACCTCATGGGAAAGGTCGAATCTCTGGCCGATACGCTTTCGGGTGAATCTCCTAGCTCTCTCGGGGTGAAGGTGAGAACCCTTTTAGCAAACCCTCGTGCAAATCGAGTTCGGGTCGTTTTATCTGCCGATCAACAGCCCTTGGCTCTCATCGGGGAGGAAGGAATTGATTCCCAAACACCCAAAATATCGTTAGTGCGTCTTGAAAATAGCAGCATTGCTCCAACATTCGCCCGCTTCGTCGCCTATAAACTGATTGCCGAAGCGGCTGCAGCTTCGTGGACGACACTTTCCGCAGAAGATATCTTGATGCCAGAGGCATTCTTGTATGCCCTCAAGCACTGTGGCTTCCAGGAAACCGAGCCGAGAAAGCTCTTTAGGAAGTGTGGAAAAGGGCTATTCGACGCCGACTCGGCCAAGAGCACGTTCAACGGGCTCCCCGATTGTCCCATAATGCGCGAATCAATGATCTGGCCTGCCAAAATTACGGACATGGATCAGCCGGTCTACATGCTCCCTATCGATCCCGCATTCGCCAGTAATCTTTTCGATCACGATCTAGCTAGGCAGGATCTCTTTTGCCAAAAGCCGCATATCCTCATGCAGGATGAGTGCGTTTATTACAGTGCCACCAACAATAACTTGAAGGCTCCCGGTCGAATCTTGTGGTATGTCTCCAAAGGAGTCGGATACGAGGGAACGAGCGCCATACGAGCCTGTTCCTTTTTTCTCGAATCGGTGCGTGCCCCTGCCAAAGAAATTTACCGAAAATTCAAAAGATTCGGAGTGTTCGAGTGGGCAGAAATTCTGAAAATTGCAGGGTCGCCTGAGTCGCTAATCACTGCTTTACGGTTTTCCCATACCGAGGCGTTTTCGCAACCGATCCCCCTAAGTGAGCTTCTACCGGAAATTGGCTCGGCACCAGCGGGGCCTCGTCCCCTGACCTATGACTATTTTTTACGTCTTTATCGTCAGGGAATGGCTCTTTAGGCTACCTTCATCCATGGCACGCAGAACACTGTTGATTTCGATTAAGCCCCGTTTTGCGGAAATGATCTTCAGCGGAACCAAAACCGTCGAATTGCGCCGAAAAGAACCCAAGGTTGAGCCTGGGGATACGATTCTCGTCTATGTCTCTTCTCCCGTCATGGAGTTGACCGGTAGCTGTAAGGTCCAAACCATCGAGACGGATTCCCCGGAACGTCTATGGCCTCGAATTTGCTCAAAAGTTGGGATAAGCAAGGTGGAATTCGATGCCTATTTTGAAGGAAGCAACCAAGCTGTTGCCATCCACGTTCAACGGCCAAAGACGTTCAAAAAGCCTGTTGGACTTGATTCTTTGAGAGACGACCACAGCTTGATCCCTCCTCAAAGCTTTCGCTATCTGGATGCTTCGTTGGTGCCTACCGGCATGGCTTAGCCTTTGTGGCGTAAGTTTGGGGGATGGTTTTACAAGTTGAACGAGATTTTAAGCGGCCTGCCGGGATGTTCCTTACCTGCATCGACCCACTTATCGATCATCAAGGAAAGGCTTTCAGCCATCTTTGGGCTGGTACGACGGGCCGTTCTTTGCCATCTTATTGCCAAGCAATCGGCGGTAACTGGCGGAATTTGGCGGCTCCTGGCGGAGTTGTCCTGAGTCTTTACTCTGAACTAGCGGTTTTTGTTGTGAAGGGCGTGGAGCCTAGGGGATTCGAACCCCTGACCTCCTCAATGCCATTGAGGCGCTCTACCAACTGAGCTAAGACCCCTTCACGGACCGGGACTATCTTGCATAGCTCAAAATCGACCGCCGACAAGCCCTTTTGTTCGGTGATTGCGGTAAGGCCGGTTTCACTTGCCTCGCCGGGGTGGAAGGTGTTTCCTGAAAAGCGATGAAACCCGACGGACGACGGCCGAAGGGCCGGAACCTGGCGACTTCGCCGCGCGCTCCGCTTTCCCCCGCCTCCTCCCCCTCGATTTCGCCGGGCGGGCAGGCGGCGGCGATTCTCAAGCTGCTGGGGGACGAGGACGATTCGATGGTGAAGCTGGTCCTCCGCCAGCTCCTGGCCGACCGGACGACGGCGCGGCCCCGCATCGAGGGGCTGCTCCTCCAGGCCTCGGGACCGGCGGCGGGGAAGCTGCGCACGGCGCTCTCCGAGCTGCGCCGCCGCGATGCCTTCGAGGCGATCCGCCCTCATTGCGGTCCCATTGAGAGCTTGGCGGAGCTGGAGAATTTCTGCTGGCAGCTGGCGCTCTGCCACGATCCGGAAGCTCCGGTGGCGGCGGGACGGCGGCAGCTCGATCTCTGGGCGGAGGCGGTCCGCGAGGAGGTGGCGCCGGGGGCCTCGGAGCTGGAGAAGCTCGAGTCGCTCCGGCTGATCCTGGCCGACGAGGCGGGGTTGCGCGGGGAGACGGAGAATTATTACAAGCCGGACAACAGTTTCCTCGACCGGGTGATGGCCTCGCGGCGCGGCATTCCCATTTCGCTGACCGCGATCTACATGCTGGTGGGAGGGCGGGCCGGGATCGCCGTCGAGCCGGTGGGGATGCCGGGGCATTTCCTGGCGCGGGTCGGCTCGCGCTACCTCGACCCGTTCCACGAGGGGTTGATCGTCGACCGGCAGGCGCTCCTCGAGCTGGTCGACCGGACCGGCGAGCCGGAGGCGGAGGCCGCCCTGCGCGGCCCGCTCCCGCTCCGGGCGATGGCCCAGCGCATGGTGCTGAATCTGGTCAATCTTCACGAGGCCTCGGGCGACGAGAACGAGGCCGCGCTTTGGAAGCAGTTGCTCGCCTGGCTGCGCGAGCCCGCTTAGGACTTCAGGAGCCGGTCGGCACGGGCTACAAAATCAGCATGGCATCGCCATAGCTGAAGAACCGGTAGCGCTTCTCCACCGCCTCCCGATAAGCCGCCTCGATCAACTCCGGACTGGCGAAGGCCGAGACCAGCATCAGCAGCGTCGATTTCGGCAAATGGAAATTGGTCAGCAATGCGCCGACCCGGCGGAACTCGTAGGGCGGATGGATGAAGATATCGGTGCTTCCTTGCTGGGGCTTGAGCGAGGGGGCGCTCTCCAGGACCCGCGCGCTGGTGGTGCCGACGGCGACGATCCGGCGGCCCGCCGGGTTGGCGGCCCGTTCCTTCAGCCCGGGCGGGATCGAGTAGGTCTCCCGATGCATGATGTGATCCTCCAGCCGCTCGACCTTCACCGGCCGGAAGGTGCCGAGGCCGACGTGGAGGGTGACGAAGGCGTGGTCGAAGCGGGCCAGCAGCTCGGGCGTGAAGTGGAGCCCGGCGGTCGGCGCGGCCACCGAGCCGAGCTCGTTCGCGTAGACGGTCTGGTAGCGCTCGCGGTCGTCGATTCCCGTCGGAGCGGGCGCATTCAGGTCCAGGGCGAGGGCCTTCCTCCGTTTAAGGATGTAGGGCGGAATCGGCATGTCGCCGAAGGCCTCGAAATCGATCTCCCCGAAGAAGCGGAGGACCCGCTCGCCGCTCTCCAGGGTCTTGAGCACCTCGGCCTCCAGGGGCGGGGCGCCCGGTTGGCGGGAGCGGAAGCGGAGCCGCATACCGGGGAGGGCCCGCTTGGCCGGTTTCACCAGGGCGGTCCAGTGGCGGGGGCTGGTTTCCTCGACCAGGAGGAGCGAAAGGGTCCCGTCCTCGGTCTCGAGGCTGGCGGGGATCACCCGGCTGTCGTTGAGGACCAGGAGGTCGTCGGGACGGAGGAAATTCGGCAGATCGGGGAAGCGGGCGTGGGTGAGGGAGCCGTCGGCCCGGTTCACCACCAGGAGGCGGGAGCCGGTCCGCTCCGGGGAGGGATAGGCCGCGATCAATTCGGGAGGCAGCTCGAAGGAGAAATCATCGGTACGCATGAAAGGGGGGCCAATGACTTGTGGATGAGCGTTTCGGCGTCTAAATGTTGTTTATAGGAATCTTGACTTCGAGGGGGATCGAACGATACTTTTTACAGACAACCCTTATCTAAAAAAGCACCGAATGAAAATCTTTCAGAGACTGCGTCTCCGTCTTGCCCGTCGTCAGTCGTTCACGCTCATCGAACTTTTGGTCGTTATTTCGATTATCGCGCTTTTGGCAGGGTTGGCTTTGCCCGCGCTACAGGGAGCGATGGACAGCGCCCAGATGATCAAGGTGGTCAGCAACGGCAAGCAGGTCTACCTCGCCGCCCAGCAGGCCGCCCTCGACGCCGCCCAGAACGGCACCGAGACCATCGGCTGGCCCGGCGACATGACCACGCCTCCCGGCAGCCCCACCACCTACTTCACCGCCCTGGTCACCAATAATTACCTTCAGCCCGGCGATTTGAAGATTCTCCTCGCTCCCGGCTACAACATGATGGTGGGCACCAACGCCACCTCCCTGACCGAGCAGAACAACGCCTTCGGCCTCGGCATGGTCGAGGACAACGACGACAGCACCGCCATTCTCCTCTTCACCAAGAATTGGACGCCCGCGAACGGCAGCGGCGGCGGAGTCGCCACCGGGGTGATTTCGGCCACGGCCAAGCCTTTCGGCAACAAGGGCTTTGTCATCGTCCGCAAGGGCGGCGACGCCCAGAAGTTCAAGGCCAACATCGCCACCGACACGACCGGCCTGATCGGGACGATTCCCTCCGGCAACGGCAGCTACATCCAGGGCAGCGTCTCGGGCGGTTGATTGCCTAGCCGGCTCTAGTCGATTTTACTCAATTGCGCGTGATTCGCTCGCGCGGTCTTGTGTCGGGGGGGCGGAGCTTTTAGCATCGCCTCGCGATGTCCGCTCCGCAATCGATTTCCGAGTCTTCGGCTTCCTCGGGCATGGGGAAGTGGACGGGGATTCATACCGACATCATCCTGGCCGATTTCGTCGGCTTCTCCAAGCTGCCCGACAAGGACCAGTACGTCGCGATCAGCCTGGTGAGCCGCCTGCTCGGCAACGTGCTGGAGAAGCTGGCGCGCGATACCTTCGGCAAGGCGATGACGATGGCGGTCGGCTGGATCTCGACCGGCGACGGCTTCTACATCGTCCTCAATCCGCTCGCCGCCGGCACCGGCGTCTTCGCCGCGCTGGCGCTCCGCCACGTCCTCCTCAGCCGGATCGTGGCGACGGTGGGCTTGAAGGGCGTCCGCTTCGCCGTCCATCACGGCACGGCGGTTCCCTTCGACGACGTGACCGGGAAGAAAAATTACGTGGGCAGCGGCCTCAACGATTGCGCCCGGCTCCTCAGCCTGCGGCCGGAGATCGCCATGATCGCCAAGAATTTTCACCGGGACGACAACACGGTCGCGGTTTCCGAAGAGGCGCTCGATTATCTTTTCACCGCCTATCCCCGCGAGCATTTCCAGAATTACCTCGATGTCAACGGGTGGCGGCAATCGACGCGGCTGCTATTGGTCGACAAGCACGAGAAGGAGCACCGCTTCTATTTCATCGATCATCATCGGGATAATATGATCCCGATTCCGAGGATCATGCATCCGGTGCTGGACGAGACCGGGGAGTAGGGTTACAGCAGCTCGCCCTGCGTCAGCGCTCCCGCGTTGGGCGGGGGGAGGCTTTCGATCGCGCCCGTCTTCGCTTCTCCTCCCTTGTCCTCGAGCTCGGCTTGGGCTTCCCGAAGCATCGTCTTGAATTCATAGGTGGCGAAAAGTGCCGCCTGCCGGGCGGGATCGGGGCGGAGAGGGAGTTCGTCGATCGGGCGGGGAAGGGGGAGCTCGGTGCGGAGGAGGACCATGATCCGGTTGCTGGCGATCTGGGGGCGGGCGGCCTCGAGCAGTTGGCGGTGCCGCTCCGATTTGAGGGCGGGGAGATTTTCCAGCAGGCGCTCGACCGAGCCGAATTCGCGGATCCAGCCCGCCGCCGTCTTCGGCCCGACGCCGGGGACGCCGGGGATGTTGTCGACGGCGTCGCCGGTCAGCATGAGGATGTCGCCGATCTGGGAGGGGTTCACGCCCCACTTCGCCACCACCGCCGCCGGGTCGATCAGCTCGTGGCCCTCCTTGTTCGGCTGGTAGACGCGGACCGC
>FSXO01000247.1_pt1 | contig 29127 bp, 21 predicted proteins | sample 1638291 | NCBI WGS metagenome assembly FSXO01 (sample SAMEA3914788, study PRJEB12502) | metagenome | biome: forest; material: soil | place: Canada | collected 2011-07-03 | depth 0.1 m
CGTTGTTTCGAGCGCTTCGTCGAGCGAGAGGGGCGGGCAGATGCCGGGGATGCGTTTCGCGAGCATCGATTTGCCGCTGCCGGGCGGGCCGATCATCAGCATGTTGTGTATAAACCACCTTTTTGTCTTTTCTAGCAAGCTTTTTCGGGTGTAATTGCGCTTCATGCCTGAAGCCTATTCGTACATGCGGTACTCCACGTTGGAGCAGGGCGCAGGTAATTCGATTGTTCGGCAAACCGAGCGCCGTGACGCCTGGCTAAGAAAGCATCCCGAATACGTCCTTAACCGGAATGCCACCTACAAGGACGAAGGGCTGAGCGGAACGGGTGAACATCTCGATGAAGGGGCACTGGGAGCTTTCCTAAATGCCGTTAAGGCCAAGCGAATCAAGCCTGGTTCCGTGCTCCTCGTCGAAGCCTTCGACCGACTGGGTAGAATGGAGCCTGTGGATCACCTGGAGATGCTTTTGGGGCTATGCCGTAAAGGCATTACGGTCGTAACGCTGATCGATGGCGAAGAGTATTCCAGAGAAAGCCTTCGAGGTCCGGGTGGTTCAGATAAGCTCCGCAAGTCACTCGCGAGAATGGAATTGGCATACGATGAAAGTGTAAGAAAGGGAACCCTTAGCCAGGACAACTGGAATCGAATCCGCAGCGGTGAAGGCGAGGGGGTCGGTACGGAATGTATGCCGGGCTGGATACGGGTTTCCGCTGACAGACAGAAATACGAGCTGGACCCGGAGCGCGCAAAAATCGTCCGGGAAATTTTTGAACTGACCTTGGCTGGCTGGGGCAAGGACAGGATCGCCAAAAAATTCAGAGAAGATGGAATCGAAACGTGGGGAGTACGCCGCAAAAAGGCTACGCGATGGCGCGACTCCTATATCGCCAAGATACTTGCGAACCCCGCCGTCATTGGTCAGCATCAGTGGTACAAGCGACCCAAATTCAATCGTGAGATCGGGAAGAAAGTCCGCGAGCCGATTGGTGATCCGATAGAGAATCATTTCCCCCCGGCGATCAAACATTCCCTTTGGGCCGCGGTTCAGAAGATCAGGGCGTCCCGGGCAAAACGGCTTGGTCCAATAGGAAAACAGGTCAGAAATCTTTTCACCGGGCTGGTCTATTGTGGCCATACCGGCGACACCATGTGCTTGGCGAGCAAGAAGCCCCATTATTACATCGAGTCCAGTGCGCTCAAGGCCCCCGAGGGCATCCGGCTCAAGCCTTGGATCTACGAAGACTTTGAGAGCGCCTTCTTCGACTTCGTGGGACGCCTTGATCCGAGCGGCTTGGTCGAACCATCGACGGCACCGCAACGGGAAGCCCTCCTCGAAAGCATCGCGGAAATGGAAACTTCTGAGGAAAGCCTGAAGAAAAGGGTCGACCGCTATGTTGAGGCCGTGGGAGATGACGAGACAACGCCCGTTCCGGAACTCAAAGCTGCCGTGGTTGCCGCGCGCCAGAAGCGCGATGCTGTCACCGCTCAGATTGCTGAAGCCAAGCAAAGACTCGAAACTTTGACGGGTAACGACGTCAGCGTCAATGAGGCCCTGGCCAGCATCAAGACCATCCGTGAGAAACGCCATGATCCTGCCTTTCGCTTGCGCCTGCGCGACTACCTCGGCGGGTTGGTAGATGGCATTTTCGTTTACTTGGATGGTGAGGCAGCACTCAGCAAAGCGGTCGGTGCCTGCTTCAACTTGTCTCGCGGAGGCAATGCCATCGCGGCGCTTCGCCTTTACCTGGAACAGACTTCTGATCGCCCAAAGAACAGGGCGCCCGACAATGCTCGGAACGCCGCACGGGTCAGGGCGTTTTCCATCGCCTTCAAAAGCGGGCTGACGAGAACAGTGATCGTCACCCAGAAGAAGGATGGTGGTTCGTATGCGTATGCTCTGAGCGGCAAGCGGACAAAGATCGTGCGTGAGAATCGGCTGACCAGGTTGTATCGGGAGGACGACAAGGAAAGCGGCTCGTGGATGTGGGAGGATGCCATCAACCTTCATCGCTCGGATTTTCCGTCGGACAAGGAATACACCGATTTTCTGAAGAGCTACCACGACGCCTACCCGTACCGCCCCGGCCAAGACTAACTTGCAGAAGTCGATCCCGGAACTAGGCTAATTCGGCGAAGGTCGCACCCTCCGGTGGAGGGACCCGCATCAACTGATAAAGCGTGGCTTTAGTCAGGACGTATCCATCTTGGACGCGAAAAATCCGGCTGCTGGTGAAACGCTTGCGGCAGCTCTTACCCTCGTGAATGATGACGATCATTCGCATGCGTTTCCCGATCTCCAGGTGGTGCAACAGCCATCCATCCACCACCCAAAGCGGAATGCCCATCGATGCCAAGGTGGCGAGGTCGGGCGCCTTCAGGGCGTAGGGCAATGCGAACGCAGTAACGCGGAGGAATTGGCCGCGCTCCAACAGGAACCGGGTGCTTCTGGGTGCCGGCTGATGGGCGCCAGTGGCTTTGCTGGAGGATGCGGATGTGGAAACCGAACCTGAGTCGTCCTCGGGCCGCGACGACGAAATCTTAAATACATGGTAGATCAAACGTGGGGTATGCACGTAGGGACCTTGGATGGCCAGGATCGGCTCGCTCGTATAGGTGCCCTGTACCCTTTCACCCTCCTTGATTCGCGCGGCTAGGTGGATCTTCCCGCCGACGAGCACATTGGCATTCAGCCAACCTTCCATCAGGGAGACCTGATCGCTAATCAAAACGAGCACGGAGAGGCTTGGAGCCTGCAAGCCCGGCGGTATTAGATAGACTGTTAGGAGGACGTAATCACCGCGTTTCATGGTCGGGGCCTCCGGTAGCGGTTGCCACCATCCCCACGACGATCGGATTGAGCCAGGCCGATACGGACGTCCTCAGGCAGAGGGTGCGGGAGCGTGTGGATGCAGCCGCACGCCTTCACGGTGGAAGCGTCCCAGCCCATCATAATCGCCGCGGTCTCCGGGCCGGTCACGCCGGTGTGCTCAAAATCGAGAAGGACGGTCTTGTGCTCCACAACGCCCCCGCGGATCGTCCGCCTGATTCTTTCCACGATGGTAGGATTGTGATACTGGCCCCGCCACCGGTTCATCAAGATGCGCCGCACTCGCCCTCTTCCGCCTTGAAGGTGGAAATGTGAGACATCGCCGTGAACAGGCGTCCCAGCTTCGCGTAGACGTCGCTGAAGAGCGCCAAGGAGGCAGTCTCTTGTAAAAATGCCGGCTCGTAAGCGATGGCTGTCGCTAACGCCGCCTGTACGCGGTGACCGGCCAGCCAAAGGTTGGTGGTGCGCTTGTCACGCTCTTTGTCCTCAAAGTAGTAGTAGCGCAGGCCCTCCAGGAGCAACGAGAAGTCCGCGTGCATATCGTGCGCGGTAATTGCCTCGCGTGTCTGAGGGTCGATGACGTCGATGCGCATCCTGGCGAGTTGCGCCTCGTGGAGTCGACAAATTGCCTGCGCCTGGACGATGGGAGCCTCCAGCTCCGCCATCTGCGCAAAAAGACGGTCGGAGAGTTTGTCGTAATGGCTGCGGGATATAACGGTTTTTTGCTCAGGGGCGGGAGCGGCTGACTTTGGACCGGGCGCAGGAATGCGGAGGACTTGAACCAGAAAGTTTTCGGTCAAGGCGTACCCGCCCTCCAGGCGCAGCACTTTTGCGATGGTGAGGTCCTCGTGGATTGGATTGCCGTTTCGAGCGTCGGCTCGGAGCCGGATATCGTCGCGGCACCTCACGTCCGCCAGAAGGCGGCCTTCGAGCACGCCCGTGGCCTTGGCATTCTGGGCAACCTGGGCGAGCGGAACTGTGAACTCCCGACCCGGGAGAAAAAAACAGGTCAGACGAACGTAGGTGTTGTTTCTCATGTACCAATGGTCGGGGTTTAGCGGTAGACGCGATATGGCGTAACATTGCCATTTCGAGGCGACAGAACTGGAGATGCCAGAACTGGCTATCTAATAGCGGTGACCTCCCTGCTACGAGCCAAGGACTTGAGAGGGTTACTGCGGGCTCGACCTCCTGGCCATCCTGGTTGTCTGCCGTGGTTGCTGCTGCACCCCCTGACCAACCCGGTCTTCCATGATGAGGAGGGTGCTCACCCGGTGGATGCCCTCAGTGCCGGGCAATTTGGCCCGATCCCCCATCAAGAAGGAAGATCGTCCGAAGAGGCGGAAAAGCTTTGGATGGACCGGGTGATCGGTTTCCTGGCCTACCAGTACCAGGATGTCGCGAAAACCAGGGCGACGGCCATGGTGTGGGGCAGGTGCGAACCCGTCGCCGTTCTGGGCGTCATCGCGGAGTCCGCCTTTCCGGGAATACAGGCCGTGAACGACGACTACGCCGAGGCTCTATTCCGGATCCACCAAACGGAGAATCTACGCCAGGAGATGACCGCCCTCCGGCACATCATCGCTGCCTGGCGCCAGCCCTTTCTGGTGGTGCGTGGCGATGGCAGTATTGTCGCGGGCACGGAAGCGGGATGGGATGGCCTGCATGCGTATATGAGCCGCCGGCCCTCCAGGAAGAGCCCGATCCTCCAACTCCCTGCGGCGATGGTTTCGGCGCTCGTAAACGGGTGCGCGATCCAACTGGGAAAGGTCGATGTGACCGTGTCCGTCCTGCCGGATATGGAACGAGAAACCACCTGGCCTCTATTCACGGTGACCTTATCGCCGAAGCCGAGTACGGACGCGCCCAGTCTGGAGGGACGGCTGCGGACGTTGACCCGGAGCCAACGGGCGGTCTACGGGCTCATGGTGTCGGGTTACAGGAATAAAGAGATCGCGGCCCAGCTCGGGGTTTCCCATCACACCATTGTCCACCACGTTACCGCCGTTCTGGCCAAGATGGCATGCCCGGATCGCCTGCAGCTCATGGCGGCTGCTGCCCAGAGCGCGGTGCAGACGGAACTCGTCGCGCCGCCCATGATTGCGGATGCCCCTACGAAGCCTGACCTGAAAGTAGCGGTAGCTCCCCGGCAAGCGCGGTGACGACGCCCGGGACGCACCCGATGAAAATGGCGAGGTTCAGCCATATCCAGGTTTGTCGGCAGTTGGCAGAATCATGGGATGGAAGCTGGTCTACTCGCCGAATTGCTCGATCAACCGTTGATCGGGCGCGACCAGTTAGCCCGCCGGCTAAACGTGAGTTCGGACACTGTCCAGCTCTGGACGGCGCAAAAGAAAATACCGGCATTCAGGTTGGGGCATCGCACGCTGCGGTATAACTATTCCGCGGTGGTCGCCAGCCTGAGTAAATTCTACCAGCCGCAACGTGCCGGGTGGAGCCGGAAGCTGCCGAAAAGGAAGCCGGTCTTCCTGGTAGAGCCGCGGATGGTGCAGTTGGAACTGGACTTGGAGGATGGTCAGATGGGGCTGTTTACCTCTGAAGAGAAAGATTTCCGGGGCCAGAACAAACAAAAATCTTAACTTTCAGAACTCGACCCGTATTTAAGTCGGGTGGAAGTACATTCTGCCCAATCAAAGCTGAGAGATCAGGGACTACACCCTGACTTTCGCAGTCTCACCAACCTGGTGAGGCCGGAAGCGCTTGCCCGCCGGCTTAGGGTCACTACCAAGCAGGCGTCCCGCTTCCTGGTAGCGGCTGGGATCAAGGACGCCTCCTGGGAAGCCCTGCACGATCGCCTTGGCTTTGGCCCGGTCTTCCCCATCTGCCACCGGCCCGACGAGATGGCGAAGATGCTGGGGGTGTCTCGCGGCAGCGTTCGACGCTGGATTGAATCCGGGAAGCTGGTGCCGCTCCCGTACCTCCGCCCGGCCCGTATCCCCGCAGATCAGACGATGGCGTTCATGGCCGCGCGCTCGACCGGGAGGGCCTCCCCATTGACGCGACATGGCGCTCTACCCATGCAGAAGGGGACGCCATGAACCACCTCTTGCCCATCGCCCGCGGCCCCATCGGAAAAGTATGCAACGGGTCTGCAATCATTCCTTCGGATATCCACGGATCTATGGCGGTTTTGTTCAGTCGCGGTTTGTTCCCGAAAACGCTTTTACCTCTGGAGGCGTTGTCGTTCCAAGGTCGGTCCCGGTTCATTCCCCCTCGGGCCTATCTTGGACCGATAAGGATTCAGAAAAATGCACCAGCGAACCGATTCCACTTTTTCGTTACAGTTTGCAAGCGATCTGCAATCGCTCGTTGGCACTTTGGAGGGTGCATTCGTGGATAATCCACTTAATCCCCCCAACCGGAGCGCAGAGATGAAGCCCGGGGAGGTCCGGACTTATCCGGAGCTTCCCCACTGGAGATTTTACCGCCTTTCCACGTCCGAGTTGAAGGATAAGCCGAGAAGCGCGCCCTATTGCGTGAGTTGTACGCCTGACCAGGCCGAAGACCTGCGAAAACGGCTGGTCGCCAATAATCTAGTGCAGTCTGCCGAAAGGCCGGAAATCCCGGGACTGGCGTTCTTGCGACAGCACGGCCTCGAACCGAAAACCAAGCAGGATATCGCCGGGACATGGCTACCGCCGATCGAAATCCCCTATCAGCCTCGTCGATCCTTCCCTTCCAAGGAGGCGGCTTGGGATTGGGCGCGGTCCCTTAGTCCAACCAAAATTATGCGGGAAGGGGTGGCTTCAGAGATCCCGGCAGACATCATGGCAATATCCGTGGAGATCGCCTTGCTGTGGTGGAATGATCCTGACGCGCGCGGTGCCGATCCGAAGGCGGTTACCCGAAATGGCCTTGCCAGCTTAAAAGGAAAAGCACGTACCTGCAAGGAACTGGCCCTGGCTTACCTGAAGTTTTACGAGCCAACCCTCGACTTGGATTGGACCGAGTACCATGACATTGCAAAGACAAAGAAAAAGGGACTTCATCTCCAGTTCCCGGATGGTTGGAGGCGTCAAAGGGCCTTCATCGTCTTTGATTTCGTCGATTTCTTCGGCGACTTGCCTCATGGCTCGGTCACGGACGAGATGGCGGAAGATTTCATCAGCTTCGTCCTGAAGCGGCGCGGGATGTACTACACGCCGGAAAAGACGATCAAGCGCTCCTCGATCGAGAAAAACCTGGGATCAATCTCGGCCCTGTTCGGGGAATACGGGGAAAAAAGGCACGACGTCAAATCCAACCCGTTCTTCAAATTCAAGGTACGGATCAAGCACCGCATGCCCGGGACTAAGCCGGTGCCTAAACCGCATTCCATCGAAGAAATCAGCTCGCTGCTCTTCTGGGCGTGGAAAATCGACAAGCAAATGTACCTGGCAATGGTCCTTAGCTGCCTTTGCGGTCTCCGCCGTGGTGAAATGCTTAAGAGCCTCAACAGCGCAATCAATCTTGATCTGGGCTGCGTTACGGTAACCCCATACGCGGCCAAAAAGAACCCCAAAGGCGTTGGCACCGGACGGGTGATTTACTTCCCGCGGGTCGTCTTGGAGCACCTTCGCAAGCTGGAGTACGGAGCGCCGAATGAGCCCCTCCTCGGGGACATGGACAAAAAGGAGTACGGCAAGCGACTCTGGGCCGTTCGGGAAGCTGCCTTTAAGGGCCAGCCGCACCTCTGGAACAAGGACAAGATGCGCCATGATTTCAGCATACGCATCCAGTATCTCGGCGTACCCCTGAAGGATCGGAAAAAGGAGCTGGGACACACCCCGGAAAGCAGGACGACCGAAGCCGACTACAACGGCGACTCCAGTCCGGAATGGGCGCACGCCGTCCTAAAACTTTACCCCGACGTGACCATCGGTGCCGACGCCCCTTTCTGCACCCTCGAAGAACGCATGCGTCGGCCTGCTCATTTAAAGCCTCTTCCCAAGCGACGCAAGAAGCCGGAACCGGCGGCAGCGCAACCTTAATCGGCAACATCGAAAACTCACGTTGCGGGGAGGGGGTAGTCCGAAAAATCTTTCAGATCGCGCCACAAAACGGTCGTGTTTTAGGTGCTTTTCACCTCTCAAAACGAGGAATCAAAATTTATTTTTGGTCCTTACCTTGTTTTTTGGATGTTTACGGGGCTTCATACAGAATGGCACCAAAACACCTCTTAAGGTTTGCTATTCTTTTATTTTCCATAGCCGCATTGCCGGCCCTTGCGGATTCTCATCTGGGAGGTTGCCTGGGACTCACGGTCCAGTTGCGCCCGGACGGGACGGTATGGACCGCAGGGCTAAATAACCACGGTCAGCTTGGTGACGGGGCCATCGGCGGAAGCTCTTCAGTGCCCGTTCAGGTTGTCGGACTTAACGCCATCAAGGCTATTAGCGTTGGAGACAATTACGTCGTCGCTTTGGACGCCAGCGGAGTCCTGTGGGCGTGGGGGGCCGACTCCGCGCTCGTACTCGGCCCAGGGGCGACGGGAGATTCCGGGACGCCCCTGCAGGTGACCGGGCTGCCTCCAATCCGGTTTGTCAGCGCGGGACACGCTCACGTACTAGCGATCGACCAAACCGGTGCTGTGTGGACCTGGGGTACGGCATCGGCAGGGGAAATGGGACCCAACGTCACCGCGACTGCGACTCCTGTTCAAGTTACAATCCCTGCCACGCCTTCCGCAGTCAAAGAGGTTGCTGCAGGATATGACTTTTCGCTGGCCTTGCTGGGAACAGGCAAAATGATGGCTTGGGGTAATGGTGCGAACGGTGGGTTAGGCGGTTCTCTTTCCTCGACTTCTACCCCGACGGCGTGGCTTAAGCCGCCGCCCGGCGTTTCCTATGCCATCACTCATATTGTCGCCTATAAGCAGGGGCTGGCACTTCAAGCGAACGGGACGGTGCTTTCCTGGGGATACGGGGGTGCGTATGGAACGGGCCTGGGTAGGGCGAGCAATACTGCCACTCCAACTGTTATTCCGGGCCTGTCTCATATCAAGGAAGTCGTCGTCATGGGCGACAACTCCGGCGCCATCGACAGCGCCGGACAACTTTGGCTTTGGGGCGGCAATGAGGGAGCTTCGATGGGGCTGGGGATCAGCGGGCCAGTCGAAACGCCTAATGCAACCGGGATCACAGGCATGACGTCTTTGGGCGGGGCCAGCGATCATCTCATCGCCAATGGCCCGGCGATTGGGATCATCGACACCGGAAGCAACAGCAATGGCCAGCTTGCGATCGGAGCGCAAGGGGCGGCCTCTGACTGGGAACAGAGCTTCTTCGCGGATAACAATGGTTACAGCGCGGTCGCCGCTGGGAATGGATTCACATTGGCCCTCTTCAAGGACGGTTCCGTGCATTCTGTTGGGAGGAACGATGTGGGTGAATTAGGTTTGGGGACAAGCGGCGGTTTCACAACCGCTGACGCCCAAATACCCAATCTAACCAACATCATCGCACTGGCGGCAGGGGATCGCTTCGCCCTGGCGCTTCGTGCTGACGGTACCGTCTTTTCCTGGGGCAATAACGATTATGGGCAGCTCGCCAATGGAAATACCTTGGACATCCCCACTCCTGTCCAGGTTGCCGGACTCACTGGGATCTCGATGATTGCCGCGGGCGCCGACCACGCGATCGCTGTTTCCAATACAGGATCCGTGTTCGTTTGGGGTCGCTCTAACCACTACGAGCTTGGTCTGGGTAATCTCAACGAGGTCTTCACCCCAACCCAATTGACCGGTTTTACAGGTACGCCGCTGGCGGTCAGCGCCTCTGGCGATCACACGCTTCTTCTCACCACCACTGGACTATACTCCTTCGGATCGAATGGATCGGGCGAATGCGGTCAAGGCAGCATCATCGACATCCAGGTGCCTACACTCGTCGCCGGGCTAAGCAACGTGGCACAGATAGCCGCTGGCCGACACCACTCGTTGGTGCTGACCTCCTCTGGCCAAATACAAGCCTTCGGTGATGACTCGGCGGGAGAGCTGGGCGACAACGCAACAACGAATCAAACCACCCCCGAGACCATAACACTCCCCTCTTATTTTAATTTCCCTCCAAGCTCAATCGCTGCGGGCAACATGACCTCGTTCGTAGCGGATGCATGGGGTGACATTCTAGGCGCGGGGCTCAATGCTAGCGGTCAGTTAGGAGAGGCCAGCTCTTCCGGCGCCAACGTCACCTCGTTTTCCTCGGTTGGTGGGGTGGGAATGCAGATCGCCGCGGGTTACAACCACGTGGTTCTACTTTACCCTGGGTATTTGTCCCTTGCGGGCGACAACGGATACGGCGAACTCGATAATGGTTCGACGAATGCCGCGCCGATTTCGTATTTCGCGTCGGGCGCCTTCCAGAGTGCTCCTACAACCGATAGCTATATTGCAGTGGCTGCCGGGGCCGAACACAGTTTGGCGATTGATGAATCCGGGCGGCTTTGGGGATGGGGAGACAATTCCCAATCCGAGCTTGGCGACGGAGCGCGCGACTCCCAACTATCCCCAACCCTTACGGCAGCGAGCCTCAATCTCATTCAAGTCGCCGCAGGCTTTAAATACTCGATCGGCATTGACGCATCGGGGCACGTCTGGGGCTGGGGACTCTCCAACGCCGATCAGGCCGGCACCAATGGCAATTCCGGTGGCATGGTTCCCCAGGAGCTTAATTTCTCCGGTGCGATACAGGTATCCGCCGGATATGACGACACCCTCATCTTGCGCGACGACGGCACCGTTTGGGCAGTGGGCGACAATTACCACGGGTACCTGACGAGCACTTTGGCGACTCCAAGTCAATTAGCTCCCGCTCAAATACCCGGATTATCGAACATCGTTGCCGTCTCCACTGGCCAGTATTTTTCACTCGCGCTCGGTAGCAACGGTTCCGTGTACAGCTTCGGTTATGGGACGTCTGGCCAGCTCGGGAACGGTCAATGGTCAAATGAGACTTCTGTCGTCACGGCGAGTGCCATCAGTAGTGCGACAGGGATAGCCGCCGGCAACTCACACTCATTGGCCGTTGACGCCGCTGGGAACTGCTGGGCGTGGGGTAGTGGTTACTCAGGCCAAAATGGGAGTGCATCGTACTCGGCTATCGCTACTCCGGTGAAGCTGGCGCCGACTGGCGCGTTGACGCCGGCTGCAGGAGCGGATTTCACGGAGTTCCTGCTGGCAAACGGAACTGTGGTCGGATTTGGAAACGACACGAGCAATCAACTGGATGACTACCAGTATATCGCTTCCGCCTCGCCGCTAGTGCTTGATTACGTTGGCCCCCTGACTGCCTTAGCGGCTGGCTCTGCGCATTCGATTGGCATCCTAGGGTACAACTACGCACCGGAGTACGAATCGCCGTTGGAAAGCTGGGGCGATGACACGTTCGGCCAACTTGGAAACGGAGTCTCTTATACTTCGCCCCCTGGAACGCCCGCTAACTTCACAGCGACTCTCAATGCTTCGATAGGAACGGAAATCGACCTTGCTTGGACAGCGGTAGGGAAACCCGCTTCCGGATATATTGTCGAAGAAAGCACGGATCAATCGACATGGACGGCAATTGGATATCCGACCGGAAGCGCGACGACCTATCACGCGACAGGGCTCGCCACTGGCACTACTTATTACTTTCAAATCAACGCGGTAAACGCAGGCGGGGCATCGGGCTTCGCTCAGGCGTCTCAAGCCACCGGCTACGTTACGCCTAGCATCCCTGTCATTTCTAGTGTTACTGCCAACAATGGTTCGTTGACGATTACATGGACAGATACTGACCCCACAAGCAATGTGAAAAATATAACCATCGAGGAAGCTAATCCTGATGGGACTTACACAACGCTCGCCACACTGTCAGGTAATCCGACTTCATACACGATTACTGGTGTACCTACCGGATCATCGCTCTCGAACATCGTTGTGGCGGCAAGCAATTCTTCTGGAAGCGCCACCTCGACTTCGGTTTCGGTGAGTAACGCATTGACACCGGTGTACCGCTACGGAGCCATCGACCTGGGAGCATCTTTCGTCCCGTACAAAATTGCCAACAATGGGACCATGGTTGGTGCAGACGCAAAAGGGAATTTAGCACGATGGACCTTTAACGATGGGGCTGCGGACTTGACCGTCGCACATCAGCCTTTCCCGATAAGCGCATCAATTACGGGCTTGGCGGGCTACAATTTTGCATCGAATAATAGCGGACAAGTGGTCGCGACCTACAACACCTCTTCTGAGGTCATTCCTGGAGAAGACCATGAAGGTTTGTTCTGGGATGTGGGTAACAATGATGCAGCCATAACAGCTCCTACGCCAGTTACGTGCTATGTCGACGCCATTAACCCAATTGCTGGTTTGATTAGGTGGGATGGCAAGCAGATCGGAACTATTGTGGACACCGGAACGCTTGCGCCTGGTTTTTCGGACTTGGAGTTTACAGCGATTGATGACTCTGGAACAATTTACGGGTATCAACTGACTCAACTCGTTGGATCTTCGTCTCAACTTCAAAGCCTCGTTACCGTGACGAGCAGCAATCCCGGCGAATGGGACATTCTTGGAGGATTTTCTGTTGGTATTGGACCAATCTGGGCCTTGACGATATATGGCACGTATGACAATTCGCAAGGCGTGGGCTCGAACAGTTACGATCCTACCATTCATTATGGGCTGGTTTATGACGGTTTTACTGACACAAATGGGAAGATTTCCACGTTAGACAAGAATGCGGTTCAGATTAACGGAAATCAATTCACCGTAACGGTAAATTATCCTTTGCTGGCTTCGAGCGGAACATCCACAACCAGTGGGGTAAGGGTCGATATGCCTTACAGCATAACCGACACTTTAACTTCCAACTTATCAGCTCCCCTTATCAGCAGCGGTACCCCGGTGACGGGGGGCATTCCACTAGGTTTCTCCCCCGTGGCAGTCAATAATAGTGGAGATATTCTGGGTTTGGGAGTCATCTTATTTAACGGTGCAGGGTCGGCGACTCCATTTACGATAGCTTCCGGAAATGGCACAACGGACTCAGCGCTCAATTCTCGAATGACGGCTGGCATTGATGACTGCCAGATTCTTCAAAGCGGTTCGCTGGTAGAGAAATCACGCGACGCCAATGGAAATCCGGTATTACCCTACCTTTCCTATTCGGTGGCGAGCACGGTGCCGCTTAATCTGGCCTTAAGTATCCAACGAACAACGTGCATCAATGACCAGGGGGTTATTGGGGGCGCCGGATATGCAGCCGCCGAAAATGGTACCGTTGACGTCGATTCTAACGGCAATCCCCGCCCTCACGGCGTGCTCATGTTTCCTGCTGAGCTGGCCGTTGACGCCAATCGAGACGGCACCATCGTCATGGCCAACGACCCCGTAACTGCCGGGGGACTACCCGTTGACACCACTTCCCAATTCAACCCCTTCACCTTTTGGGTCAATGACGGGACTGATTGGGTAAATCCGGAATCAGGAGTTCAGGAAGACGAGAACCCGGCGAATGGGGCTCCGAATTGGACAAATGGCAAAATTTCCTACACCCGTAACTTGGAGAACTTTGCGCGTCTATGGCTCTATACTAAGGGAATGAATTCGGCCATTGCCAGTGGGCAGATCGTAGTCGGCCTGGAATGGGATGCCGACTCTGGCGATGCCTTGCTTGGATGGGGGCCGAACGACGGAGCGCCTTCGATCAATATCTATTCTGCCGTCGATGGTACCACCGGATACCTAACTGATTCTACCACGGCAAAAGCACAGGTGGCCGGCGCGTATGGGGTTTCACTTGGGACCGTGAGCAAGGGGCATCCTTTCTACTTTACCCCCTCTACATTAGCGGGACTCTCGGACGCGAATCCCAAATTGTATTTTCTCTTTGAGGCTGCAGCGCGCGGTTCGGGGCGCCTTGTCATGACGTTCAACACGGTGTCTTCCAATGGTACGCTTACGAAGATCGGGCTGGGGGGCTCTGTTTACATGAATTTAAAGGAAACGCGCGAATTGTACGAGCGATGGACCGTTGGTGACGGACCGCCTGCCGGAACGCTCTCCACAGGCGGCGGTGGGGCTCCTGCACCGGTCGCTTCGATTTCCCAAGACCGATTGCCGCCAGGGGTTCCCGCGTTACAATATAGTTCAGGGGCTTCCGGTCTCTCGGTGCTGGGCGATCCTACTGCCAACGACTACATTCTATTTGTTCACGGGTGGAACATGGCCCCATGGGAAAAGGATGCATTTGCGGCCACGATGATGAAGCGGCTCTACTGGCAGGGGTACAAAGGAAAGTTCGGAACATTCCAGTGGCCTACGACTTATAGCGTGACGGATTGGGAATTCATAGAAGACAGCCGCGACAAACTGCAAGAGGCTACCAGCTACGACGACGGGGAATACGCGGCATGGCAATCTTCGATCCCCTTGGAAAATCTTCTGTCTGTGCTGAATAAGACTTATGGAAACCGCTTTTTTGTCTTAGCGCATAGTATGGGGAATGTCGTCGCAGGAGAGGCGTTAAGAATCGCGGGGCAAGGCGGACAAACTTTGGTGAACACCTATATTGCCTCCCAGGCTGCGGTTCCGGGACATTGCTATGACCCTACTCTGACGGGTACGGATTTAGTGACGTTCTACCCCCCTACAATCAATTTGCCGATAACTCCGAATGTTTACAATAACTGGATGATGCCTGCGACATCCGGGGCTGCAAGCAAGATCAACCTCTTTAACGTGAACGATTACGCTTTGTATTATTGGAATGTCGATCAGGTGCTCAAGCCCGACCAACGCGAGCCACTCGGTTGGGATTACGGTTACAACACCTACGGAAAGCCACTTACAACGCTTCAGGACAATTTCTACAAAAATGGTGTGATTTCTAGGGTTAATTTGCATCTAGGAACCGCAGCTAAGGTTTTGGACCGTTATGAAATCATGGCTTACGCCTCTCAGCCTTACAGCAGAGCATTGGGCGAGGTGCCCGACGCGAAAGGCTTTAGTTCACAAAACCTGCAGCCGGGCTCGCAAGGACCCAAGCTTTGGCCGCCGGATATGTTAGATCCAACGAATCAGTCTTACAGTGCCCATCCATGGCATAGCGCCGAGTTTCTTTTCGCAAATTCTGACATGATGAACTATTGGCACTATCTGCTACAGCAATATGGAATTCAGCCAACCTCCGTCCCGTAATATTATGAAAAAAACGATATACATGTCTCTTGCGCTCTTAGGCGGCGCCTTGCTGGTGTTTGTAATTTGGTGGCTTGCCTCGACTCAAAACGGATCCTTGCCGTCTACAGCTTCGAGCAATCCCCCCCCCGACTACCGCAGTCAATCCAGTGCATTCCGCAGCCGCGCTGAGCACAAATGCTCCGGCTGTAACCGCTCCGTCGGCAAATCCGCCCCTTGTGGATTCCAAAGCAGCAATCATTCAGTCCATCATGGATTCACGAAACGCCAAATCGTTGGACTTTTATGGCAAGATTGTCGACCAAAATAACCAGGCCGTTTCGGACGTTAAAGTCACTGCTCGGGTTGGACTTTACATAAGCATCACGCACAGCGGGGGAAAGCACTACGAAACTCGAAGCGACTCGGGTGGCAAGTTTAGTTTCGTCGGAATCCACGGGGCCGGGGCCGGCTTTACGCTTGAAAAAGAAGGGTATATTTACGACCAAATACAAGCTTCGAGTAGCCGCCCGGACGACTATGCCCCTGATCCGAATAACCCGGTGATCTTCCACATGTGGAGGCAAAAGGGCGCCGAGCCGATGAGCCATGCAGAGGTACACGCCTCTGTCCCTTGTGATGGCACGAGCGCGAGCTTTAATCTTTTGACGGGCCGCCCGACAGGCCCCCTAACCGTCACGCTGACACGCAACCCAGTCAATATCGACCGCAGTAAACCCTTTAATTGGACATTAACTATTGGAGTCACCAATGGCGGCATCGTAGCAAACAACGACATTTACCCCAATGAAGCTCCAACCGATGGCTATCAACAGTCGATAACCATCGAAATGCCGACAAACGTCAAAGATTGGACTCCAACAGTGAGCGGGTCGTATTACATTAAGAGCGGGCAAGCCTATGGACGGATGACGATCGGCGGCATGGCAAACTTCCAACCGCCACCTACGGCGTTTGACGCTGATATTTACCTCAATCCTTCTGGTTCGCGGAATTTAGAATTCGATCCCGCCAAACAGATCAACCGATAGGCACCCAAATACAGCAGCCAGCTTCAATCATGGCCTGACAACATTTTAACATGGCGAAGCGTCTCGATCTGTGGCACGCGAAAGTCGCAGGTAATGGCCTTCTCCGCTTTGAGCGCTTTAATCACCGACTCCGAGTGCTGCCTGCGTACCCCATGGCCGAAGCACACCTCAATGATCTCCCGCTCGGTCGGGCACCTGCCGGCGAGGATGGACGCCCGTAGCTCCGCCTCGAAGGCCTGGAGCTTGGTCGGGGCCGACGAGAACCCCTCCATGGGCAGGAACGGGTTGGCCGCGGCAAAGTCGGCGCGATCAATGTCGTAGTTGGCCTCCCCATTGGACGGCGCCATGTTCCAGGCCGTGGACAGAAACTTGTCGATGCCCAGGAGATTCGATGTCCCGAAGATGATCCCGTAGATGTTCGTTCCCTTCTTGATCGAAAACGGGGCCAGGTAGTATTTGGCGCTTGGCGGGACCAACGACTTGAAGGCGTCCAGGGTGACGCGGTGGACGTGGTAAAAATCGTCGGGACGATCGATCTTCAACACGATCGAGTCGACCGTCCTGAAGCGGTGCAAATACCAGGATGCTGAAAACAAAAGGAAGTCGGTGTACTTTGCCGCGATAAGCTGCTGAAAGACGTTCGGCGTCGCGAAGTTCACTCCGCAAGGGTCGAGCAAAACGAGCTTTGCGGCATTGGGATCATTGAGCGTCGGAAGGGCCTCCGGAAAGGCTTGATCGAAAGGGAGGGTCCGGACATCGCGCTCCACGTTCTTCACGCCCTGGAGCAACGGCGTTAGCTTGTTTGCCAGGGCAATCCTCTTGTCCACGTCCGCATCGAAGAAATGCAGGTGGACGGTGATGCCTTTGGCCGCCCAGTCGCCTTTGCAGGCCAGCAACTCACGGACAATGCGGACGGCACTGCCTTCTACGCCGGCGCAGTCTTCCCCCGGTCCGCAGAAGAAGTCGTAAATATGGACGTGTTTCCACCCCGGGTTAATGCGCGCCAGAAATACCGGCAGCCACTCACGAGTATAAAGCTGGACGAGATCTAGCTTGAGCTTAGTTCCCTCGTCGAACGGCTTATCATGGAAGTCGCGGGTGGACACCGTTATTATGCCGCGGCGAGCAGCTTTACTGACTCTAGCATTTCCGCCCTCCTGGCAGAAGTCGGGACGATGTTCACGGCCCGGTTGGGGAATTCACTATAATGGCGACCGTCCAACTTTCGTCCGGTGGTCTTCTTTCGTACCCCGCCCCATTGCTTGAAGAAAAAGGGAACACGCGCCTTCCGGCACTGATCGCGCAGGGAGAGCACCCACTTCTCCTCAATAGGCCGCGCACCGGGGCCGCTTTCACCGCCAACGATCATCCAGTGGATGCCGCGCAGGTTGACGCGGCCGATGTCTTCGAGGAGCGGCTCGACTGAAAGAAAGCGCACGGTGGCTGGCGTATCTTGGAGCTGAGCGATCCGCGGGAGACCATGTTTCCGGTTCTCAACGCTTGTTCCCCACCAGATGTGGTCGGCTTCCGCGGCGGCCCGGAGCTTGGTAGTCAGTAGCCGCTTCATACGGTCCGCTCTCTTGGTGAGCACCTGGTAGGTATGCCACTTCGCGGCCAGCATGACCTGGCAGACCTTCTCGATGTACTCGTCGGCGACCCTGTCGTGGAACAGATCGCTCATTGAGTTGACGAAGATCATCCTGGGCTGGTTCCAGCGCAGGGGATCCCCGAGCTTTTCGGGAACGAGGCGTAGATCGAAGCCAAACTCAAACGGATGGCCCTTGATGCCCCTCCAGCGCTCGGCAAACGTCTCGGCGTAGCAGTGGAGGCACCCGGCGCTGATCTTGGTGCAGCCCCGGACCGGGTTCCACGTCGCATCGGTCCATTCGATTTTTGATTTGTCGCTCATGGCTCTTCGCGAGACCGTTTTTACGCAGGACCGCGTAAAAAGTCGAGGCTGGGCTTTCTCAGGCTTTCACTACTTGCTGCTTTCCAGCGTTCGTAGGAGTAACTCAGCGACAGCGCCCATGATCTGTACGGCGCTCCTGGCATCCTCGGGGGTAACGGTAGAGACCCAAGGGCGACCATGTCCGGTGCCCTGCTTATTCCTTAGCGTATTTATGGCGCAAGCTGCCTCGTAGAGACCGCGCTGAAGGCGGTGCTGGGGAGGCTCGGCCTGTACAACCTTGTCTTCCGGGGTTTTCAGCTTCAGCGCAGTGAAAGCCATCCCCAAGAGAGTTGGGAAAACTTGAGGCACCGGTATCGATGGCCACTTCTCTCGTAGGACATGGGCGGCAGTGGCCTCCAAGAGGTCCTTGCTGGTACCGGTAAGGAGCGCAGCGTCTTCCACGCCTTTCTGCGCCCGGCGGACATAGGATTTGAGCGCGTCGGTCAGCGCCACCCCCTCCAAGGAATCGAGGACAGCGGGGCGCAGCTCGCCATCGGAGCCTAGTTCATAGCCTTCTGATTTGAATGCATCCCGCAGGTTGTTGAAGGAGGGTATGCCGATATAGTTCAGAGAGTCAGCCCGAAATCCCCCGCCACTTCGGATAAGGACAACAAGCTGATCGACGAAGCGGGCGCCCTCCTCGGGATGATTCTCCACCGCCGAACTCAGGATACTTCGGACGCGCTTGGCCTTGCCCACTGTGCTCCCAGTTGTTCTTGGATCACAGTGCGCGAGCTTGCATTTCCCGACGATGAAATCGAGTTCGTTATGCGAAGGATCGCGCCTGGAGTCGAGCTGGGAGTCATCAATGGCGCGCGCCAACGCAATCGCAATTCCATCAGTTAGCGGGGGAAGTGGTTTAGGCATAGGATCAGAAGATAGACTACCCTATATTTCCAGCGCTTCGAGACCAACGAATTAAGACGATTGATGGATTCAAACCTCAAAAGCAACACTGAACTACCCGAGGGGGGCTGTCGTCTGGACACCTCGAATTTGCGGCAGCGGTAAAGCAGGGAAAACGGACGCTAATATTGATCTGGTCCGTGGAAATGGCGATGCGATGGCCGCGGTGGGCGCCGACCTAGCCTTTTAGCACCAAACAGGATAGCATGGGTAATGCCGCTTAGTTGGAACGAAATCAAAGACTTGGCCATAAAGTTCTCCCGAGACCACGCCGACGACGCTCGTGAGCGCGGCGAGGCTCAAAGCTTCTGGAACGATTTTTTCAGCGTCTTCGGTATCCAGCGCCGGCTTGTCGCCACCTTTGAAAAGCCCGTTAAAAAACTTAGTGGATCCATGGGGGCCATTGATCTCTTCTGGGAAGGCGTGCTTTTGGCAGAACACAAAAGCAAGGGGGAAGACCTCTCTAAGGCCAAGGCCCAAGCCTTCAAATACATCCGGGCACTCGCCGCCGAGGGCAAGCAGAAAGAGATACCGAAATACGTTATCGTCTCGGATTTTGAGCGAATCGCCCTCCACGACTTAGAACCCGAGGATACTGCGGGGTTGCCCCTCTTCGACCAGTTCCCAGTCCGCACCCTTGAGTTTAAACTCGAAGACTTCCATAAGCACGTCCATGACTTCGCCTTTATACCGGGCTACAAACAGCATAAATTCGCGGACCAGGATCCCATTAATATTGAAGCGGTCGAGATCATGGGCGATCTTCATGACGCGCTTGAGGCTGGCGGCTATAAGGGTCACGACTTAGAGAGGTTCTTGGTTCGCATCCTGTTCTGCCTATTCGCGGACAACACGGGCCTCTTCGAGCGCCAAGCCTTCCACCTTTATATCGTCAACTCCACTAAGGAGGACGGCAGCGATCTCGGTCCCCACCTTGCGCGCCTCTTTGAGGTGTTGGACACCCCGGTTGGTGATCGCCAGAAGAAGCTCGACGAGACGCTGGCCGCATTCCCTTACGTCAACGGCGACCTGTACAAAGAGCGGCTACGCTTTGCCGATTTTGACCGCGCGATGCGGGACGCCTTGCTGGAAGCCACTAAGTTCGACTGGAGCCGTATTTCTCCCGCCGTGTTTGGAGCCCTGTTCCAATCGGTGATGGAGACAGCAGAACGTCGGAAGATTGGAGCCCACTATACTTCGGAACGTGACATTCTCAAAGTCGCCCGAGGGTTGTTTCTTGACGATCTGCGCGAGGAGTATGCCGGCATCGTCACCGATAAATCCACCCGTAAAATAGAGCGACTAAAATCGTTCCATGAGAAAATCAGCTCGTTAAAATTCTTTGACCCAGCCTGCGGCTGCGGAAACTTCCTGGTCATCACGTACCGGGAAATGCGGCAACTGGAGATTGATCTCCTCGTGGAACTGCATGGGAAAAGCCAGCAGGTATTAGACATTCACCAGCTTTCCCAAATTGACGTGGATGCGTTCTACGGCATTGAGATTGAAGAATGGCCCAGCCGCATCGCAGAGGTAGCCATGTGGCTGATGGACCACCAGATGAACATCAAGCTGTCGCAAGCTTTCGGACAATATTACCACCGTCTGCCCCTTAAAAAATCTCCTACCATCGTCAATGTGAATGCCATCACGACTGATTGGGAAACCGTCATCCCTAGCCAGAAGTGCAGCTTTATTCTTGGGAACCCGCCCTTCGTCGGCAAAACGTACATGACAGAGGCTCAAAAAGCCGACATGCAGTCCGTCTGTGGTCAGCTTAAGGCTTATGGCCTTCTCGACTATGTTTGCGCATGGTACTTCAAAGCCGCGAAATATATCAAGGGCACCAAAATTAAAGTGGGATTTGTGTCCACAAACTCGATTACCCAAGGGGAGCAAGTCGGCCTCCTGTGGAATGAACTCTTCAGCAAATTCCACACAAAAATTATTTTTGCGCACCGCACGTTTCCTTGGAGCAGCGAAGCGAGAGGCAAAGCCCACGTGCATGTCGTTATCATCGGGTTCGCGGCTTTTGATGGGACAAACAAACATATTTACGACTACCAACACGGAGAGAGCAACGTCACGGTTTCTACCGCAACGAACATTAACCCTTACCTTGTTGAGGGAACGGACTTGGTAGTGCTTTCTCGTACAACGCCGATTTCAAACTTCCCGGCAATTGTAAATGGAAGCAAGCAGGTCGATGGGGGGTTTCTTACGCTAAACCGCGAGGAAAAAGATCATCTAATAAAAACCTATCCCCAATGCTCGCCCTATGTACGTCCGTTCATCGGGTCGGAGGAATTCATCAATGGGCAGGAGCGATGGTGCCTTTGGCTCGTCGCTGCACCTCCTGAGCTAATCCGTTCATGCGAAGAAATCCGAACCAGGGTCGAGAACGTAAAGAATTTCCGGCTGAGCAGCAAAAAGAAGAAAACTCAGGAAAGCGCAACCACCCCTTACCGCTTTGGAGAGGTCAGAAACATTACATCGGACTATTTAGCCATTCCCGAGGTGTCGTCAGAAAAACGACGGTACGTGCCAATAGGCTTTCTTCCTAAAACCACGGTTCCAAGTAATAAAATCCAAGTGGTTCCGGAAGCGACTCTTTTCCATTTCGGCATTCTGTGCTCCGAAATGCACATGGCATGGATGCGGCAAGTAGCCGGACGACTCGAATCGCGGTATAGTTACTCGGCCAAGATCGTCTACAATAACTTCCCTTGGCCGGAGGAGCCGAGTAAAGACAAGAAAGCCAAGGTGGAAAGCTGCGCTCAAGCTGTGCTCGATGCGCGGCAACTGTTCTTGGATTCGGGGCAATCTCTCGCCGACTTATACGACCCTCTCACAATGCCGGAGGCTCTTCAGAAGGCTCATCAAGCCTTGAATAAAGCTGTTGAGAAATGCTATCGACCGGAGTCTTTCGCCAGTGACCAACAGCGCGTTGAGTACCTCTTCCAAAGGTATCAGGCTCTCACTGCGCCCCTTTTACCGACGCCTAAGAAAGGACGGAGGCGTAAGTGAGCCTGTCCCGAAATGCTCTCCGGCGCGTTAGGCGTGGAAGAAGGCGGAGAGTGCGTCTGGGTGGCGCAGGTTTTCAACGGCGCACGCAAGTACAATAACGATGGTGGTGGCCACGAGGGCCTTCAGGAAAATCCCCTTTTCGAGTTTCTTCATCCACTCGACCGATAGGCCGTAACGAGCCAAATGTGAGTGTATCGCATCGACCCTCTCCGCCCATCGCGATGGGTACTTCACTGTGAACACTGACTCTTTAAGGTGAGCTTGAATGTAGGCTTAGCCCTGCGGATTTCGTCATCGAGGCGGGATAGAACGAGCGTTAATTTCGCTAAGAACCGGGTCTGACTTGGGCCACTCTTCGTAGCAACTCGTGATACTGCTGCGCGGGAATTGCCCAGCCCAAGTCTCGGCGACTTTCTATGCAGCGCCAAAGAATTCCTACACTATTCTTCAAGGTGAAAGCCAACCTATCTTGTCCGTGATCCGGGTGAATGACGGCTGCGATGGGATTAATTGTGAGGTATGGCCCCAAAACCAGAGCTATGCTCGTGTGTGAATGATCGCAACCGTGTGCGTAATAAGTGCGATAAAAGTCCAGTAATCCCGCTTGGAAAGCCATCTCTCGAAGATTAGGCAGATGCTTAACGACACCCTGAGATTTCCAAGCCGGACTGCTCATTGGTAGGGCCGATTTTAATCGCACGCAGCGGTCCTTGCTTCTCTCGATCGCATCGTTTTCGTTCGCAATTGCTTTGCGGCTGAGATGCGGAACATCCTTCAAAACCTGGCTGCTGTTCTCTTGGGCCTTCTCTTCTGAGCCGATAATAGACCAGAGTGCATTGTCATCGTGAAGCTCCAGCCAAGCTAAGCGAATCAAATTTTCCATCTGTGTTCGCTGCAATGTTGTAGCAGACTGGAGATGCCCCTTTATCAGTGCATCAATTACGTCATCGTGGCCACTGACAATCTGGGCGTACATGGTTAGCTGAAGTGCCTCTTTAACGCCAGTTGGTATCGTAACGCTTCCCTGGTAAGTCTTGATTTCCCAGCCTGGACCTCGCTTCGTCAGTTCGGTCAACAGGTCGTGGAGATCACGGACTAAAGTTTCCAGCTCCTCTACGCTCACGATTCGCCGCTCTCGGGTGGGGCTGAAAGCTTAGCACGCCTGTCCTCGATCTCGTTAGCATAGAGATGCCGCGCTTTAAAGTGCTTCAGAACATCTTTGTAACCGTCGTCACATGGCCCGGCTGATTCATCGGCTCCATGGATGGCGTTGCTCAATCTCTCATAAATGGATTTGAGAGTTGGAACCGCAGCGGCCTTCATCTCTGCGGGCAGTGTCTTGTTGTAGGCATCCCCAAGCTGTTCGCCAGTTGGCTTTTCGTGGGGGCATTGGAGCATCACCTCTGGTAGGGATCTCCAAAACTGCTCGATTCCAACCCGAAGGTAGAGCACACCTGCTAAGTGTTTGCCGGCCTGAGTAGCAATTTTAGCCTCAGAAATATATTTCGATAGCAGTTCCGGAAACTCATCCGGCACTTCGACTTCTTTTGCCGGAAAGCGCCCGCAAAGTCTAAGACGGTTGCCTTCTCTGGTCAGAAAAAAATGGAGACAGTTTTTACATGTTGGACAGTGATACTCGAAAGACCAACTTTGCTGAGGTTTTCCCTTGTACCATCCGTGTCCGCAAGGATGTACTGCTAGCGGGATAAAAGTTCTCCCCGCTTTACAGTGCGAGCAACGCAAGTTAAGAGCAGGAACAGGACACCCTGGATGGTCTTGGAGATCGGCTTGAAGAACTGCCCCCTCTGTCTCCAGGTGAAAAGTCCATAAGTTGTCAACATACCGCGTGTAATCACCCTCGAACTGATCGGCCGACTTGGTAGGCGCTAAATGACCTCCTCCCAAAAGCATCGACGGCTTGTTACGGCTCCTTTCTTTCTGATGCGCCGACGCTGCCCACTCTTGCCGTGCATCAGCCATGTCAAAACTTTGGTAAAGATGCCGATTCTCTAAAAGGTCTGTCAGCCCCAAAGCGAGGCGACGGCAAGCGTGATTCTGAATGCTATCCCAGACCAGTATAGAGTTTCCCGCCATGGCGCCCCCAGCGTAGCAAATACAAGCGCCCGCGCTAGCGCGATATCGGGGCAATCCAACCCGGATCGCAGCGCTGCGTGACCGCCTTCTCCAGTATTTGTCATGGGCTAACATGTGGTGATGACGTGTCGGCCTTCCGCCGAGCCTCCCAACTCTTGATCCTCTGCTCGGTCAGTCGAGAAACACGTTCGATACCCTCCTTTACGACAGGCAAGCGATCCGTCGGGATGGCCAGCGACGCGAAATGCTGGCCGAACTGAAACTTTCGCGTCTCGATTGCACTGTCTTGTGCCCGCGCGTGACGGAGGGCGGCGACGAAGGTCGTCTTGCCTTCACGCACCAATTCCAGCAGAACCTCTAAATCTCCGATTGTGAGGAGGAACATATTGGTGAAAGGAATTGGCAGCGGGCTGCCGTATTTCTTTTCCAGCCGTTGCTGGATCGTGTCTGCGAACACTTCTCCGAAATAGTGCGGGCTCCCGAGATAAAGGTCATCGTAAGTCACAATGATGATAAAGCTTTCTTCGTGGCCGAAGGCTGAGGTCGAGTCCGGCGGTAGTTCGCGAATGCGAAGTAAGGTCGCCATCCCTTGCCCCATCGCCTTAACCGAGGCACTCACCGCCTTGCTGAGCTGCTCGGCGTCGTGCGACAACCGCCCCAACGGAGACATTTCTACGGCCTTGGCGTCAATTAGCACGTTGCAGTTGTCCTCGACGACTAGGAAGTCCACGCATTCGCCTGTTCCCGTCAGCCGTTTCTGGAGCGCTTTCTCATCGAGATACTTCACATCGGCGCTATCGAGGCACTTCCGAGCGTACTTCTCGAACAGTGGGCCGAACTCGTTGCCGAACGCCGACGAGTCTGCCCGCCGCAGGTTACGGTAGACGCCCTGTTCCAGGCATCGAATCAACAGCGGCTGGTAGTAGATGCAGAATTGATCTGGTGCTATCGTAAGTAGGGGCGCGTCCAAAAGCGGAGAAGGCAGGATGCGTTGATCGGGAATGGATTGGCTTCTGAACTCTTCACCATCGAGCCAGTTATGTAACTCGGGAAGGCTCTTGCTCAGGAAGCGAAGGAACCGATCAACCGTACCAGGTTCGCTATCCGTTTCGAGATTGCGCAGTTCCTGCGGCAGGATCAGTCGGGCGGACGTGTTCTGCATGACCAGGAACATCAGTACCATGCTGAAGACGCAGAAGTCCTCGATGGAGATACCGCTGATCTTGCGGAACTCGCCCTGAAGGCGGTGATTCGTGGGCAAGGCCTGGAATAAGGATAGTTGCCTGGCCACCGCCGCTCCATCGGCGCCGTACTGGAGGCCAAATTGCTGGAATGACAGCTTTCGGAGGAAGAAGATCCAGTGGTCGTGGTCAGTCGCCATCGGCACCGCGTTTTCTAGCTCATCGAGCAGGTTGAGGAGGAGATTGAAATCCTTATTGCTTGGTTGTGGACGACGATGTGCGGTTGCGTCTGCCTCCTGCGCCACCCACTTGATAAGCAGGAGCACATTCCACGGCTGAAATTTCGCCATCGCGGGTACACCTTCAGCCGTTACCTTGTGCAGGGCGGTGATCGCCATGCCGATCAGCCGCTGCGGTTCCAGCGCCCGGATTCGGTTGCGCGCTTTCTTATATAAATCGTAGGCCGGTCCGCTCATGCCGGTAGTGAGCGTAGCAGGATCTCAACGGCAGTAACGAGTAGTTCTAGAGCCTTTGGCCCTCGCCAAATTAGGTAATGCTGGCCTTCACAAAACTACGGTCGGCATGACGGTCATGATTAGGCTATGTAGGGAGATCTTTTAAGGTAGTGAGGGACCGAGCCCAGTCGATCGGACTGTCGGGATGAAAACCAACAAGACGCATTCGGGCTTCGCGCTCAAACAATCCCTGCGATAACTCAGCCGCGTGTTGTATCTTTTGCGAGATCAAGGTCAGTGGAGAAACCTTTCGCATGAACGCACCAGCCAACTCCACTACTTCTCCGTTTTCCGTGGCCAGTACCGCCATCAATGGCTCCTTTGACATCACGATGACCGTATCCGGCGTTGGACCATGCGCGGACCATCCGTAGGCATCCAGCTTCATTAAGTCGCACATGATTGAGATGCATACATGGAGCCACTCTCCGACCTCGGTTGAGTCGGTCTTGCCATACAACTCCTTCATTTCCGCCGGCGAGAGCGACTTATCGTAATGCGCAGAAGTCTTGTTCCTGAGTATCCCGAGTTTTCCTTTCCGGTCAAAAGGCACCAGCTCCACTAGCTTGGACTTTACAAGGGTAAGGGTCGATGTCGTCTTTTCGGGCAGGCGATCGTGGATGCTCGTATCGGATTGGATTATGTCGATGAGGTGGACCAGGTGCTCCGCCAAGGAATGGAGCGGCGTGAAAATGGACCGGAGCTTTCTTCGACGTTTTTTAATATTCTTCGATCTGGCGTAATCCTCCAACACTACCTCGATGTCAGACATGGCCTCGTAGCATTTGAACAGGCGGGTAGTTGGTCCTTTCATGGGGTGCCACTCTCCCACCGTGGAGTTTTCATCGGTGGTATCGACCAACTCCCTATCGATGGGATCCAAGTAGATCGGCATTCCCCGTTCGGGAGCAGGCGAGTCTTCGGAAGTCATAAATTACAGTGCAGCGTTTAAGTGCGCCGAGTGAAGGCGATCGTCCGCTGGCAAAACTGGTTAAGTTCGTGGTCGTTGATTGTCACCGTCGCGTAGGCGGGGTTGGTGTCGTGGTGAAATTTATTGGCGTAGTCGAGAATCGCTCTCAATTCATCAGTGTCGGCTTGGGACAGCAACGGGTTTCCGGCGCTGATGCGGTTGCGGCATGTGTTGATGAACGGCCCCAGCAACGTACTCGGAGGGAAGGCTTCGGGGTATGCCACGCGCAGGAACGCTTCCAGCGTAGGACGTAGCCCGGTGGCGGTCTCTCGCTCGGTAGCAGTGGTGCCCGAGGCGATGTAGGCGAGAATCAGCTCGTGGCGACGGTCGTGCTCGGTGATGCAGTCCCGACGCACGTCCCAACTGGCGAGGGTGGAGCCGTTCGCATCCCGAATGATGCTGAGCGCCGTTTTGGTTGGGCCGTTATTCGAGTCCCACAGGGTGCAAAGAAACGGCTTGGAGTGGGATAAGACGATGAGCTGACCGACCCGGTCGGCGAGGCGGCGAACTTCCTGCACGGTTGTGAGAGACCGATGCTCATCCAAGCTGGTCATCGGATCGTCGATGACAACGGTCATCTGGGGGAGCCGAGGGTCGGCGTCTAAGGAGGAGAAGAAGAACGCCAAGGCCAGGGTATTGCGGTCACCCGCGCTGAGCGCGGTCTTGAACGACGGGCCGGTGCTGGCCATTACATCCACCGGGAGGTTGTTAATCAGTACCGAATAATTACAGACAGTCCCGCCGCGGGTGTTGACGGGCTTTACCGAACCCAAGCGAAAACCTGCGTTGAATTTTCGCAGGTACTCGTTGATTGACGTCTCGTACTGCGGAAACACGCTTTGGCTATAAGCCGTCAACGCCGCTCGCGCGGACTCCCGGGCCGCTTCGGTGGCCTCCTTCGCGGCTTTCTCGGCCAGGAATTCCGCGCAGCGCGTAAGGCACGGTTCAGAGTGCCGCGCGTGAATTGCTTTAAGCTGGGTTAGTTCGCCCCGTAAGGTGGTTAGGTTCCCCGCCAGTGCCTCGGTTTTGACCCGTGAAATGGCGGTATTGAAGCCCACCAAACGACCGGAAGTTTGAAGAATCGCTTCCCGCTCTTGATGGTAGGCATCAACCGCGGCGATAGCCTCGACTGGGAGGCTCATCGCTTCAAGGGGTGCCGCTTTTTTCGCACGAAGGACGGTGAATACGGCTTCGCGCGCGGCTCGCCAAACGTCGGCGACCTGGGCCGTGTCGATATTGACCTCCCGTATTTCGACGTAGGCGTTCCAGAAGTCCCTGGTTTGAACGGCAAGCCGGACCGCCCGCTCGAAGGTCGCCCGGTTGTCTCCTCCATGGACGACCGCCAACGCCTTTCCACGCTCGTCGACTACATTTTTTAATGTCCGGTACGCTTCGTCGAAATAGACCTGATAGTCCCGGATCAGCGCGGAGCCGGTGATCTCTTGGGCGCAGAACGGGCAGAGTTTCTGGTCGAGGGTGGGCGAGACGCCCCGGATGCGGGGGATACCATCTTCGATCCAGGCTTCACCATCAGGTCCGAGCTTGGCAAAGTGTTCTTGAACGCGGGTGGCTGCTTCCGTGGATAAATCAGGCAGCGAGCGAGCGAGAAGGGCGTTGATCCCGGCCACATCGAAAACCGGAAGTTCGAGGGGGACAAAATCAGCGCGTTGACGAATAGAGTCGGCCGAGAGCGCGGCCTGTATCTGCCGCTCCTTGTCCCGGATGTCGGCTTCAACCGTCGTGCTCGCTTGTAGTGCACAGAATTGATCGATCGTCAGGCCGCCGCGATCCGCCGCGGGAATCGAGTTCTCGATATTCCGCAGGTCGGTATTGTGCTGCTCATTGCGGCGCACATGCTGATCCATCGCGTCCTTCAGGCTCACCCCCTGTGCGCCGAGTACCAGGGCGTGTAAATTTTGGCGATGCCCCGGCTGAATCTCGATGCCTGAGCAGACGTTGGCAGCAACGAACGAATCGTCGAAAACGGCCACCGGTGCGGTCGGTCCGGACCAGGCGCCGTTTTGGAACACCGCTTGCCCGGACGGAGTGAGATTTAGAACGAGGTGCGGTGGTTGAGTCGAGCCGAGTCGCTGACGGTCCTGAATCGGCAGGGGGTCACGGGTATCAAAAGATCGAAGCATTGCCGCCAGCGTGCTTTTGCCTCGCCCATTCTCACCGTAGATCAGCGTGAAGCTCGTCAGGGGGAGTTGCGCTCCAGCGCTAACGTGATCGAATTGACCGAAACGGCGCAGAAGCTGGAATTGCTCGATCATGCGGCCTCTCGGTACGAAGAATGAGACGAAAGGCCATGTGGGGTGATTGCCCACAACATGAGGACGTTGTGTCCACCGGCGACGGCGACTTCGATCGCGCGCTTGACGTGCTCCTGGCCCTTCACGTCGGAGAAGTCGTGTTCGATCGCGTCGAATTCGCCCAGGATTTCA
>FSXO01000388.1_pt1 | contig 28930 bp, 20 predicted proteins | sample 1638291 | NCBI WGS metagenome assembly FSXO01 (sample SAMEA3914788, study PRJEB12502) | metagenome | biome: forest; material: soil | place: Canada | collected 2011-07-03 | depth 0.1 m
AGTTTGCGCGCCGCCACCAACGCGGTGGCGAGTTTTTCGAGAGCAACAAGCGAAATTCCGAATGCCTACATGTCGCGCTTTGAGATTTTCAAAACTGCGCGTGACGCCGTGACAGCCGTGAGCTTTGAACTTTCCGAGGCCGTGAACCTCGAAAAAACCGCAGGTGCGTGCGGACCCATAAATTCCCCGATTCTCGGCCGAGGAAAAATCGCACCAGCCGAGGCAATTTTATGAAACGGAAAAAAAAGGCTGATTTGCCCGCTCTCCTCGAACGAAAAAAGGCCGTGCCTGCGGCGGTTAAGACGCTGATCGAATGTCTGACGGCCACTCGCACGTACCAGAGTAACGGCAGGCCAACGACCGAACCGGATTTTGCGACCCGCGCCAAGGCGGCCTTGGGAATTTTGGAGTGGGCCGCATCGCCACCGCCCAGACTGAGCGCCAAGGATGTTGCGTTGTCCGGCCCCAAGCTCACGCAAGCCGAACTCGATGCCGAGCAGGCGAGAATTTTGGGAGTCGAGTTTTACGACAAAGAAGGGCTGCCCATCCAACCGGTACCCTCTGTCTGACGCCATGGGCACACGACGTAAGAAGATCCTGGCGCGGAGGAAAGCGGCGGAATTTCACTGCATCGGCGAGGACTTAGAAAAAGCGTTTCAGGCAATCGAGCAAACATCTCAGCCCGCCACAGAAACCCGCGCGGTTGCGCCCACGTTGGCCCAGGACGGGCGTTTCGGTCATGGAGATGGAACTTTAGGAGTCGGTGGATAGTTCGATGCCCAACTTCTTAGCCACTGCTTGGATTGTCCCGTCCACGTTGTACGGCGTTATTTCCTCAAGGGTGCATGTCGTGTCGCCGATGAGATAAATGGCGGTTGTCGGCGAATCGGGTTCAGAGCGTAATGCCGCAACCATGCCGGGATTCACTTGCAGACGCCCCACTTCACGATGTTCCATGACGGCTTCCTTGAAAGTCGCGAGGGCGATTGAAGTTGAGAGCGGCGGGCGAAGCGAAGGCGGAACAAATTTCACTTCAGGAGGTAAGCTTGCATCGCCTCGCGGCCCCGATCTACTTTTGTCTGGATGCGGTTCGTAAACAGAGGCAACGAGCGACGTATTAATCCAAATATCCGGCCCGCGATCAGATCGTTTTAAAAGTTTCGTGAATTTGTTCATGGCATCGATTGTCGCCTCGAATCTTGCCATGTCGATGCCGTCATTTCTCGCGTGCGTGCGCCCGCGCGAGGCGATGGCGAATAATGGCGCACGATGTTGTTTTTAGGCGGACTTGTTATGGAAAGGCGTTATGGATAGCCATCTCCTGCTTTGCATGTCGTTGATAATCAACGATGGCGGACGGGGAGGGATTCGCGCTCCTCGTCCTAAGGAAGCTGCAAAAATAATACCGTTTTACCTCTGAAATCCAAGCTAATTCACACTTAGTGATGGACTATTTTCGCCCGCATTTTGGTGTCAGTTTTGGTGTCAGTTCGAGCGAAACTAGAGGTTGAAAACTCGTGCTCAAAAAGTCTTCGCAGGTTACAAGGATTACTGAATGACATCGTAGAAATTACTTGGGAAAGGTTTGCAGGATCGCATCGGGAATTGCCCACCGTCGCGTGACTCCATCTTGATGCGAACTAATCAGGTCGCGATGCAACGGATCATAGATTAGACCGGTGGATCGCGACGGCACCGAATAGCCCCAAACCACGCGCTCGGTCTTGAGGTCGTAGAGGTACAAATTAGTCCATGTGGCCAGTGCGAGAAATTTCGCACCGGGTAAAGGGCAGGCTCGGCTAAAGCCAAACTGGTAATGTGGGGAGAGCTCGCTTTGGCGATAAACGCCGGGTGCCGGACTGACGATAATTTCACCATCGCCCTGCGCGATCTTTTTGGGTCCGCTGCCAGTCTCAACCGAGAAAGCGAGGAATGTCGGTTTGGCGTCTGTTTCCGTGATCGGGTTAGTAGAATTTGGAAGGTCCCAGGTGAGGCACTTGCCATCCGCCCCATAAGAATTGATTTTCGTGGTATCCCCCACGAATTCGACAGCCTTGACGCCACCGGGATGAGCCGGGACGCGGGCCAGGCGCTTTCCCGAAGTATTATCGATCACCGTCAGGATACCTCCGTCCTCACCGATGGCCAATTCTTTGCCATCGGCCGAGATGGCGAGGCAGGAGCACGGGGACGTGAACGAATCGACATTCCACCTGGCTTCATCCATGGCCTCATTGATTGAAATTAGCTGAATCTGGTGGGTAGATTGGTTTGTCATGTTGACGACGGTATTGGCATCATAAAAACCAAGTCCCTGACGCCACGATTCCTGCCCGCTGCTGGGAGACTCAATGAAGCCCAGTGGTTTGAGATCGGGGATCGACCAGAGCTTGATCAAGTCATCGCCCGCCAAGGTGGCGAGAACCTTGTTGTCAGGGCTAACCGCAATCATTTCGATTGGTTGGTGATGGGCCTTGACGAGTTCACCCACTTTTTCTCCCGTCGGAGATTGGTATTCGACCACGTCGCCGTATCTGGTTGCTGCAAAGAAATGGCCGTTATCGTCCACCACCACATTGACCACGCCGCTCACCGCAATCGCCTTTGGCAAAAGTGGCTTTTGCGTGGCTACATCGAATATACGGATTGGACCCTTTTCCACTCCTGGATCAGCTTCAGCGCCGAGAGCGGCGATAAGCTTATCTCCCGGCGAAAAGGTAGCGAGAGTCGTCCCGGAGTCCGGATCCATGACCAGGCCATTGCCGATGGGCTTCAAGTCCGTATCGTAGAGCTGAAGAGATGGCTGTGGCTCAAGGTCACCATAGCCAAGCTCCTCCGGCTTTTTCCCTGCCGCCGAGGGTTTGGGGCGCACGCCGGGTGAAAGGAAGCCGGAAAGTAAATAACGGCCAGAGCGAGAAAGATAAATGTTTCGTGGCATGAGCATTTTCGCCACCACGTCACCCGACTTGAGATTCATTTTTCCAAGCTGATCGAAACCTTGCGGAGGACCGCCGTATGGCTGACTCACGCTCGCAGGAGCATGGTAAGCCCGGAGTTCGACTAAACCGTAGGGAACGTGGTCCTGCCAGAAAACACAATCAGGACACGCCACCTGATTAAGTTGGTATCGAGGTTGACCGCCAAGTATCTCACCCGTCCTCACATCCCACGCCAAAAGATGCCCGCCGGTTGCCAGATTGCCGGTGCCGGGGTCGACGGCAAAGGCCCGATTGTAGTCTCCCACATCCCAGCGCTGAGGAGCTGGCCGCTTGGTTAGATCGAGGATTTGTACCGCACCATCATCCGTCGCCTGATAAGCAGTATGGCCATCGGCCGAAACGACATGCGGCTCGTACGTCATGGGTTCGCTTTCGTAGACCGGTTCCCAGACTGTAGGCTGGGGACGTGGTGTGCCGTCGTTGCTGTGGTTGCGCATGGGCGTGAGTTTCGCTTCCTCCTCGGGAGGAACAAGAACGCTTTCCCCAGTGGTTAGGTTCCATCCCCGACTGCCGTTTTCCCAAGTCAATGCGTATAGCGTTTTGCCGTCTGGAGACAAATCGAGCGCACCGATCTTGCCTTGGCCGGGCAAACTTCCGATCTCCCAAGGCACCGGCAGAGGATATCCCTCGCGCTGGTTCGCATGAAGCGGAGACTCTGTGCAGGGGAGTATTAAAGCAAATGCCAATAAGCAAAACCAGCGAGCCATAGACGTTAGTGTTGCTTCCGACGCGCTTCGGCTGCCTGGCGCAACCGGTCATTAACGGTTCTCGCTTGAGCGTCAGGGAGGACGTTTCCACCGAGATTGATAAAGCTCACGTTTGTTTCAAAAACCCAATCCGGCACTTCTGCAATCTTGTTACCCCACAAGTTAAGCTCTCTCAGGGTCGGCGGGAAAAAGTCCTTGCTGGGAGGAAAGGAAGTGATTTGGTTTCCCGACAGATCCAACCGTGTGATCTTCGTATTCCTCAAATCGGGAAATGTCGTCAATCGGTTGTGAGAGAAATCCGCCTGTGTTAAAGTCGTAACGGAACAGAGTTCAGGCGGGATGTCGGTAAGCTCATTGTATCCCAAATTGATACTGGATAAGCCCTGAATATGCCAGAGTACCGCTGGAGCTTGGGTGAACCGATTCTTGGAGAGGTCAATGCCGTTTAAACCCATCCCGCTCCACTCCGCCGGGAGATCGCTCAGCATGTTATCGCTCGCAGAAATCCAGTTGAGCACGGGGGCTTTGGCCAGGGACGCCGGGAGTGCCTTCAGGCGGTTGCCTGTCAAATTAAGGGATTTCAAAACAGGCAATTGCTCCCACCCTTCGGGCAGCTCGCTAATTCGATTATCATAGAGCGACAAATCAGTGAGCGCCTTTAGATTCACGAATTTCGGCGACAGCGTTGTGAGCCGGCACGTAGAAATTTCCAGGTTTCCAAGGTTGGTAAGATTAAAAAATCCATCTTGGATTTCTGCAACGGGGCAGGTGTTGATTCGCACTTGAGTCAAAAGACGAAACTGCCCCAGCTCATTCGGCAGCACGCTGATTTTTGTTCCGACAATCTGAAGATTGGTCAGCCCTGTGATATCGTAAACCTCCGGCGGAAGCGTGGTCAGGTTGGGATCAGTCAGCGTCAGGCTTGGATTGGGCGAACTCTCCGCGTTCGCAATGGCAGAGCGGACTTGATCATCGTTGTTGGACTGTGGTGGCGCAGGATTCCGCATCTGGGCCAAAGGATCGGGCGGATTTGGGTCATCGACCCGGCACAACACCATCGGCGGACCACCTTGCGCCAACAAAGTCAGGCGCTTCTTCCCAGCGTCGTACGTGAGTTGGCACTTTAGCGGAAAAAGCGCATCCGGCATGCGCGGAGACATCGCGGTTATCAGGTCGATTTCAAAGTCATTTTCGACGGCCTTCCATCCCAAAGCTTGTTCTGGTCCTCGGATCGAAAGACTGCCACCGCCGTCAGCATCCAGCCGGAGTACTGGATATTTGTTCAGGTACCATTCACCGATGACGGGGGCATCCGCCGGTGGAGAATACTCCTTTAATAACGCCGCATACTTTCCGGTCGTATCAAATTTGCGCAGAGACCCAATATCCATGGCGGTCGCCGCCAGGTCCGCCGCCGTTTGCCCATCTGGAGTGACGGCCTTGCCGTTGGCACCGTGATCAAGAAGAACCTGGGCGGTCTCGCCATTCCCATGCGCCACGGCGGAAAGGAAGGGTGTGAGACCCTTTTCATCCGGCTGCTCGAGATCAATCTTTCGCGAGAGCAACAGTTTCAAGGATTCCGTATATCCCTGTTTGGCCAAAATGTTGATCAGATGCCTGCTAAGCTGTTTCTTTATTGGCTGCGGCGGTTGACCGGGTGCCGGACTTTCAAAGACCACAGATTGCTCATTGATCGTCACCGTCGGATCGGCGCCCCTGCTTAAGAGCAGCCCGAAGACCTCTCCATTCGGCGCTGCCGCTTCCAGCGGAGTTTTTCCATCTGGAAACGGTTTGTTCGGATCTGCCCCATGGTCCAGTAGCAATTTGATCAAAGGGGCGTCGAGAAGCGCCCACATCGAATTGCGCACATCACTCAAGGCCAATCCAAACATCGTCGTCTGTTCCGGCGCATAGAGCTCGTTGGGGTCTGCTCCGGCTTGAAGAAGTTCCGTGATCAGCCCGAGCGTATCGATATTCTCCGGCGGAGGGCCATTAATAACTTTGATCTTCGATTGTTGATAAAGCTGGATAAGTGAACCTAGGCGATGATTCTGGTCCGCCTTTTTGACTTCGTCATATTTCCCGGCGTATTGCTTCTTCGAGTCAAGCAGCAGCAAGAGGTCGTAATTGTTATTTTCCAACGCGTACATCGCCGGTGTTTTGCCATTTTTGTCTGCACGATCCGGATCGGCTCCCTTGCTGATCAGATATTTGGCAAGGTCTACGTATTCCCCAATTCGATATGACCTGTACTGGTTTCCCTGCGCGACCAGCATCAAAGGAGTGATCCCGTCTTGATTCGGAACATCGACTGGAGCCCCTGCATCAACCAGCATCGGAATCGATTTCAAGTCCTCCCGCTGAATACAAATTGCCAAGGGGCCGCTGCCCTGTGCGTCCGTTCCCTTGAAATCAGGATGATAAGCTAAAAACAGCGGCACAGCGTCCTGGCCATAAAGTCCTGCCAGCGCCTTCAGGAAGACCGTACTCCCATCGGGTCCACGGGCATTGATGTCCGCGCCGTGGTTGAGAAGCTCCGCGATTACTTCCTTAAACTGCCCCTGAGGACCGTTACCGCTCAATTGCAACAGGGCAGTTGGCCCTGAGGGAGTGTTAACCTGAGCGCCTGCAGCAAAAGCATCTTGCACATCCGCAAGATCACCCCGGCGAGCAGAATCAACCAATTGTGTATCAGGCGAGGAAGCGACGCCAAGACCACAGGAAAGAAGTCCACATGCAAGCAAGCACAGGGCTTTCGAGGTCGATGTTTGACGTAGCGATCTGAACGTGTTCACGGATATCATGTGCCTCATTATCGCCCGGCCGACTTTACCGCTGGAATCGGCTTTGACGTGACACCCTTCAACCAGTCTGGCGGGGTGGGCGCAGTTGGTGTCTTGAGCAAGTCTGCCCATGACTGGTCGTTAAGCCTCTCCCCTGAGGCAAATTCGTAATAGGGCAACACCGCTCCATGCATTAGGATCAATTTGCCGTCGTAGGGGTAGAGCAAGTACATCAAAAGAGGCCGACCGATGCCGACCTCCATCACCTGACCGGTTTGGGGGTCGCTATAAATGTCGGCGATGCGCGGCGCATCGTCGTGCACGTCGTTGAATTCGTTACTGTCGTAACCCATGAAACTTGCCAGGGTACGCCCAAAGTCATAGTAAAACTGGTTGTCCGCATCGCTCAGTGGCCGGTGGTGCAATTGTTTGTTCGACAATTCCTCGATCTTGAGGCATAGCGAAGCGAAATCCTGCCATTTCTTCGATGCTTGGGAGCCCTTGAATTCGATCTGCATTTTGAGATTAGGATCATTTCCCGGCCCTTGGGTTTCGAGTTGCGTGGCCATTTGTTCGAGCTTCGCCGCTTGTTCCTCCTCCGATGAGGGAGGATTTCCCGCTCTGGCAGCAGAAAAGGACATGAGCAGGCCCTCATTATTCATCAGTACCTCGGCATCTGCTCCTGTGGGCCGCGCCTTGGGATCAATCTTGCGGGCTGCCGCGTAGCGGCGCAGAACAGCGGCGATATCGCGGTAATTTTGCACGACTTCCTCGATTCCGTTGTCGTAGGCACCGGCATCCTGAAATATCTGGAGGGACTTCAGCGACAGTTGCGCCATGCGATTGAAAAAGTCCGGCACTGGCTCGACAAAGCCTGACGGCACCACTTCTGCTTCCCCGAGCATAATCACATTCTGCTTCGCCTGCAGCAGCCATGCATGTCGATCCTGCGCCCAGCCTCCGAGGAAAGTCTGTAGCGATTTCTCCTGCCACGCGGAGGAATGGAACAGGTCCGGCGCAGAGGCGTCGACCGGTTCAAAGAGTGTGGCCATGGCATTCAGGTAGTCGTCATAAAGCGTACCCTCCGCGAACGCGTTCTTGTCCTTGTCGATTTGTGCCAGCAGCTTGGCGTCATCCGAACTGTAGAAGGCTCGGGCCGTCGGCGAGCCGAGCGCAGCGGCGACTTCGCGCCCACTTGGAAATGCGCCAGTGTGAATCTGCTCGGTGTCGGTGAACATGGCCGCGTCGGGAAGTCTGTAGGCAGAGAGAATGCGGAAGGTGCGCTCCGGTTTGCCATCCTTCGATGCGACGGCAATCTGGTCGTTGATTGCAATCCGGTCATTGATTCCCTCCTCTTCTCCCGGTCCGTTCTTCTCCCACTCCTTACGAAGCTCTGCCAAAAACTGGGTATTCCATCCGTCCTCGGGAAGTCCAAAATGGCTATCGCTGAAAAGATCGGCGTCGTCCGGCTCGCCGACGAGCATCACCAGCGCGCTTTTCATCGAGTTTGCTATTCCCCTCATTCCAGGGCTGTAGATCTCCTGCTCAGCGTTGTAGAGAGGCTTGTTCTCGAAATCGTCGAGCCCTTCGTAAAGCATCAGCCATGCGGCAAATTCCTCATCCTTGCTGAACCGAAACGGAATGGCTTGCATCCACGCGGTCGCGCGAAAATAGCGCTCAAGCGCGGGTCGCCCATTGTATACGCCGCGTGGCTTGAAACGCGTATAGTCGATTGCCTCGAAACCCGCATCAGGTGGGCCTAGCCATTCCGGTTTGCCCATGCCAGTCGCGGCAATGACGCGCTGGGCCTCGTCGTCGATGGCTTTTTGAATATCGGGTGACGCATCGACCTTCTGGCCGCTGGAAAGCTCCAGCGCGACGCCCATCATCATCCGTACCCGATTGTAGGCCGCCTGCAGTAAGGAGGGATCGCCCGTGAAACGTTTTTCGAAAGAGGGTGTTTCCTTCCATGCCTCGATAAGGAATGCGTTCAGACGACGCGCGTTGGTGGCTTCAAGCAGGCGCACGGAATCTTCCAATAGTACTGAGTAGGTGTTGGCGATAGCATCGCTGGTGACGAATAGCTGCTCACCGTCAAGGTAAGGGAAAAAAGCCTGTCGGCAGGTGTTGCCTGTGACGACGAAGCCCTGTTTGTGAAGCGTGACCATCTGCTCATCGGTTAAGCCGCTGGCGTGGGCGTCCTTCTGCCAGTCATAATTGGCCATCTCCAGCGGCGGCTTGCGCGCGTTGGGGTCCGTGCTTTGCGCGAAAAGGGGGAGGCACCCGCAACACCCGACCAGCAACAGCCCGGCAAATACGATGATTCTTGGCCGGGACACGGGATTACATTAAAGATACGATGCTACATAGCGCAAGAATTGTCGCAGCCCCAACGAGTTGCGGGTCCGTCATCCATCATGTCCCGGATATTTACAGACAAAACGAAATGCGTTCCCCATTAACAAACCCCTTCATCTGCCACGCTTCTAAAAGTCGGGGCTTGTCAGAACCCGAGGATTTTTTAGGCCGTCACTGGACGGCAATGCCTCTCGATCCTAAATTAAGAAGAGGAGAACCATTCCATGAGTCCCTTCCATTCCGGCATGAACCATTGGCAGCGTCAGTGGCTTAGCGATCGCCTCCACAAGAAACGGCCCGCCGAGCCCGACGCAGCCAGCACATTTTTGCCACCAACTCCGTCACCGAGACCGCGCCGTCCCAAACCGGAGCCCTCGAAAGCACCGATTGTATCCAGGCGGAAGCCGCCCCCACCCCGTGCCGCCAAGATTGTTTGGCCATCGGCGGAGGTACTGGAGAAATTACTCTGGGAAAAACCAACATCCCAAATCGCCAAAGACCTTGGCGTCTCGGATAAAGCCATCGAGAAGCACTGCAAAAAATTGGCGTTGAAAAAGCCGCCGCGCGGCTACTGGGCGAAAATACAGGCAGGAGAAAAGTGAACGGCTAATGCTGTATCCGAGAAAAATCGGGCGGAGGAAGGAAGCTAAACTGACCTGTCCTTACATCGCCAAGCATTAAATCGATAATGAGTGCTCCGGGTTGCTTTAAGACTCGAAAACTATCGAATCGAACAGACTTCTTAAAGAGTCCCTTGGTCGTCTGATAATAAAATAAAAAGCGCCGCACGATGTCCTCTTCGCCATGTCGCGCCAAAGAGTCGAAATCCAGAAGTACCATTTGCACCACAGGGATGGTTTTCTGTCTGGGCATGACACTCAGATTAGATTTTCCGATCCATTCCACAAGTTCCATCACTTTTACCTACCTGGCGCGTATGTACTGAAGGCTGACAGGATAACCGAGGCTCTGGATACGTGTCACATGGTGCATGAGGTTTACGGCGGAGAAAAAGGGAAGTCGAGGCGGCCAGACCGCCGCATCCTTTGCAATCATGGCGAATATCACCGAAAAGTTCGCCACGATTGGGCGCGTTAAGGGGATAAGCCTTGCTTGAACCGGTTTACGACTCCGTCTTAACTCACTGCGGACCTGTCGTCTGAACACTTCGTCGCGGAGGAAAACCTCACCAGCCACGGACCCCTGCGAAAAAAGATGGCTGAGCGTGGAAGAGGCCGACCTCCTTTTCACATGGATCATTCTTCCGTGAATATCAAATAAATCGCAAAACTCTATGGAAGTTGCGGCAGTTTGTGGCGAAAAAGTTTTGGTATCCATCAAGGCATATAATCCCGGATTTGCTTGCGCTTGTTGTGCATTATAAATTTTCTCTGATTGTCCTATGACAGCATCTCTCAGGTTCAGTTGGCTAAGCGGTATCCCGTTGACAAAGTCCCAGACGCGCTGCCCGTAAGCCTCATCTACCCGAAACCAACGCCCGTCAAATAAAGCGTACTGGATATTCTGCAAACTGGTTTCCCAGACGAGACAATCAAGAATACTCCATCCGCGTTCAAATATATTACTCCCACCTTTTTGTACTCTGACTTGATGCGCCTTCAGCCTATCGAGCGTAAGTTCGGCAAGGTCATTTCTGTGGTCCGAAAGGTAATTTTCCAGGTCCAGATCGGGGTATGATATATTTCTAGGAGTGCCTGTGTACTTAAAACTAATTTCCTCCGACCAATCAGGAAATTCCGGGGGTGCCAGATGCATGGAATCCGTTTCCGAATTCTGAATCGCAGCGACCAAAAGCTCGTTGAGGGTGTCTTTTAGCGGTTCATCCCGTACTTCTTGAATGTAATCGATCCACGGAAAGCTCGTCCGATATCCCACTTCCGCATAGGCGACGAGCAGGTCGTCGCATAAATCTCCTAAGTCGGCAAAGGCCAGGTCCGTCACAACGACTAATGAATCAGAGCCGGAAAGTCTTTTAAAAAAGGTGGTATCGCGAGGTTCACCGGTTACGGCACGCACCAAATCGCGAGCAACATCAACTTCAAATGCAGCCAGGTCCGAAGCTCGACTGGTTTGCTTGCGCTGAGATACCACGAGTTCCTCGTAGAATTTTGAATCTACACTGCGAAGCCTGCTCGGATCGATTCTATTCAATGTAACTTTCAGTCCGAAATCAGAAACCCAAGAGAAAGGGCGCAATAGGCTCTTTCCGTGCCCGAATGTGAAAGCAAAAATACGATTTTCATATTTTAGCAACAGGACGGCGGAGATGCCGGCGGAAAGGGCTCGTTCTATCGGTCGCTGGAGATGAGGGTTCATCAATGGCACCCAACTTGGCGGGGCAGTTCGCTGAGGTCCCAAGTAGAGGTGCCCCTCAAAGGCAAGCCCTTCGGCTAACGGATATGCCGTAACATTTGCCTCTGGATCTAGAGCATCTTCATAAAGCCGAACTTCCTCTTTAAGAAGAAAAATGGCGTATTGTTGAGACATGGCCTTATGGACACCCAGCCTGGATATATTGTTCCTAGGGAATGCCCGTCTCTTACTTCAAGGCTCCCAGTTAGCTCATATAGGACAAATATTCAACAAATTTGCTTTAACAGCTCAAATTGAGCGTACTCAAGGGTCGATCTAATAATCGGCCAAGATTTACAGGAGTTAAGCGCAAAGAAAACGGCGGCGCTTTGCTCTCATCAATGGCTATCCCATTTTCTTTGCCGTCATTCTGCCCTTGGCATTTTGGATTCCGATGTATCCCTTCGGAATAGCTACCATTCTGCCGTCACGGCCCTGGAGGCCGGTGCCGCCGGGGGGAATAGCCGCCATGCGTCCATCTCGTCCTTGAAGGCCTGTATTCCCTTTCGGAATATCGATCATCCTACCGTCACGACCTTGGAGGCCCGTTCCCCCCATCGAAATGGCGGCCATCCTGCCATCGCGACCCTGAAGACCAATTTCCCCATTTGGAATTGCCACCATGCGTCCGTCTCTTCCCTGAAGTCCAATACCAGCGGGTGGAATAGCTACCATGTGCCCATCACGGCCCTGGAGCCCAATATAACCATCCGGGATCGTCACGGCTTTGCCATCCCGACCTGTCAGTTTAACGCTCATTGAGCAAGATAAGGCAGAAACTATTTCTGCCAAGTCGCCTTAGGCTGTTGATAAATCTGTTGCTCAAGGAAGAAGCACTCATTTTTGGTAGGTTGAGGGAAATAACCCTGCCAATTCTGCCAGTGCACGGTCAACGCTCTCGTCAGAAAAAATCGCGCGGTCTAACTTGGGTGCCCACTCCTTGTTTGCAGCGATTACGTGTTTGATGGCGTCCCGCGTAATTGGCTGTTCTTCGCGAAGGAGATCAAGGGCTGCGAAGTCAACGGTGGCGAGAAGTTCCAAATCGTCCTTTTTTCGGAAGCGGAATTTATCGACAACCCAATCTATTGCTGCGCACACGGGATAGTTCGCCAAATATTGGTCGATTTTGTCGATATGATCCCCCGAAATGAGGCCAGAATAAACACCTGCTTTTGTCTGTCTTACGTAGCCATTTTTCTCCGCGATCTTTTCAGGGCCTCCATACTTCGCCCAAGGACTATAGGGGCCGGCAGCTTTCTTTAGGTAATGGTGCGCAACATCTTCATCCGCCCTCCGATGCGCGAGGTAGGCCAGCTTATTGTAACGCATGCGCCCTAGCGGGTATTCGGGTGTGGCGATTTTTCGCACAAGCTGGGCGATGACCACGGCTTCAACAAACTCATCCGTCGTTTTCTTGATAGGCTTGGGGGATAGCTGAGCTGGGAAAGAAACGATGTTTGTTGCATCTTGCGCGATTTGCGCCAAGCGCAACTCACCACTCAGCAGTTTCGGCAGAAGCGTGTCTCGCAGATTGATGAGAGCACGAGATTGTTCTTCGTTTCGGTGGATTTGCTCAGTCCATTCAGCAAGGAATCTCGCAGCAGCCTTCTGAATCGGAAGCGGAGGAAGCAATACGGCAACTTTGCGCAACTCGGACTGCCTGATTCCTTCGACGGTCGTTCCCGTTCCCCGATTGATGATTTCTGTCTGACAGGAAATCGAGTTGAGCCAGTAGTAAAGAAACGTGGCTTCGCAGCGAGTCGGGTTTGCGCGAAGCGCGAAGACTCGTTGACTGAGGCAAAATCGAGCGTCGAGTGCTAGATAATAGAGTTCGCCGAGCGGAGCTTCTGAAGTCATCAGAATGTCGCCGATGGCGAGCTTGTCCTTCATCCACTTCTCGAAAAGTTCCTCACTAACAAAATTAAACATTTCAGGTCGCACCAACCTGCCACCCTTCACATTCTTCGCTGAGACTGCTGGAACACCACTTTCCGACCAGTCGCTTCCCATTTTCTTGGGCGTCCGCCCCCTGTAGTCGATTATCAAGGCCGTAGCTTCTTCAATCGTTCCAATTCCCCACCCCTCTGGGATGGGACCGAGAGAGGAATCTTGAAAGCGGGCGGGGAAAAGGGCGGCACTGGCAGGGGCGAGGCCGACAGGCGAACGACCGTCGAGTTTGGCGCGGACCGGATCGAAATCGACGAACCAGCTTTGGAATAGTACCTGCGCCATTGTCTCCAGAGTCGCATTCATCCTCTGGTTCAACGTGATCTTGTCATCTAGCGTCCCGAGGACCTGCGCGATGGCTTTTTGTTCGGGTAGCGGTGGTACGAGGACAGGTAAACTATAAAAATCATCACGACTTGTTGATGGAATGGCCGATCCGCTGTCCATCCCGTTGATGTCCTGTTTTAACAGTTGGTAATAGGCCCATTTCGTATCTACTTCGATCTTGGGCTTCAAGTAGAACGCAGTGTCGATGACGAAGAATGGAGCAGGAGAATAGTGGACGCCACGATAGGCCCCTTTTCGTCCGATAATGACTCCCGGCTTGTTGCAAAGCGGAGTGTCATGCCAGCCAATCGGGCCGTTAGTACCGAACACACGATACTTTCCATTAGATTTGCCGTAATCAACGAGGGACTTGCCATATTCGAGTGTCGCAAGCTTGCCCCAAGTTGTATTTGTCCACTCACCCGCCATACCCCAACCCTCCCAGGTTCGCCTTGATTATTTTTTCCAGTTTCTCGGACTCGGCGAACTGGTTGTTCAGATCGGCCACGAGGCGGGTCATCTTTTGCTCGAATGGTTCACCATCGTCTTCGACGGCCTCGGCTCCGACGTAACGACCGGGGGTAAGAACATAGCCATGAGCAGTGATGTCGGCCGTAGTAGCGGATTTGGCAAAGCCAGCCACATCCTCGTATTTGTCTGCGTCCCGGTCGCCGCGCCATGCATGGTAGGTATTGACGATTTTGGCGATGTCGGTTTCTGTCAGTTCGCGGTGTATCCGGTCGATGAGGGCGCCAAGCTTGCGGGCATCGATAAAGAGAGTCTGCTTGCTCCGGTTGCGGCGTTTACCATTATTTTTATTTTTGGCCACAAACCAGAGACACACCGGGATTTGCGTAGAATAGAAAAGTTGACCGGGAAGTGCCACCATGCAATCCACAAGGTCCGCGTCAATGAGCGCACGGCGGATGTCGCCTTCACCGGATTGATTGGAAGACATGCTGCCATTGGCGAGGACGAACCCAGCATAGCCATCGGGTGCGAGGTGATGAACGAAGTGTTGCACCCAGGCGAAATTGGCATTGCCCTGGGGTGGTACACCGAATTTCCAGCGCACGTCGTCGTCCACACGATACCAGTCGGAGTCATTGAATGGAGGATTTGAGAAAACGAATTGAGCTTTGAGATCTTTGTGCAGATCGCGCCGAAACGTATCGGCGTGTTCAGGACCGAAATCGGCTTCAATGCCACGGATCGCCAGATTCATGATAGCGAGACGGCGAGTGGTGGGATTGCTCTCCTGGCCGTAGATGGAAATGTCCCCAAGATGACCGCCATGTTCTTCCACGAATTTCTCGGATTGCACGAACATGCCGCCGGAGCCGCACGCCGGATCGTAGACCCGGCCCTTGATGGGACTTAGCATCGAGATAATCAGGCGGACGATGCAACTGGGCGTATAAAACTGACCGCCATTCTTGCCCTCAGCGCTGGCAAACATGGTCAGGAAATACTCATAGACCCGGCCAAGAATGTCTTTACTGCGATTGGCGGCGTCGCCGAGGCCAATCGTGCCGATGAGGTCGATCAGTTCACCGAGACGGTGCTTGTCGAGTCCTGGCCGGGCAAAATCTTTTGGCAAGACACCTTTGAGCCGGGGGTTATCGCGTTCAATGGCGACCATGGCGTCATCCACGACTTTGCCAATGGTGGCCTGCTTGGCGTTGGCCTGGAGATGAGACCAGCGCGCGACCTTCGGCACCCAAAAGATGTTTTCAGCTTTGTACTCATCGGCATCCTCGGGATCAGCGCCATCCGCTTTGGCCGCGAGGAGCTTTACCCGCTTTTCTTCAAAGGCGTCGGAGATGTATTTGAGAAAAATGAGGCCGAGGACAACGTGTTTGTACTCCGCCGCATCCATGTTATTCCGCATTTTGTCTGCGGCGAGCCAGAGCTTGGCTTCGAAGCCGAGGTTGGCGGCGGACTTGTCATCGGTTCCATTGGATTTAGTTGAGGCGGCCATTGCTGTTCCCATGTAGCGGCGGGATCAGCAGAAATTGGGCCTTAGCAACAAAAATTGCCCGTGGCCATCATCCACCCGTCTCCCCCTCCGGCGGATGATGGGGGACATTTTGCTCACAAGGAAGTTCAAATTTCGGGCTTTGTTAAGGAGGTAAAGCATTACGAGGAATCGCGATCCTGTTGAGCAGGAATTGAGTATGGCGGAGAAAAAGGATTTGGCCCATGCTCCTCCTCTTGAACTATGGCGACGACGGCCCAACAGATTGATGCCCTGCTTTCGGTGCGGTCCGAAGATGAACACCTTGAATTCAAGGCAGCGGAAAATCGTTACGACTTTGAGGAATTGGTCGACTATTGCGTAGCCCTTGCGAACGAGGGTGGTGGACGCATGATCCTGGGCGTCACGGATAGAATTCCTCGCCGCGTGGTGGGAACGAAGGCATTCGATGTACCGGAGCGCACGGTCGCGGGCATTTATGAGCGCATAGGTCTGAAAGTGACTTTTGACGAGGTGGCACATCCAAATGGGCGGGTGCTGGTATTTAATGTGCCGTCGCGTCCTGTCGGCCAGCCCGTGCATTACAAAGGTCGTTATCTGATGCGGGCGGGCGATGAATTAGTGCCAATGTCTCCGGATCAGTTGCGGCGCATCGTGGCCGAAGGCGAGCCGGATTGGTCGTTAAAGGCAGCCATGACGGATTGTGACGCCGACAAAGTCGTGCAATTGCTGGACACGCAGAGTTACTTCGATCTGCTACATCTACCGTATCCCGCCAATCGTGACGCGGTACTGGAGCGATTCGTAGGCGAAAGGCTGATCGAGAAGAAGGATGGTCTTTGGACCATAACCAATCTAGGGGCAATCCTATTTGCCAAAAAGCTGGAGCAGTTCGACCTGCTGGCACGAAAGGCCCCGCGAGTGATCGTTTACGAGGGCACGAACAAACTGAAAACGAAACTCGATAGACCCGACATAAAGGGCTACGCCGTTGGATTTCAGGGTTTGGTGGAGTTCATCAATGGACTCGTACCCTCCAACGAAGTGATCGAGCAGGCGTTACGCCGGGAGGTGAAGATGTTTCCGGAAATCGCCGTTCGCGAATTGGTCGCGAATGCGCTCATTCACCAAGATTTCACGGAAACGGGAGGCTCGGTGATGGTGGAAATATATGCAGATCGCATGGAGATTTCCAACCCAGGCAAGCCATTCATTCCGACGGAGCGCTTCATCGATGAATACCAGTCACGCAATGAGCGTCTCGCGGACCTGATGCGGCGACTCGGTATCTGCGAAGAAAAGGGCAGCGGTGTGGACCATGTTGTTGAATCAGCAGAGATCTATCAATTGCCTGGGCCAGACTTCCGAGCAGGCGAACGTAGGACCACGGCGGTATTGTTTGCGCACAAAGACATTGAGGATATGGATCGTAACGACCGCATCCGGGCCTGCTACCAGCACTGCTGTCTCTGCTACGTGACGAACAAGAAAATGACGAACCAAACTCTGCGTGAGAGGTTCAAGTTAGCCGAGAGCAAAGCGGCCACGGTTTCCCAGATCATCGCGGCAACCGTGGATGCTGGTAAAATCAAGCTGTCCGACTCCGCCCAGACCTCGACCCGTTACCGGAGCTATCTGCCTTTCTGGGCCTGAATTCTCTTTAAACGCAAACCACTTAAAGCCATCCAAGACCACTCTAAGCCACTTGTTGTCAGGCACTTTCTTCTTTAAACGCAAACCAGATGTCCCTCACCGAATCCATCGTGGAAGATGCTACTCTGACATGGCTCAGGGAGTTGGGTTATGCGATATGCCACGGGCCAGATATTGCACCCGGTGAACCCGCAGCCGAACGAGATTCATTTGGCGACGTAGTCCTCGTGGGACGCTTGCGAGACGCGATTCACAGGCTCAACCCGAGCATTCCCGAGGACGCGCTAGAAGAAGCCTTGCGCAAGGCGCTACGTCCCGAGACACCATCGCTTGTGGGCAACAACCGGCGGTTTCATGCCATGTTACGCGACGGCGTGGAGGTGGAGTATTGCCGGGGGGATGGAAGTATCGCAGGCGATCGGGTGCGATTGATTGATTTTGATAACCCTCAAGCCAACAACTGGCTGGCGGTAAATCAGTTCACCGTCATTGAAGGCCAACACAATCGCCGACCCGATGTCGTAATTTTCGTCAATGGCTTGCCCCTGGCGGTGATCGAATTGAAGAACGCGGCGGACGAAGGAGCGACGATCTGGTCCGCATTCCAGCAACTACAAACTTACAAGCAGCAGATCGGCACGCTCTTTCAGTACAACGAGGTGCTGGTGGTCTCCGATGGCACACACGCCCGCATTGGCTCGCTCACGGCCAATCAGGAGTGGTTCAAAGTCTGGCGCACGATTGACGGAGAAAGCGATGCGCCGAAATCCGCGCTGGAGTTGGATGTATTGGTACGCGGCGTTTTCGAACCACGCCGGTTCCTCGACCTTCTCCAACATTTCATCGTCTTCGAGGACGACCCAGATAGCGACCGCCTGAACAAAGTGATTGCAGGTTACCATCAATTCCATGCCGTGAATGCTGCCGTGCAGGAGACAGTGCGAGCCAGCGGCATGCCGGATAGTAATCGGCTCGGCGAAGCTCCCGGGACTTATTGGGCGGGCCAGCAGCAGGCAGGTAAGGTCGGCGACCGTCGCGCCGGAGTGGTCTGGCACACGCAGGGCTCCGGGAAAAGTTTCTCCATGTTGTTTTACGCTGCACGAATCATTCTGCATCCAGCGCTTGAGAATCCCACACTTGTATTGCTGACGGACCGAAATGATCTCGACGACCAACTCTTCGGCCAATTTCAACGGTGCCATGAAATTCTGCGCCAGATGCCAGTCCAGGCGGAGAGCCGAGAACGATTGCGCGATTTGTTGCGGGTGGCCAGCGGCGGCGTGGTTTTTACTACCATCCAGAAGTTTTTTCCGGAAAAAGGCGAAAAGATGCCTGCGCTTAGTCAAAGACGAAATATCGTCGTAATCGCCGACGAAGCTCACCGCAGCCAATATGACATGATCGACGGCCTTGCCCGCCATCTCCGAGATGCTCTGCCCAACGCATCTTTCATCGGTTTCACAGGAACTCCTATTGAAAAGACGGATGCGAATACGCGGGCGATCTTTGGCGATTATATCAGTATCTACGATATCCAGCGCGCCGTGGCTGATGGCGCCACGGTGCCGATATATTATGAAAGCCGAATCGCGAAATTATCGTTGAACCAAACTGCACTCCCTCAAATTGACGAAGAGTTTGACGAAATTACCGAAGGCGAGGAAGAGGACAGAAAACAAAAGCTCAAATCCAAGTGGGCCGCACTCGAAGCATTAGTCGGTGATCCAAAGCGCATTGATCTTATAGCCAAAGATCTCGTACAACATTACGAGCGACGCCTTGAAGCGATGGACGGCAAAGCGATGATCGTCTGCATGAGCCGCCGTATCTGCATTGATCTTTATCACGCTATCATCAAGCTCCGCCCCTCGTGGGCGAGCGCCAAAAACGATGACCTCGAAACGGAAAAAAAGCAGGCATGTGTAGTGAAGATCGTCATGACAGGCAGTGCCGAGGATGGTCCTGACTGGCAGCCTCACATCCGCAACAAGCAACGCCGCCGCGAACTAGCCAATCGGTTCAAAGATGTAAAAGACCCTTTCCGTATCGTTATTGTGCGCGATATGTGGCTGACGGGCTTCGACGCACCATGTTTGCACACGATGTATGCCGACAAGCCGATGCGTGGCCACGGTCTCATGCAGGCCATCGCCCGCGTGAACCGCGTATTCAAAGACAAACCCGGCGGCCTGGTCGTTGATTATCTCGGTTTGGCGGATCAATTGAAACATGCCCTCGCCACCTACACCGAAAACGGCGGCAAGGGCAGCCCAAGCATTGACACCGCGCAAGCCATCGCTGTGATGCAGGAAAAATACGAAGTAGCGTGTGCGATCATGCATGGTTTCAATTGGAATAAGTGGACAACTGGCACTTCGATTGAGCGCCTCACTCTCATCCCTGCCGGACAAGAGCATGTTTTACAGCAGGAAGACGGGAAGCTGCGTTTTGTGCAGGTCGTCACGGACCTTTCCTCCGCCTTTGCTCTCTGCGCTGCCACGGATGAAGCAATCGAGTTGCGCGACGACATTGCTTTCTTCCAGGCTATTAAAGCTCAGCTCGCCAAGACATCCATTTCACAACGATCGCCAGAAGAACTCGATCATGCGGTTCGTCAACTCGTGGCCAAGGCCATTGTAGCTGACGAAGGCATTATCGACGTATTCACGGCCGCAGGATTGAAGAAGCCGGATATCAGCATTCTATCCGATCAATTTCTTACCGAGGTACGCGGCTTTAAATACAAAAATGTCGCCGCTGAGCTTTTGGCGAAATTGCTAAAGGATGAGATTAAAGTGCGCTCGGCACGAAACCTCGTCCAAAGCCGCCAGTTCAGCGATATGCTGAAAACTACTCTCAACGCATACCATAATCGCGCCATAGCCACCCAGGAAGTCATCGAAGAACTGATCAAGCTCGCCAAGCAGATGAGCGCTGCAACGAAACGTGGTCAAGAAATGGGGCTTACTGACGATGAGATTGCGTTTTACGATGCCCTCGCTGCCAATGACAGTGCCGTGCAGGCGATGGGCAGTGCTGAGTTAAAAGTGATCGCCGCCGAACTTGTTACCCAAGTACGCAAGAGTGTAACCATCGACTGGACGATCCGGGAGAGTGCCCGCGCCAAAATCAAGGTAATGGTAAAGCGCATTCTTAAAAAGCATGGCTATCCGCCCGACCTTCAAGAAGAAGCGACCAAGACTGTGCTCCAGCAGGCAGAGCTACTCTGTGCTGATTGGAGTAACGAGAATCAAACTTCCTTCGCTTAAAGTGAAATTCCGTGTCGCGGTCGTTCCGGCTCGAAATAGCGGAAGGGTTTCGGTCGCGGATTTTCCTGAGGCGATACTGCCGCATTAACTTTTTCGTCGGCGCACGGCTTTTCATGTTTAGGCTCAGGCGACAATTTTTCGGAGGAAAGGTCGGCCACCTTTTCGCGCAATATCGACTCGAAAGGATCAATGACGTTTATCGTGACCGGCAGCTTAAGCATTTCATGGGCGGTCATGCGTGCGCCGCTGGATTGGATGGATTCCACCAACCGTGCCTTGTCGTCAGTGTAAACTGTCACGCTGTCTCTGGCCCGGCTGACGGAGACATAAAATTGCTCGCCAGATGAGGCACCCAGCGAGGCCGCCGATTGCGCCACGAAAACACGGTCCACGGTTTTGCTCTGGGCGACATGGGAGGTTTGGCAATAGCCGTGAGCCAGATTCCCGTAATCCTTGTCGATGACCCAGCCGTTCGTCAGCTTGAGATCGCCCGTCTTCGTGAACCCTTTCAGTTGGTAGACGGCTCCGTTATTCAGACGGTGTTTTCCGTCGGCGGTGAATCCATTTTGGCTGATCCTGATTTTATCACCGGGCACCAGTTGCAGTGTCTGGCTTTCGTAAACTTGGTATCGGGAACTTTGGCACAAGGGTAACGTGTGTTGCCGTCCATGGTCGTCTTGGGTATGCACATGGCTGTCATGGCCTACGCTCGATACCGTGAGTTTCTGACCACGGGTGAATCCGGGTACATTTTGATGGAACTGAACGATTAGGCCGGAGTGATAACTTTGCGGCTTACTCCTCTCGGCCTCGGTCCATTGCTGGTTAATGAGGCGGGTAAGTTTCCTCTCTTCCGTGCCAAGTTTACCCCGCTTTTTCAATTCCTCCCGAATTTCGGCCGTTACGCGTTCACCCTCCGCGTGTGTGGGCGACACAACCAGTGCTGTTTTGCGTCGAGATACCGCATCAGCGTAATCCGTGGCGAGCTGCTTGTACCGCTCGTCTTCCGGCAATTCCTTGATGACGCCCATTTGATCGAGTTTTTCAAAACCGCGACAGGCATCACCCTTTGCCAGGTCTCGAACCGCATCCCTGTATTGCTCGCTTTTTTGCCGCCGAATTTCGGTTAACTGGGCGGCCTTCAATCCGGCATGGGTTTCCAGCAGACGCTGCGCGTCGCCCCGTTCGACCGACGTATGCTGCGCCGTGTCACCAGATAGGATTACCCGGCAATCCTGTTTTTCGGCCAATTGGAAGATTCCTCGCATCTGGCGGGCGCTGAGCAATCCGGCCTCATCGATCCAAAGTACCTGCCCATGCAGTTGAGGATGCAACGATTCGTTTTTGAGAAGATGCGCCACAGTCTGGGCATCCCGAAAACCTTCCTTGCGAAGCGTACCCCGTGAAGATTCGGCACTGGGAGCGAACGAAAAGACCTTGTGCCCGCTGGCCTCAATTCCTGCCACGGCCTCCTGCATCATCGTCGTCTTACCCGCCCCGGCAGGGCCACGTGTGGCCATGACTCGATCCGGTGAAGTCATCACATGCCGGATAGCATCCATCTGATCCTGCCCGAGCTGGTTGTTCTGGAAGGTGTACGGCTTAGTATTAAGCGGCGGGCATTGACCGTATCCTCTTTTCACAAAGCCGATGTTTTCCCATTCCTCCCGCAGGACTTCTGTCGTGGTGCACCAACGGCGACCCTCGATATCCTGCGTTAGGATGCCATCCCGAAAAAGTTGAAGTTCCACCTGGGCGACGTGGACATGGCCAATGCCATGCCAAAGCGCTTCCGTCACGAGGGCTTTGTCTGTAACCACGGATGAGCGCTCATGGCAATGAGCGAGGGCATAATCCATCGACTCCCGAGCCGTGACGACCTGGTTTTGCTGATGACCCAGAAGGCCGGATAACGCTTCCTTTTCCTTCACGGTGAGCCGTTCCGCCCACTCTCGCTTCAAGTCGGCCATGGATGTCTTAACCTTTTTCTCCCGAGTCAAGGCAGCGAGCTTTCCTTTCGCGTGGGCATCCTGAACACCACCCTTTTGGGCCGCTTCTTCGATCTTCTCCGTCCGCTGCGAAAACTTTTCCAGTGTTTCTCGCGACAGCCCCTTGATTTCCCACCAGTCTCCCGAACGACCCACGCCATAACCCAGCTCGCCAACCTTCTTCGCCAGCCGAGCATGAAATGCTGCCTCATAATACTCGGCGTCCCGTTTGATGTCTCCAAATTGGCCCGCTTTCCATTTTTCCTCCACCGGATCGTAAGTGGCGTTAAAAGCATAGCAATGAGCGTGGAGATGCGGATCAGGTCGGCCTTCCACGGGTCTCGCGGTGAAGTGGATAAACTCGCCCCAGACCATGTTTCCCGTCTTCCGATCCTCCTGGGCATCTTTGACGCGGACACGAGTTTGTATCTCTGATTCTATCTGGCGCATTGTCTCGGCCACAGATTCCCGGAACGCGCCCAAGATGCGTTCGTCACCAGTCAACCCATGGACAACGGAAACGCTCTTGGGGCAGTTGAAGTTAAAATCATAACCCACCCGACGATGGTCATTGGTCCGGGCAGTTAATCTCTCCTGCGATCCAGGGCGCTTGTTATCGCATAGGGCTTCAAACGATTTTTGATCCACCCGACCTTTCAACCCCAGAAGCCCGGCACCTTTCCCCTGCCATTCCCCGATGACCTCCTGCTCCTGACCATAATATTTTCCCAACCGACTCGGATCTGCCTCATATTTCAGATTACTGGTATAGTAATTCTTGGCCTGAGTTGCATTTTCACTGCAAACGATTCTCAGCATGGTGACATAGCTCCTTTCATGCTCATCGACCCAGAAATCAGGGATAAAGAAAGTACAGACATCTCCCCTTGGCACAGCCCAAGGCTCCTGAAGCAGCCGCAGCAAGTTCCGACAAAGTTCCCACAGTGTCCGAACCTTGTCGGAACTTGTGGGAACTTACCGGAGCGCAAGGCGCAAAACTGTCGGAAGCTTGTGGGAGCATCGTCTGAACTCGGTAGGAACTCGCGCATCCTGCGGAACGCTCAATGTCCCCATACCTCCACAGCTTTTTCACTCCACGTTTCGGGCACTTGGAAAAAAATCAGGCCGCTCTTGGGTTGATTTTTCCGCGCATCCTCCCGCACACCGACGGCGGGAGTCAGGCGCAAGCATTTTTGGCCAAACTCAGGCTGTCCGGTGTCACCTGTCACACCGTCGACCTCAACATGAATCTGATCCTTGGCCAGTTCCGCAAACGCCTCCTTGTTACTATTGGCCATCTGCTGAACCTGCCCCAGCTTGGCATCAAGAGCTTCCTTGTCGGCAGCTTTGATTTCATTGAGCCCATACATGACCGCGCCCACGCTGAGCGCCAGGATGCCGGCACTGATCCCGCCAACGAGAGGCCACACGTTGATTCGCCGATGAGTATTAATGGAAGTATTCAACTGCTTGTCCGCCTTTTCCATCAGGACCAGTTTTTGGGCGATATCGTTGGCGATGACCTGAAACGGTTTGGTCGTTCGCTCTTCGATGCTTGCCGTGAGGCGGTCTGCAATGGCATCCACGTCGATCTGCTTCACCGCTTCCTGCGAAGCTTTTTCAAGCCGATTTCTCCGACAACACGGGCTCGCTCTTTCACTTCGCCCGCCGTGATCCACGGTGCACGGTTCGCCCTGAAACCTTCAACTGGATGGTAGATCGATTGGCTGAGATGCCCGATCTCGAGTCGATCCATGACAATGTTTGGTACCATTTCAAGGAAATGAGTCAGGTTATGCCGAAGAGACCACTGGTGTGGCTCAATGACGTACTCGCTGCGCGAATTCAAGCTTCGGCAGATGAGTCCAATTCCTTCAAACCATTAACTACTCGTCGGCGATTGACGGCTTTCTGTGAAATCGTCACGCCGCAAACGGCGAATGATCCCCATGTACGCGCTCAGATGGAACGGTTGCTTTCGCTGGCCACCCGCAAAGGCCTGATCGGATACCTCTTGCCGGAGTTCGCCGTGAGGACTGATCCGGAAGGCGTACTCATTCCACATATGGTTGCGGATAAAATCGCGAACGCCCCTGCCGCTGATGAAGACCTTCTGCACACCTGGGTTCGTTTTGCTGGCTATTATCCGTCCAACTCGCCGGCATGGCGGATCATTGCGGCGGCGGCGATCGAGAAGGTGGCGCCTCTCCCGTTGCAGGAGCGAGGACGGCATTATGCAGCTCTTTTGGACGCGGGCATTAAATCTTCGAGCTACGCCGTCGGACAAATGGATCCAGCGCCTATCGAGTCGCTGAAAGCACGGAAGGCAGAACTGGCTCAAGAGAGTGATCCGCGATTCATTCCTTTCCGCGAATGGCACCGTGATGTTGCCCAGGAAGAATACAATCGCGCTCTAGCAGAATTTCAGGAGGAACAAGCCAATGCCCTTGACTGATCTGGAAGCCCATCTGCGCGCCGCGATGCAAACGTTAGACCGAGTCGCGACAGGCCTGGCTAGCACGGCGGGACAGCAATTGCCGTCCCGAAGTAAAGACCTCTTCAGCGAGGCCATAGCACGCCGGAATTATTTCGCGAACGCCATTCAGCTTTTGGAGTTCCGCCGGCACGCCCACCGCGCCATTGACGAGTTTCGGGCTCTGATGGTCCAACCCAATCCAGTCTTCCGCATCAACGAAGTGCAGGTCGATTTTCCAGTGGCCCGATTGATGCTATTCCAAAGCATGGCTTGCAGCAACTGGGCCCTATACGACACCATCGCAGTTGGCTGCAGCCGCATCAGCATGACAGACACGGCGGTAAAAAATCCTCAGAAATCCCCCAGCCTTATTGATTTCGGACGAGGTGAAAACATGGGTGGGCGGATGCACGAACACATCACGACGTGTTTTGGCTGGAATCTCGCCCTGAGTTACGAACTGCGGAATTGGGTAGTCCACTCGGGCGAAAACAAGTCGGAGTTTAAATTGTTCGATTCTCAAAATCCCTCCGCTAGCGGACTGAAAATCGACGATGACTCGTGGGACTTCATCGTGAATGAAACCAAGAGGCGTTTTACCTCTCCGGTACCAAGCGCCACGGAGTTAACAGCGCTCAAAGCTGATGCCGCTGCTACCTTTCTGGACGCATGCGCTGCGGTGGATCGACTCTCATCTCTCGTCGTCAGTTGGTCAGTCGGCTGCCTCGAATTACAGCAACAATTGCTCTGTTCGTGAGTTCCGGGTGGGGAATGTTGCCGTCTCCCTTTCAACACTCAGCTTAAGAATTGCATTACGAATTTGTTGTAACTGCGTGAATTCCGCTACAGCAGATGACAACGCACCGCTGCACGGACGTATCAGTGCGTTACGAATCTATTAGTTAAGACAAACGGAATTCCTCAAACGTTAAGCACATCCGGGTGCCATTTCTGATGTGCTTCCGGCCCACCGGGGTCGTAGACAGTTTTTCCCGTATCAAGAAATCTACTAGATCATGGAATCGCTCCGTCGGGAGGTGGTGACGAGTTCTCTTGGCTAAGTGAAATCTTGTTTTGATTTGCTTGCCAAGTTTCCCGAAGAGCCTGCCTTCATCGGTGTCGATGGGCTGCATGTATTTCACGTAGAGTTCGCAGAGATAATCAATGTAGTTCGTAAGATTGGCATCGGCCCCAATGCTATTCGGAGGGTAATACGTTCCGGTCGGGCACCTCGCGGCTTTAACGGTAATGGGAGCGTGATTGTCACCGGCAACGGCAATGGCCACCCCGTATCCTGAACTAACAGCCTTTGCCTTTCTCGGACTCTTGACAGTGAGCTTAGTGTGCTTGTCTAAGATAAGCATCGCCTTATCGGTGATATCGCTGTTGATCTCCGCTTCTCCACGGCGTTCGTGAATTTCTTTAATCTCACTCAGGAGCTCCACGGTCCATGTCGTTGTGTCTTTATCTACCAACGTATGACATGTGCCACAAAGTAACAAAAGGTTACCGAAGCCGTCTTTGTCTTCGGCACTAAGGGAAGGATCAAAGCGCGGCCCACCGCTTTGCCGCGCTCTTATGTGACATATTTCCGCCAAAACTTGCTCGCCTATTACCAAGGGAGATTTACATCCTGGTCGAGCGCATAGATTTTGCGATTTGGCGAACAAGCGCTTCATCGTTGTGTCCTTAATTGGCATGGCGGATTCTAACGGTTCGCCTTTCTTCCTGCAATCAATGGGTCGTTTACGCGTAAAAGTTCAATGGGGCCTAGTCCCCCAAAGCGAAATGGCGTATTCTAAAATCCGTGACCCCCGGGATTTTAACGAAGGAGAATTGGATTTGTGCCCAGTGCCACAGGGAGGATGCTATTGGCCAACTCGCTCGCTCCTGGGTAACCACACAAGGGACTTCTCTGAAGAAATGGTTAAACGACCAATGCGAGGTATTTCTAAAAAACGATGCAGTGTCACAACTGAACCGAGAATTTGAAATCGCCTCGGATGACATCGCCAACGGCCGTCGCACCCCAACGTTTCCTCGTCGATTTCTAAGACGCGACGATCCCGACAATCGATTCGAGTTACATAAGGCTAACCCTCACGTCCCTATCGAAGCCTATGTTGAGTATAAAAAGTCGGCCCTCGCACATTGGGTCTCGCAACGAAAAATTGTTTACTTGGACACATGCTACTGGGTGAATTTTCGAAAATGCCTATTACGACAAAAAGGAGCTGAACAGACTTCAGCGGACCTTCTGAAGCGAATGCAGGAATTGGTCACAGCGAACAAAGTCGCATGCCCAATCAGCGTACCGCTAATAGAGGAACTCATGAGGCAATCCGATGATATAACGCGGATGGCTACAGCGGAGTTGATGGACTCGCTAAGCAACGGCCTTTGCATTCATGATTTCCAAACGATCTACCGGCACGACGTGAACCTGCATATCGGAAAGAGGATTTTTCCGAATCGAATCTTTGTCTGTAAGGACTGGATCTGGACCCGGCCTTGCTGGCTTTTTGGGGAACAGTGGCCACAAAACAACTCCTATGATGCGGAAACTCACACGTTGCTTCAAAAGGTATTGATCGACCAACTTTGGGACTCGGAGGTTAGTGACCTGATCGAATCGCTGGATCAATCCTCCTTCCCGGCTACGAACAACCAGGAAATTGCGGACGCTCTAAAAACCGACGCGCAATACTACGTGGAACATCCAGAACCATTCAAAAGAGTCTTGGAAAAAGAGAAGGCACTTATTTTTCATACTTCCAAAGTCAAGGAGACCATGGAGGAAATCGGCAAGTATTTTTTGGACCGTTACCCACAGGAGTGCGGCGAGGCAGCCGCTCGCCCATCGCTTCAACAGTTCGATCCTTTCCTTTTACCCTCGCTTCAGATTTTGGCGAATGCGAATGCTTCGTTTGTCATGAATCCGAATGGGGCAAAGGCGAATGACTTCGTTGACGCAGCCCACGCAGCCGTCGCTATCCCCCACTGCGATATTTTTGCCTGCGATGGCCCCATGGCTCGTCGGCTCAAGGCCCCACCACTTAAACTCGATGAAGTTTATTCCAAGGTGATTGCTGGAAGCCCGGTCGAATTGATGGATGCATTGACTAACCTATGAGCTTACTCCAGAGACAGCAAAACTCCGATCATTCAGTTTTTATTCCAATCAAATGCGACCTTTGCCGCAAAAGGTCGCTTTTTCTACTTAACGAGGGTTGCCTGGTCCTTGGCGCACAATTAGGAGGCCGTGTAACTAGTGGGCTTCAGGGCGGTCTTTCGAAAATTCTGTTCGCAATGCTTAATGATGGCCGTGTGCTTGGGGAGATCGCGCAGGACGTGAGGTTTAATCCAGTGCTCGTCTTCTTCCCGCCAACTCATTGTGCTTTTCCCGGCGCTGCGGCCATATGTCCGCTTTTTCACCGTGTGCTTGCCGATGGCGTCGGCGATCATTTCCGAGGCCTGTTTGTCGGCGGCGGTGAAGTAGATTTTGTTGCCCAGGTTGAGGAGAAAGACCTCAGCCTTTTCCCGGCTGCCCATCGGGGGAATGTACGAGGTAGGCGATTGCGTGGAATTGATGGTGGTGGCGCGGGCGCCGCGAATCTTGTCGATCACGTTGTAATCTGAAAACCCATCTTCGCTGACCAGCACGGTTTCTTGCGCTTCATCGAGCACCATCACGATCAGGTTCTTCCGGCTGCGTTGTTCCTGGGTCAAATCGTATCGCCTCAGGGCGTGGAGATAAAAGAGCACCTTCAGGAGCAGGCCGACGTACTTTTTCTCCACTTGGTACTTTTGCGGGATTTTCACGCTGATGAGCTTGCCTTGATCGATCTCGCTCAGGGAGAAGGTCGGTTTTTCGGGGCAGAAAACCTCCGCGATATCCGGCGCGGTGAACGGCTGGAGATAATTGAACACAGTGGACCGAATGCCGCCGAGTTGCTCCGGCGGTTGTTTGATGAACTCGTGAAAGTAATGCACGAGGGGAAGCAAATCAGGCCGGCCCTCCGACAACGCGAGCAGGGCATTTCCCATTTCCTCGTATTTGCCGGGGCTTGCA
>FSXO01000209.1_pt1 | contig 28713 bp, 20 predicted proteins | sample 1638291 | NCBI WGS metagenome assembly FSXO01 (sample SAMEA3914788, study PRJEB12502) | metagenome | biome: forest; material: soil | place: Canada | collected 2011-07-03 | depth 0.1 m
ACTATGGACATAAGTGCATTGCAACGTGCACGCGGCAATGCATCAGCCGTCGCCATGGGTTTACTGACGAGGCGGCGGCCTCACCGCTGACTAAGAAGACTTGAGCGCGGTACCGGACGAGTTCTTAATACTTTTGGACCGAGACAATCAAGAGGCACGACCTCCCATCACTTAAACCAAAGGAATACATATGCGCCACAATCTCCTCGTCGTTATGCCCCTGCTCTTACTCGCCTCTTCCTCCCTTTCTGCCCAGATCAGCCCCACGCTGCAGAACGCAACCGTGGCCATCACTCAACCTGCGGTCGACGAGCCCGTTACCGGTACCGTCTGGCTCTCGCTGCGCGGAAAGGCCGATATTGAGCAAAGGATTGCCGAGATCTACGATCCAAGCTCGTCGGAGTATCACAAATTTTTAACTTGGCAGGCACTCGCTCCGGACCTTCCCACCGTTGCACAGGTCCAGGCTGTTCAAGCGGAGCTCGCAAAGCAGAACCTTACGGTAACTCAACTGGACCCGAACAATCTCAGCATCAGCTTTCAGGGAAGTCTCGGCGACTTTCAAACAGCATTTCATACGACCATTGAAGATCATTCTTTGACGAACGGAAAGCATGTGCGCGCATTCACGGCGGCGCCCAGGCTGGAAGACGCGGCTGCCGGTTTGGTCGGCGCCGTAACGGGCATCGGAGCTGCGCCTGAAGAATCAGCCATCGCGCGGCTCACCGGTCCGGGAACCGGCAAATCGATCGGCGTTGAAGCTCTTCAGCAAGGTGTGACTGAAGCTAGCTCAGCCGCGCCAACCTACTGTATCTTGCCTCCGCAACTCGTATCGATGACAACCCCGGGAGAGGGGCTGCCTAAGGGTGTCTACGCAGGGCCGATCTACGGTGCGTCGCTGAGTGGCGGCCAGCTCAAGGCGACGGGCCGATGCGCCTACACGCCTGCTCAGTTCTATCAGCAGACGGGCTTGGACAAAATTCACGCTGCAGGCTATACGGGCAAAGGGCAGACGATTGCCATTCTGGAACAGATCGGGTCACCCACCCTCAGATCCGATCTCATTGCTTTCGACCAGAAGTATGGATTGTCGGCGGCCAACCTCGACATCAAGGACCGTACCCACAATTCCGGGCCATCTAAGGAGGTTGGCGAGACTACGCTAGACGTCGAATGGGCCCACGCTGTTGCTCCCGATGCCAAAATCGTGGTCGTTGACGTAAACAATGAAGATGGCGCGCTACAGGCTGGCCTTTCGTACATTCTGGAAAATCATCTAGCTGAGGTAGTATCCATAAGTTATGGCGCCACCGAGTTGACCGCCACGCCAGACGGGATCACTTCCTGGACTAACGTGCTCATGCTGGCAAGTAGTCTCGGCGTCAGCGTAAATGTTTGCAGCCACGACTACGGTGATCGGGTTGCGGATGAACAAATAGCGGACGTCGATGTGCCAGCCGATTCTCCTTACGCCACGGGTGTGGGCGGCCTTAGCATCGCTTACGTGCCGGGCACGAACCAGTTGTACAAGACAAGCTGGGGGACCGATATGACCATGATTGGAACAGATGGTGCACCTGTTGCTTCGCCGCAGATGATCCCGCACGGGACAAACAAGTTCGGCTCAGGGGGCGGCGTCAGCACCATATTTCCGGTTCCTCCTTACCAGGGGTCACTAGGAGGGGCGGGACGTCACGTTCCCGATGTTTCGGATATAGCCGACCCGAACACCGGACTGTACATCGTCATTACGGATACCACTTGTACGACTAGTCAATGTGTTGAGGTCGAAGGCGGCACAAGCCTTGCTACCCCTATCTTCGCGGGCAAATGGGCGCTTCTGAACCAATTGAATGGCTCTTCGCTTGGTCAGGCGGCACCATTCATCGCACAGTACGCCAACACTCCCGCGGTGGAAGATATCGTTCCACATCCAGAGATTGCGGTCATCGGCGGAACGGTTTCTAGTTCCGGCATACAGGCTTTTTCCGCGAAGACGCTTGCTGACCCCGAAACCTCCCAGCCCTATGTGAGTGCTCTGTGGCAGCCGGCTGAGAACCTTGAAAATGGGGCCATTGCCGGCGACGATTATGTTATCTCCTTCGGTACGGACAGCTCCCTAGCAGTAACTCCGGGCTACGACTCGGCAACGGGGTGGGGACAGCTCGATATATCGGCTATCTTCTCGGGCCTCGCGCCGTCTACGGGCCTCAAGTAATTCTGAATTCCACGATTCGACCCCGGGCGAACAGGTTATTCCTCTGTTCGCCGGGGTTCCTTTCGATATTGTCCAGATATTACTATCGCTCGCGGATGAATTGCTCTCGCAGAGTTATAACTCGATGCTGATGGTGACCGCGATAAATGCCGGGAGTGAGATCTCCGGCGATGCTCTGAGCGAAGCCCTGGTCACCCTTGTTCATCTAAACGACACCGATCGTGTTTGACGGTCGATCGTAAGATAAACGGCCATCGCCTCTTCGTCGATCAGGAATTATCTCCATGTCCTGCCACCCCAAGTTCGGGATCGCTCGATGGTTCCATGGATTCCGGGTCGACTTTGATATGCATGAGGAACATCTCCGCAACCGAAGTGTAGTAGACAAAGTCAGTCATTCTTGCACAACGAATGCTGTTATTGTTTGGTTGCTCTGGCCTCATTTTACGGCACTACGGTGTTTCATACACGATGCTTAGACTATCTTCTACGCCTTTTAGGAGCGGTCTCATAAATGCGCCGATTCGCGCACCTTGACGAAATTTATCCAAGTCATCTTCTACAGACGGCAAACCGATCTGGGCTCGCCTTTGATCCGCGGCAACGACGTCGTCAACCAATGGCCAGTAAAGTTTTGCCTCACCCGAGCTACCGTGTGTTGGCCCCATGATGGTGCCGTATATCTGGTGCTTGCCCGCTACGTCGGCCAAACGGTCACAAAAATGCGCATACACTCGAGGATTAACATGGTCCTCCCGGAAGACTCTTTCCAAGGTCGCAAGCTGCGTCAATCTCCATGGGTTTTCATCATCGGCGTGTCCAAAAAGAAAGAAGAATTTTGCGGCAGCTTCATCGCCGACAGTCGTACGTTGCGGCCAGCCATTCTCCATGACGATAGCTTTGACCCGTGCATCTGTCTCTCTTCGGAACTTGACATAGCGCTGCACAATCTGCGGCGCGTCGGGCGATTGTGCCCAAAGTGTCAGAATCATCGGCTCGGCAAAATTCTGTACTGGCACACGGGCGGCGTAAGATTTGTAGGTCTGCAGAAAGGTAGGATTAGTTTGAGCTTTGCCGATCTCGCCCAGCATCGTTTGGTCGTCTTTCCACCGTTGAATAATCTCATCGGCGAGAACCGAGTTCTGATTGATCTTTTGACTCTGTACAGGAGTAGAAGGGGTTTGCTCGGCTCTTGAAGACATAAGCACACCGCTTGCGAAGATCGTCAATGCTGCGGAACCAAAGACAAAGAGTCTCTTGCGCCTTGCTAGTCTGACCATCATGATCTCCTTTTCTTGTTTACGGCGAGTGGGAGCCGAGTGCCCTATGGCTAAACGGCGGAATTGATGGATATGCAATGAGCAGTCCCTGGGACGAACAAGGCATGGATGCCTACCGCTAGCACCATGGTGACAGTTGAGCCAACATGAGCGGCCAAAGATGGGCGTTTGGCTGAGATGTTCATTCAGCTCTAGCGAATTTGCGCCTCAGAGAGCACTTCGCGCATTGTCTTAGGCTTTCGTCCAATGAGTCTTTCAAGCGTCCGATCTACAACCGAAAATTCCTCCAACCTACTAGCACGATAAAAATCGAAAGTCATGTTTATACGTGCGAGAGAAAGCCCGCGATCCTCCAGCTCCTTCCGGTACACCTCATCGTCCACAACTTGGCGATGGACCGGTTCGCGTAGAAGAGCCCCGGCGATTGCGGTCAAATCGGCAAAGTCGAGGGCTTCTGATCCTGTTAACGGAGGAGTAGGACCACTGACTCCTGCTTGGCTTGTTAGAACCACAGCGGCTGCTTCGGCCAAGTCTTCGTGCGCAGTCCATCCGACCTTGCCGTCGACAGGAGCCCTAACGATTCCTCGTTTCCAGTCTCCGAGGAATCGAAGGGCTGCGTCAGCGTAGAATCCGTTACGCAACGCGATCCATTCCAGACCACTCTCAGAGAGCATCATCTCTGTGTACGCATGCACGCGCATAGGTGGAAATGCGGATGACATGCTTGCCGCTGCATGACTGGTATACAGAACTCTCTCGACTCCAACCTGCTTGGCCGCTTCGATCGCGGCGCGATGTTGGGCGATGGGATCTCCTCCAAAGGCGGCAGCGTTTGAGGAAATAATGAGCAGTGCGGTGGCTCCTTCGAACGCCGCCGTTAGAGTGTCGGGCTGCGAGAAGTCGCCATGCCGGACTTGCATGCCGCTTGCTTTCCAGACAGAGGCCCCTTGGGGCTCCCGCACACTGATTCCAATCTCAGACGCAGGGAGTCGATGGAGAAGACTTCCAATGATGAGCTTTCCCAACTTCCCCGTAGCACCTGTCACAACTATCATCTCAATCTCCCGATGCTGCACTGTCGTCGGCGAATGCAACTACGGGGTGCCTACCATTCCGTAGAGCACCCGCCACTGCGCCTCATATGCAGGGTTCTGAATCGTTGAGGGATGGAACGGATTCTTCTCTTCAGGTCCGGGAGACTTGACTAGGCCCTGGTTGAAAATCATGATGTGATCGCTCGGAATCTGAAGCACTCGATAGGCGTTGGCGATCAATTCGGTTGTGTTTTCGCGCGCATGCCGCTCCGCCCACCAAAGATCAGGCGGCGTGGCCGATGGACGATACAACCAGGGTGCTGGGCGATGGTCTCTGCCGATGTTGTCCCAAGGACTCGAAAAGAGAACGACACGATACACGCGATGCAGCTTCGCGATGTATGCGGCCATACCAGCCCCCTGCGACAGTCCCGATACCAGGATCCGCGACCACTGTAGCTGTCCACTCGTCGTTAGGTACTGCGACCACCCGTCTCTAGGATGCTCCTGGTCAAGGTAGCGAAGTAGTGCAACGAGTCTAGCTTCAATTGTCTCGTCATAGGAATTGCTCACAGGAGCAGGGCCTCGTCCGAAGGTGCGCATGTCGCGAAAGCGTGCATAGCACTCAGGATTGGGATTGTTCGGACAAGTTTGAACTGCCGCCGGAACATCGTTATAACTCAACCCGATGACACGATAGCCTTGGCTCGCGACGACGTTCATCAGATGCAGAGAATTCATCGGTTTGCCGTGCGTCCCGGGAAGGAAAATAGCTAGCGGCGCGTCATTGCGAACATCTGTTGCTGTCAGGACGACGTTTTCTTCATCGAATTGGCTTACGGCAGGATTTGCCTGCGAAGGGCGTACCAACTCCTGAGTGACTGTGCTCTGCGCTTTTGCCACCTGAGGGTAGGAAACGAGCAGGAGGATCCAGTAAACGCAGCCAAAAAGGCATCCGATACGAATTTTAGAGGGGTCTATTTGCATTTTGATCCAAAGGTGATGAGAGTTGGGTGATGGCGTCAATTTGATGATCATTGCGGTTGATCCGGTACCGTGTGGCTCTGTTACCAACCTCCGGTCTGAGAAAGGGATCCGTCATATGTGTTGGCCTGATTGTCTCCCCTAAAACTGAGTGCACGGCGTGAGTCGCATTGAGACTCCGCGCCGATCAAAGTTGTGCCAAGTCAAAAGTAAAGGGAAACGAAGCCAGATGTGGCTTAAATGGGCTGAACGCGAGAAAAGGGTTGTTGAATGCGGAGAGCCAATGCGCTAATCTCTTCGCCTCCGTGTAGCACGTCGCCTCTGCGATGAGCGTGCGAAGCTCGCAGTGTCGAGGGCTTTCAATCCTCTAACAGGAAAGCAACGACCAGAGCTTCGCTTGGCCACAAATTTTTCAGGATTCGCGATGCCATGCTTAGAAGGCTGATTCCGAAATTGCCGTCAAACCTGAAGTCGAGTAGGGGATGTGGCCGGAGATCGTATGCCGTCTAAAACCCCATAATCGATGTCCAACGTTTGGTCGCGTTCAGGCGATGGTTACCTGCGGGAGAAATACCCGCGACCCTGATTGCGAGGGCGCCGATCAAATTGCCAATGTGCACGCGCTTACTCGAACACTTCTGCGTGTTTACGATGTTAGTCCAGTCTCGCTCAGAGGTGTGGAATCTCCGCGTTCGATCCTGACGTTTCCGCGCTCAGCCTATTCCAACTCAACATCAGATGAACCTTATTCTACCCTCGAAGGTGCGACAACCGAATGCCCTGCTATCTGGCAGAAGGGGGTCGAGCACACAGAAGCGGGCAGGAGAATCACTTGCATCAAGAACTCGACGAAGCGGCCGCCAACGTTATCGCGGCAAGAGAATTCATTCGACAAATCATAGTGAGGGGTTTACTTCTCCTTGGCTCTTCTATGGTTCTTTGCGCTCTTACCAGAGCTCAATTGCCCATTCGGGTTCCGATGGATGCTAGCCATTGGCACGGCCTTCAGGCAGATAGTATGGGGCCGAATGGAAATCCTGAGTTCAGCCAGGTGGAGGGATTCCCGCAAGGATTAATGACTTTGAAGGAGGGCAGCGCCGGGCTCGCCAATCTCACGTTCAAAGATGGATCAATTGAATATGACTTTAAGCCTATCGGTGAAGACGCGCCCGGTATCCAATTCAGGGCGAATGGGTCTCCCGGTTCAGAAGATGCCGAAGAATTCTACTTCCGAACTTCATCAGACTGTCGTGCGAGTGACGACTGCATTCAATATGCGCCGGTTATTCATGGGTTCATGCTGTGGGATGTCTACCCCGGATATCAACATCAAGCTTTTCTCTTGGACGGCTGGAACCATGTACGGTTAGTGATATCAGGAAGGCGCATGTCGGTGTATGTCAATAATATGCCACGACCCGCGCTGTCGGTGGGGAACCTGGAAAGCGATTCAAAAAGCGGTTCTATCCATCTGCGCGGTCCGGCGCTCTACGCCAACCTTGTTGTCACGCCGAACTTAACAAATGGCCTGTCCCCACAGCCCGCGCTCGACCCTGTGGCCCACGACCCCTCAATTGTTCGCCACTGGGAGGTATCAGATCTTGTTCCAATTTCCGCCCTCACCGCGCCTGCGCCTTCCGATATAACAAGACCGACAATGGCCTGGCATCTCGTGGATGCCGAACGAGGGGGATTTGTCAATTTGAACCGAAGGTATGAAGCTGGAGACCAGCCAGCAGCGATCAGTTGGTTGCGTTACTCCGTCTACGCAAAACAAGTTGGAGTCAGAAAGGTGTCCGTTGGCTGGATTGGGCAGGTGTGGATCTACGTAAATGGAAAACTGGTTGGCGATGGCAAGAATTTCTACTATCCAGCTACCGAGCGCCGCTACCCTGACGGAAGGCTCTCGCTTCAGAATGGCACCTTCGATCTCCCATTGCACGCCGGTTCGAACGAAGTGGCCATTGCTCTCTATAGTCAAGTTCGCGATGCGATTCGTCCACGAATGAAATATGGCTGGGGTTTGATGATGCGTTACAACGACATGACCGGCCTCTCGTTTATGCCGGGTAAGCCGCAAGCGAAATAATCACACTCGTATGAGACGTATGCTTTTCAAACGCGGGCTCCTCATGAAGACAATGAAGAATGTCATTGCAGCATGCATTGCGATCGCATCTGTGTCCATGGGCCATGCAACACCGCTGATCCGGTATCCCACTGCGAATAAGAGCGAGATAGCCTTTGTAGCGGACAACGAACTATGGACCGTCTCGCTGCATGGAGGTGAGGTGCACCGCCTAACGAAGGACGTTGGGGTCGTGTCAACGCCGCTTTTTTCCCCCGATGGGCGCTGGATTGCGTACACATGCAGGCGTGGAGGCCTTCACGATATCTTCGTCATTTCGGCGGAAGGTGGTCAGCCAAAGAGGCTCACTTACGAGGCAAGTCCGTTTTCAGATGGTGACATGGTCGTGGCTTGGACTCCAGACTCGCAGCGAGTCGTCTTCCTTTCCCATCGAGCGACTCCGGTCTACGGCCTTGTGCGGGCTTTTTCGGTATCGCTCTTTGGCGGTATGCCCGAGCAACTGCCCCTGGACCGAGCCGGCAGAATGTCGTTTTCACCGGGAGGCCATGAAGTTGCTTACAATCGCATCTTCCGAAACCTGGAACTTCGGAAGCGCTATATTGGCGGCGAGCAGCAGGACATCTACACCTATAACTTCGACACACACACGCTCAAACGCCTTACCGACTGGAAGGGAACCGACACCTCTCCGATGTGGTTTGGACAGAAAATCTATTTCGTTTCGGACAGGGATGGGAGCTTCCGTCAAAACATCTGGTGTTTGAATCTGAATACCGGCGCCATCCACCAGGTCACTCACTTCGCGGATTACGATGTGGACTGGCCATCTCTAAGCGTCGAGACCATCACCTTCCAGCAGGGCGGCCGTCTTTGGGCAATTGACTTGCCTACGGAGGTACTCCGCGAGGTGAAGGTCGCCATGCCAGATGAAGAGAAGCGTCTTACCGCTTACAGTGTTGCCGCTGGCACGTTTGCCCGGGTCACAGACGTCACGGGCCATACTGATTACGCGCTTTCACCTCATGGCGATTCGGTGCTGTTGTCCGTTCGCGGCGATCTTTTTCGTCTGTCGAATGCATCGGCATCGCAAGACCTAACCAATACACCTGGCGCAGATGAAGATCATCCGTCGTGGTCACCTGACGGCCGCCTTATCGCATACGAATCCGATAGTACGGGATCGCAACAACTCGCCGTGCGTCCGGCGTGGGGGGGGGCGGAACGATCGCTGACACATTTCGCCACAGGCTATTTCTACACACCTGTCTGGTCACCGCTCAGTGACGGCTTTCTTGTTGCTGATGCGAACCACGCCCTCTGGTGGGTTCATCTCGATGGCGGCCTACCTCAGAAGATCGGTTTCGATCCTCAAGCGGAAATTCGAGACGCTTCTTTCTCACCCGACGGACGCTGGGTAGCCTATAGCACACAAAGTTCTTCTCAACTTCGAGCCATACATTTGTACGAACTTGCGACGGGCCATGACACGGTTGTCAGTTCCCCGATGGAAAGTGACCGTTCACCAGTCTTCACCCCCGACGGACAATATCTGGTTTTCATCTCGAAACGAAATGAACAACCATTTGTCTCGGACCGTGACGATGAGATCTTGATCTCTACCATCAACTCCGACGGACTCTATGCAGTCTCCCTAAATCAGGAAGGTCCTCCAATGACTCATTCTGCGGATGGGAGCTTCCCTAAAAGCGAACCAGTTACTAAGATTTGTCTCGACGGGTTCATGGCCCGTGCAGTTGCTCTTCCCGTCATCCCCGCAACGATCGACTCGCTTCAAGTTGGGCCGTCATCGTTGTTCTACCAAACTAAGCCGATTCAGTTGATCGGTGGTGATATTGCCGGAGGGAAGAGCTTGCTGCATGCGCTAGATCTCCACACTCTGGCGGATCGAACCGTGGTCGAAGACCTCGATAGCTTCAGTCTCTCGGGTGACGGTACTAGTGTCGCCTTCCGCCGTCAGGGCCGCTGGTATACCGCGAAAACCTCCGCGGGGGACTCACGTACGGAGACACGACTCAGTCTCGACTCTCTGACGGTCACTGTAGATCCCGTGAGCGAATGGAAGGAGATGTTTGAGAATGCCTGGCGGCTAGACCGTGATGTTTTCTTCAGCGAAGTCATGAACGGCAGCGACTGGCAAGCTGTACACGATGAATATGTCAAGCTCTTACCTTTCTTGCGATCACAGGACGATTTTTCGTACGTTCTCAGACAAATGCAGGGCGAGATAGCCAGCTCTCATACTTTTATCAGCTCGCCGTCAAATCTCGACACCGCTTCACCACGCTATACCGGTTTGCTCGGGGCGGATTACGCGATAGATAGCGCGTCAGGGCGATACCGCTTTGCAAAGATTTACGTTGGTGATTCCACGAGACCTACAATGCGTGGCCCTCTCGGAACCCCTGGGCTAGGTGTTCAGCAAGGAGATTATCTGCTGGCCGTGGATGGAAAGGAACTGCTGGCCCCCACCGATCCGGATGAGTTACTCTCCGGAGTCACAACCGAGGTCATATTGACCATTGCGCCTTCCCCATCCGGCCCTTTCCGGGAAATAAAAGTAAAGCCACTGACTGACGATACTAGCCTTCGAAGGCACGACTGGATTCAACGCAACCGTGAAGAGGTAGAACGCCTATCTGGCGGTCGCTTGGGCTACATTTACATGACGGATTTTGTAGCAGAAGGCGAAGCTGATTTTGTGCGTCAGTTCTACCCGCAGCGCAAAAAGGATGGACTGATTTTCGATGTTCGTTGGAACTTGGGTGGGTTCACGAGCCAGTCCGTTCTCGATGTGCTTCGGCGAGAACCTGCTGGCGTTTTCGTGAACCGCGAAGATGCGTTGAGCGACCTGCCTATGGCGACAGGAGCTACAAGTATGGTCACGATCACGAATTACGCGTCAAGCTCCGATGCCGACCAATTTCCATATTTCTTCCGCCAGTTTCATCTGGGCCAAATAGTGGGCGAACGGACCTGGGGCGGCGTGCAGGGCATCAACAAAGGTTGGAAGCTGATGGACGGCACTTCTTTCACGATTCCGAAGGACTCGCTCGCGTCAGTTGACGGAACATGGATCATCGAGAACGCAGGCGTCGATCCGGACATAGCCATTGAGCCACCGCCGGATGAGGCTCTAACGCATAAGGACTCTGAATTGGAGCTTGCGGTAAGGACTGCGCTTGAGCAACTAAAGACCAAACCACCTGGCATTCGCAAAACTCCAGCACCGCTCCCGGCCTATCCGCCGCAGGGAAACGTTCCTGGAGCCAGCTTTAAGCACTGAGTCGCGAGCGTGGAAGACACGCTGCGGTTGTGTTCTTGAAGGGCCTAAGAGTAAGACTCGTTCTCTCTACCTGTAAACCTGAATGTACGAGTGTCGCAGTAGCGGCCAGGTTGTCATAACGATCGAGGTGAAGAATCGTTTACCGACATCTGTAACCTCGACGCGACAATAATGAACCGTTTGGGGCCCAGATTGAACGCCAAAATGTTCCCCGCTGTGCTGGCGGCAATGAGCATCAGTTGTTGGCGCAAGTCGCCGGAATGAGTTTGCTGAGGTCGATCCGAAGCTGCGGTCATTTACAGGGCGAGAACCCAATTCGATGCGGAAGGTCATTCGGATGCCGAAAGGCTGACTCGTAGACCGCATCACTCTCAGGTACGACGAGAGCGCACGCAACGCGGCGAGAGAGTCGATGCGCTGTGATCTCACTCAGGAATACCGCGGTCGCCGTCGCAGTTTCCGCGTTCGGTGTAATTTTATGGCGAATGTTCGTGCTCCCACCTTACTCTCACCTACGAAAGCTCGTTGTATGGATTGTGCGCGGTTGGCTACGTGCGATGGCGCTAGAGCGATTGCCGCCGCAATGGTTGAAGTCTGCCCGAGCGAAGTTTCAGCGCGGGCTCATTCCTCCTCCCACCGAAAGGAATTCCTAATGTTTGGCGAAATTCGCTTCAACACAATTCTGAAATCTGCGCTGGTAGTCTCATCAATTTCGTGTGTTTTGGCGCTTGCAGGCTGCGCGTCAGGCGCCCCCGGCCTATCATCGCCTGGTTCGTCAAGTGCGCTCGCGATTGCGCTGACGACGGATGTAACCGGCTCGATCACGAATGCACAGACGTTCGTGGCAACGGTGGCAGCGCGAGACAGCGGAACAGCGAGCGCGTCGGGCACGGTTGTCGTCAGCAGCGGGCACTATGCCTCGCTACCAACACCAATGACACAAGGGCAAGCCGCGATTACGGTACCCGCAGCGCTGCTGGGCGTCGGCACGGATACGCTGACTGCGACCTACATGCCACCTACTGCCGAATCGGCGATCGACGGCGTGACAGCGTCCGCCACCGTAACGGTAACGAGCGCCAACACGTCTGCACCGGTGGTCACGGCTACGCCTACCCAGTACCCGGCGATGGATGGTTCGTTCCGTGCCATTCAACTGACGACCGGCAATCTGCTGGTCTCAAACAACGACGGTATCGAGGTATTTACCCCGACTTCGAGCGGTGGCTACCAGTTTGCCTGCGAGAACACTTTGCCCACTGCATTGCAGGCGAACAGCGTCAAAGTGCTGGGCATAGCTTTGACGCCGAACAGAGACGACCTGGCAGCGTCGGTCGGGAATGAGGGCGGCTTTTTCTTTAACAACCTTTCCGCGCTCTCCACCTGCACGGCAACCGGCGTGCAGGTCAATCAAGGACCACTCAGCGCAGGCGAGGGAAGCTTCGATATCGCGGTGACCGCTGACGGCAAGTACGCGTTCATTGCGAACGAAGACGGCGTTGCGCCAGGAGCTTTGCCGGCAGGAAACGTAGGCGTGATCGCGCTGCAATATGACGCCAACGGGAACGTCACCGGGGGAACAACCGTGACGCAGCTTCCAACGTATGGGAACACGATTGCTGGCGTTTCGCTTTCTCGCGACGGAAAACGCCTCTATGTAACGAGTGAGTCCGCGTCGACGGCGCCAATCAATCCCGGCTGGGACAATCAGATTCTAACAAAGGACAACTGTATTCAGAAGATCGGGGGTTCGGTCGAGCCGAACGGTCTGCTGACGGTCATGGATGTCGCCGCGGCTGAGCAGGGAAACGGGTCGGACGCCGTGCTAGCCATCACGAATGCAGGCTGTTCTCCGGTCCGCACGGAGGAGACGGCAGATGGGAACACGCTGTGGGTATCGGCCCGAGGGGATAACACGGTGCTGGCCTTTTCCACGGGTATGCTGTTGTCGAACCCTGAGAATGCCCTGATCGGCTATGCGCCGACCGGAGGAACGTCACCAGTCGCGCTGAAGTTGTTCGATAACGACAAACTTCTTGCTGTCGCCAACTCAAATCGCTTCGACTACACCAACGGCATGGCCAACGCTACGATTCTCTCGGTTGCCGTGCCCTCCGAGGCAGCGGTTGTGCAGACTGTGCAGACCGGCACATTCCCGCGAGAGATCACGCTGGGGCAGGACGGCTCGACGTTGTTCCTGACAAATTACGGGCAGCCAAAGCCAACCTATCAGCCGTCGTCGCTCGAAGTCATTACCACCACCGTCCAATAAGAGTATAGGGACCAGTTGAAATGCTTGTGACGCGGTCTGAACCGGGGGCAATGGTGGTGCTCATCCTGATGCCTTGTCTCCGGTCCGGGCTTCAATCTCTCAGATCGATTCAGGAATATTCGATGACTCAACCTTTTTGTAAGGCGAGTTGGCGACGTGTCATCGCTCCGCCTTGTCTTGCGGTCGTGACTCTTCTTTCCTGCCAGGCATTGGTCACCGGCGAAGCAAGAGCTCAGGCCGCATTGCCGATATCGCCAAATCAGAAGCATCCTCCGCAAATGCCGACGATACCAGAGCCGCGCGATGTTGCGTATCCCGGTGACGTTCGCATTACGGTTGACGCCACAGACGTATTGCATCGTGTGTTCAAGATTCACGAAAGCCTTCCGGTGCGCGGCGGATCAACCATGACGCTGCTCTTCCCGCAATGGACGACCGGTGATCACACGCCGAACGGACCTATAGACCGGATGGCCGGTCTGAGGATGAGCGCCGGCGGAGCACATCTCGCTTGGCATCGTGATCCGGTACAGATGTATGCGTTCCATGTAGAGATTCCGCAGGATGTGATGAAGCTTGAAGTGGACTACCAGTTCCTTAGTCCGTTCGACAGCCGGTCCGGTGCGGTGCTGATGAATCCAACGATGCTGGACCTGCAGTGGCAGACGGCGGTTCTCTATCCCGCAGGCTATTACTCGCGAGACGTCTGGTATCGGCCGACAGTGGTCCTGCCGGACGGATGGCAGTACGTAAGCGCGCTGGATGGCCCGGAGCGAGAGGGCAGCGCTGTGTCATTCCGAAGAGTCGCGTTAGAGACGTTGGTGGACTCGCCGGTCATGGCGGCGAAGTACATGAAGCAGGTGACCGTGTCGGCAGGGCCACACCCGGTGCGGTTGAATGTCGCCGCGGAGACGCCCGAGCAACTAGAGGGGTTAAGTGTCGTGGCGACTGACTACGCAAAGATCACGAATCAGGCGTACAAATTGTTCGGATCGCGCCACTACGATCACTACGACTTTATGTTGTGGCTCTCCGATGACTTTGGGCCGGTCTATTATGAGCATCATCGATCCGGAGAGAATAGCGGCCCAGCCAATTTTCTTTCCAAGTACCCAAAGTCGACGGGTTATCGCGCGGCAATGCTGCACGGCTACGTCCATTCTTGGAATGGAACCTTCCGGCGACCAGCGGAGATGTGCACGCCAAATTTCAACCTACCTGAACGCGACAGTCTGTTGTGGATCTTTGAAGGGCTGACGATGTACTGGCAGGACGTGCTTGCGACGCGCGCGGGTCTTGGCACGGCGAAAGAAGAAATTGACTCCCTGGCGGTCCAGACGGCGCGCGCCTTAATAGATAGAGGCGCGGAATGGCGTCCATTCGAGGACGTCGGCTACAGCGCCGTGTTCTCGTTCCGGAAAGCTGAGCCCTGGGGAACGTGGCAGCGCGGGATGTTTGATGCCTACAACGAGGGCGAACTGCTCTGGCTCGAAATAGACCTCATTCTGAGAGCTCAATCACACGGGCAGCGCTCGCTCGACGACTTCGCGCGAAGCTTCTTCGGCATGAATGACGGTAGCTTTGCGACTTTGCCCTATTCACTCGAGGACGTGAAAGACGCCTTGCGTGCGGTTGTGGACTACGACTGGGACGCGTTCTTCGAACAACGGCTGCAAGGGCTTGGGCAGGGCGTAAGTCTGAGCGGCCTGGAACTATCGGGCTACAGACTTGTCTTCGCTGACGCTCCTGAAACGTACGAGGGCGGCGGAGTCGACTTGACATTCTCCATCGGGATGATCGTGGATGCAAAGGGTGTCATCAACTCCGTGCGTTGGGCCGGACCGGCATATGGGGCAGGCGCTGCGCCCAACCAGGCAATTCTGACAGTGAACGGTGCGCCGTTCACGCCGCAGGGCCTGCGTGATGCGGTTCGAGCGGCGACAACCAGCCAGCCGGTGACTCTAACCGTAAAAGCGGGAAGCACCACGCCAACCTTGACGATTGCATGGCATGACGGCCTGCGCACACCTCACATGGAACATGATGGAACAGGTCCAGCTCCTCTTGAAGAAATCTTCCGTAGTCGAGAGTAGCGCGTACCAATGCGATCGCCAATCGAAACCACACGCGGGACGTGGCGTTGGGTCGGGTTGCGCTGTATTGTGGTGCATCCGGAACTGGATGGCAAATTTGGTTCGGGCCCTTTCACACCGCGTTCAACATCAAATATTCCCCTTTGGTTCGCTTTCAGCTTATAGCAGGGGAATCATGGCGTTAAGGTTGTCTGAATAAGATCGGAAGGGCAGAGTGGAAACTAGGGATTCAAAAATGGCGGAAGGCGAAGCAAATAATTTGGAACAGGTTATGACTTGGTATCTGGAATGGTTCGGCAGTGGCGTTTCGTGGGGACCATCGTTCAATGGGGAAACGGAGACGGACCAATTGATCCGTTCCACAGAAGGTAAACAGGAGATCCTAGAGATAGAACACCGCGCGTTGCTCTTATTGTCAAAGGTCCTTTCACCCGATGCGCCAATTCAGTTTGCACTTTCTGTAATCGAATCCGTTGCCTACGTCACTGCGCGGTTTGCGGCCGCCGACCGGCGTAATGGGCGACTTTACAAAGACGCCGCGTTGCGGATCTTACGAGACGGCCTGAACGTTGTTTCAAGCTCCGGTTCTTGAGGGACTGCGCCGCATCTCAGCCGAGACGGTTCGATCAGAGTCCAGGAACTTTTTCCCGGAGAAGTTTTGCCTGTCTTTCGCTGACTTGAATCTGGGAGTGAGTGACGTCCTTCATAATCAATATGTAGCTACTGCGGAAGTATGGTTCGATCTCTCCGACGTGCGCAAGATTGACAAGAGTAGCACGATGAGCTCGGAAGAAACGCTGAGCAGATAAACACTCCTCCAGTTCGTTTAGCGTCGTCTCCACTTGAATGACCCCACTTGCCGTATGCGCTTTTACAATTCCGGAGTCCACTGAAAAAAACAGGATTTCACTAGGACGCAGGAGCACGAAGCGGCCCTGCCGGCGCCCCACAACATGGTCGAGTCGCGACGAAGTGCGCCGAACCATATCAGCGACGCGTCTTCCTTCCGCTTTAGAGCTAATAGGATCGTTTACCAGTTGTCGGGCCCGTCCGATGCTGGTCGCGAGCCGATGCTCATCAATCGGCTTGAGAAGGTACGCCAACGCGTCTGTCTCGAATGCAGCAAGAGCGTGCTCATCGAATCCAGTCACGAAAACGATGAGCGGAAGTATGTCGCAGGAAGGGATCGCCTTGAGCATTTGAAAACCGTCTAGTTGAGGCATTTCGATGTCAAGGAAAATGAGATCGGGCCTCGTGGATGCGATCAGTTCAAGTCCCTGAACGCCGTCCTCAGCCTCACCTACGACGTCGATGTCGGGATGTGCAATGAGCAATCGCTTGAGTCGCGATCGAGCCGAAAACTCATCGTCGATGATAAGGCATCTCATGCTGTTACCTCCTTCAAGGGCAGGGAGACGGAAACGCGGCTGCCTTGCATTGGGGCTGATTCAATGAAAAGCCGTCCTTTATCTCCATACACCGCCTTCAAACGCGCCCGCGTATTTGCGAGTCCGACGCCAGAGGATCGCGAACGTGAGGAAAGTGGTACGGTGCTTTTGGAAGGGAATCCTATTCCGTTGTCGATTACGTCCAGACAGACCCTCTCCATTGAGCCTGCTGCGACGATCCGCAGGCTTCGTTTACCACCTTTTGGAGCAAGTCCATGTTTCAGAGCGTTCTCAACCAGCGGTTGAAGTAGCAACGTTGGCACCGCCACCTGCGCCACTTCTGGATCCATCTCAAAAAAGACTTGCAGATTCTCACCGAAGCGCTCTTGTTCGATGCCCAGGTAGTTTCTTAGGAAGTTGAACTCCTCTGCCAGGGTAACGAATTGCCGATCCGCTTGTGCGAGCACGTGACGAAAAACGCTGCTTAGGCGTATCGTCATGTGCTCCGCGTTTATCGGATTGCGCACAATCAAATCTGCAATCGTGTTCAAAGAATTGAAGAGGAAATGTGGATTGACCTGCGCACGCAGGGCTCTGAGTTCCGCTTCCGTCAATTGCTGCCTGAGCAGCGATTCGCGTAGGGCTTGTCTTCTGGAAGCGGCTTCAACTTCTAGGAGATGCAACCGCACGCCAAGCTGATGGCCAGCGCTGCTTAGAAAGCGGATCTCGCCGCTATGTAGGGGACGACGTCCTGTTCCCGTGGAGATCCCAATCATCTCCTCTATCTTTCCGTTCAAAGGTACGGGGATGAGAAAGTCTATGTCTCTGAGTGTGCCAACGCTTAGCGGTGCGATTTGCTCGGGAATTTCAAGAGGCTCTTCGTTCCCCGCCTTCTGCAATTCCAATGCCTCGTGGGGAATGATTTCAAGCGGCAAGACCCGCACCTCGCGTACGTTGAGTGAGCGTACCAATTCCTCTTCGAGAAACATGAAAAGTTTTTCTTTTCTTTCGAGCGTAAAGAGGTTCCCGCGCAGCCGCTCCTCCACTGCCTTGAGATCGGCTCGTTGGAGCACACGGGACTCAACCCATCGCTCGCACTTCTCGCTCAGGGTTATCCCCATCAGCAAGGTGACAATCATCTCGAAGGCACAAGCCAAAAGCCCGACTCCTCTCCCGGACGGCGTTACATCGATTGCAACCGAAGTGAAAGAAAGGGTTACAACAATCGAGAGAGCCCCCAAGACTGTAATGCGCGTGCTCCAACGCACGAAAACATCTACAAGGCGGAATCGCGCTGCCGCGATGAAGGATCCCAAAAGACCCAGAACAAGGGTCATCAGCCGAAGTAAGACCACGACGCTCGACCAGAATGTGTTCATTCGAGTCAAGACGGTGGAATTAACCAAGCTTGCAAAAACAACGACGATAGCCCCGATAATATTGATGGCACACGTGACTTTAATGAATGATCGCAGTCTCGGGTCGAGCGGTGACCGGGCAATACTGATGACGGCAGGCAGGAAACAAATTAAGATGTTCAGCGCGAGGAGTTGACTCACGCGCTGGTTTGTCACTGAGGCCTCAAATCCCGACCGAAAATAATAGGTAAAGATTCCAAGCGCGCTCGTGCCAGCAAACGCGACCATCATTCGGGTGAACCTAGTCTTCCATTGAAGTACCGTCGATACCCGCCAACTCAAGAGCACAAAAAATGGCAGGAACGGCGCGAGCGACATCATAAGGATCGTGCTCAGGCGAAAGAACCAATCGTGTTCAGTAAGTCCGTATATTTTGCAAAAGATCCTTCCGGAGATACCAAAGTACATGGCAAAAAGCGAGACACCCAGGATCGTTCCAATCTTCCGACAACACGCGTCTCGCGCGGGTTGTTTGTGCAGCAACACAACGAGTAAAAGGCTGAGGGTCATACCGACAACCGAGGAGACAACCGGGATAATCAGATGAGCTATTTCCATTTTGTTCTCGCTGTGGCGGCCCGCCTAGGGCATGTTATGGGTGGCCATGACCTCGTTGATGAGAGCAACGACCGCCAAGCCCCCAGGTTTTCTCATCGTAGCTCGTAAACTCGATGAGCCGCGAGGTGAGCCGGTCGTCGCGGAAAAATCGCAGATAGGCGCGGAAAACGAACGCAGGAGCGGTGCACCTGCGCCCCCGCTCAATTCGAGTGAGGGCGCTCTTCTTCTCCGTCTCGTTTGTACCTTTGTCCCCTCCTGTCTTGAGAGACGTATAACTCTGTACAGATTAGCAATGCAAAGTGTTAAGGATCGCCGCCACCAACGGTTAAGACTTCCAGTGTTCTCGAGGTGTAATTTGTAACGAAAATCAGCCTTCCATCTTGCGCGACTGTGATATTTCGCGGAAATTCGCCAGCTGGGACGTGCCGTATCGGATACGGGGCAGACGGATCTCTGAGATTGATTATGGATATGTTGCCTCTGCGCTCGCCGAATCTATTCGAGTTCGTCACGACGAGTGTCTTCTCATCGCGGAGTAGGCGAAGGCCAACTGGCGCATCGCCCCCTGAATCGATGGCTCCGAGAAATACGTGCTCTGGGTCCGAGTCAAGCAGAACTGGGCTGAAGCGTAAAATTCGATTGTCCCCCCTTGCAGAAACGTAGAGGGTCGCGCGGTTCTTGGATTCTATAACCGCTACTGGAGAGCAGCCGCTGGCGATCTCCGCCACAATCGATCCTTCGCCGGATGGCATCGTAATAGCACGTTGGACATCAATCACGGTCAGTAGTCCGTTTGGGTGAGGAGAGGTTCCCTTAATTTGAATACAGTCATTCTTTGTCAGTAACGGATTCCGTCGCCCGGCAGATTGAACGACAGCTGCATGGGGACGAATCTCGCGTACCACATAAAGTCGCCTGCCATCTTCTGAAAGAGTCAATCGGGGCACCTTGTTCCCGGCCGGGATTTGCCTGATCATCCGTCCGCTCGCAAAATTGCCTTCCGAATCAGTCTTAATGGCAACCACGCCGATGTTTCCTCGCTGTAGTTGAAACTGGCCGTATTCATTGGCTGCAAAAAGGTACTTGCCGTCTGGCGAGGCGACGACGTCCCAAAATCCGGCTCCGGGACCCTGGGATGCAGTATACGGTCGGGCGTTACCGTCGATTGCCGCTTGAACGTCCAAAAAACCACACCTTCATCACCGGCCGCGATTGCAATGGTTTTCTCGCCACGAAGGAAGACCATCCCATTGGCGCCTCTGCCACCTATCGGAACGAATCGGACAAACTGAAGAGAGTCGTTGAACCTTCGCAAGATATCCACACCGGATACGACACCGCGTCTCTTGCCTGCTTCGACATCCGGCGTCGAATAGTTTGGGCCCCCTACGTTGGTTACGGAGACGAAGACAAATCGTCCGTCTGAGGTTGGCAAAGCTGTTGAAGGATTCCCATCAACAGCGATCTCGACGTGCGGTATAGCCAACGATTCATTTGCCGACATCGGTGCCGAGCAGGCAAGGAATGCAACTGTCCCCGCGACGAACCATACGATAGTGCCGGGCGCAGGTGTCCTGAAGGCGTATTGCCACCAGCACGTCTTGCCATTTATGAATCCCCAACAGATTCCTTTGCGGTGGCTCCGACGCGATAGGTCACGAGGTGCACTGGATAATCGCTTAGGTCTTCGGGTGGAAAGCTCTTGTTCAGTAACGAGGCAACTCACGCTCTTACCTCCCTGTTGGGCAAGGAGAGGGAAACGCGACTGCCTTGCATGGGTAGTGATTCGATGAGTAGCTTTCCCTCATCGCCGTATACAGCCTGCAACCGTGCTCGTGTATTTTCGAGTCCGACCCCAGACCTCCTCGACTTGGATGGCCGGGAGTGATCGCTCTCACCGGGAAAGCCTATTCCATTATCGATCACTTGCAGCAAAACATTCTCCATTGAGCCAGCCGCGACGACGCGGAGGCTTCTTTCTCCACCTTTGGGAGCAAGTCCATGTTTCAGCGCGTTTTCGACTAGCGGTTGGAGGAGCAGCGTGGGAACGGAAATCTGCGCCACATGCGGTTCCATCTCAAACGAGACTTGCAGGCTCTCGCCAAAACGCTCTTGCTCGATACCTAGATAGTTTCTTAGGAAGCTAAACTCTTCTGCCAGAGTGACAAATTGCCGATCCGCCTGTGCGAGCACATGTCGAAAAACGCCGCTTAGGCGCATTGTCATACGCTCCGCGTTCACTGGATCTCGGACGATCAGGTCTGCTATGGTGTTCAACGAATTGAATAAAAAGTGCGGATTGACCTGGGCGCGCAGAGCTCTGAGTTCCGCTTCCGTCAATTGGTGTCTGAGAATCGATTCCCGTAGCGCTTGTCTCCTCGAAGCAGCTTCCAGTTTAAGAAGATGGAGGCGCACGCCAAGCTGGTGTCCAATGTCCAGGAGAAAACGGATCTCACCGCTGTGCAGAGACCGCCTTCCAGCCCCGGTCGAGATACCAATCATCTCGTGTATCTCACCGATCGCGGGAATCGGGATGAGGACCTCGATCTCTCTGAGTCCGCCAATACTCAATGGACCGATGCGCGCGGGTATTTCAACAGGATCGTCCCTCAAGATCTGTAATGCCAATACTTCGCGTGGAATGGTCTCACACGGCAAGACCTTCGCTTCGCGGAGTTCAAGTGTATGTGCCAGTTCCTCTTCGACGAGTTTGAAAAGTTCTTCTTTGTCTTCAAACATAAAGAGCCTGGCGTGCAGGCGCGCGACCTCTGCCTTAAGATCGGTTCGCTGAAGCACGTACGACTCTACCCATCGCTCACACTTCTCGCTCAGGATGATGCCTATCAGTAACAGAACGATCGTCTCGAAAGCACAACCCAAGAGATTCACTCCTCTTCTGGGAGAACCGACATCAAAACCGACGGCATTGAAAGAAAGCGTTACGAGGATCGAGAGGACGCCCAGCACCGTGATACGCGTGCTCCACCGTAAGAACACGTCGACCAACCGGAAGCGTGCGACGACGATAAACGATCCAAGAACTCCGCACAGTCCACAAGCCTGTGCGATGAAAATCAAGATGACTCCGCTTAAGGATGTGTAATCCATGCCGGGAATTCGTATGATATTGATCGAGCTCGCAGCAAGGTAGGCAACACTGGTTGCCTTCACGAATGTCTTTAGGCGGGCATCGAGTGGAAGCCGCACGATGCTTATGATTGCGGGCGCGAGACAAACGGCTCGGTGCAGAGCGAGTATACGGAGAAAGTTTTGGCTCCTGCTGGGATGTGGGCCAAACCAATGGGAGATCAGGACAACAGCGCAGCCGCTGCTTAAAGCGGCGGCGACCAGCCAGGTACTGATCTTAGATTCCCACCTGAGAACAGGCGATTTTCGCCAGCTCCAAACGATGAGGCCGGGTAGAAACGCCAAGATCCAAAGCAGCAGGTGACTGACCCAAGCTGGAATTGGATCCCTGTAAAAGCTGCAGAAGGCAAACTCACCGGTGCCTGCGTACATACCAAAGACGCAGACGCCTAGGACGATCCCGATCCGAGCGCCAGCGTCCGCATTCTTTTGTCGTAACAAGAGCGCGGTGAGCAAGAGACTCACTGCGACGCCAAGCGCAGAGCACTCGACCAGGATGACCAGTTTCGCCAGTTCCATAGAACTCATGCCCGCGGAGTGGCTAAGCACACTGCGAAGAAGCCGCGTTTCTCAAGCGCATTGCGGCTCGGCACCTCTCCCATGAATGGTACGCCTTCTCCAGCGAAGTCCTCGGTTGCCGCCCGCTCAGCGCGGAAAATAAAGCGCTTAGCGCGGAGAAGGTCCGACCGAACACGCTTCCTGAGGTTCATGGTTGCACTCGTCATCGACTACCAGAGCTGACCAGCGTCAGTTCCGGCCTCAGCGCAGTGGGCATCCATGCATGCAAACGGCCGACGCTAGCTTTTTCTATGCCTCGCACTCTAGTTCGCCGGCTTTGCCTGTTCAGGGGACTTTCCAGCGGATTTGCCGTCAGGCACCAACAGACGGTCTGAACCACCAATGCTTGGACCAACTTGACAATTGATCAGTCTGGCGGCGCTGCGACCACCAATCTTCAGCGGAACGCAAGCGCCTCCGTGGGCGCAATATGCCCCAACACTTGAGTTGCCGCGTCTAACCGTCACGGGTAGAATTTGGCCTGGTTGCCAATGATTCCCAAGATCATCCGTGACAGGCTGCAGGACACGCATCTGGCATTCGTCCGCACCGCCAGGCTTGACGAAGGGCGCAAGCTCCAGCATCGCAAAAGTAAACAACGCAATCATGAAATTCATCCAGCCATTGCTCCTCCACCGGACCGCTACATGGGGCTCGTAGGCACGGCGTTATTTAGATACCAACTTTGGACGATTCTGCCTGGGCCGAAGTTCGCTGTGGCACATGTCTGACTGTTCAGATATGTCGTCACACCGGCCCCGTCTGGCATGTAGGCATCGTAATCGCTCACGATGCCTCCAAAATTTGCGTCGGGGCCGGTCTTCACATAGTCATATCCGACCGCGACAAGTCCAATATTCAACGACCGGATGTACTGAAGAAAGTTCACGGCGGCTGCAGACGTGTCGGAGTTACAGACGTTTCCCGTAAGGGTAGACCATTCTCCAGCGATGACGGGATACTGTGAGGCTATATCGCCGAAGTACGCCGGCCAATTCGTTCCGTTCTGATCATTGGCGGTGTAGAAATAAGGGTGCACTGCATAGAAAACGTTGTTCTGAGGGTCTGTGACCGGAAGCAGTCCTTGCAGCGTACGGCCTTCCCACAAACCATCGGCTAGCAAAGCATTGGTGGCGCCAGCGTTGCGTATAACCTGAATTGTCGCGTTCATCGCAGCGTCATATTGCTGCCACTGAGCCGGGGTATTCACGTCGGTCCCTTCCGGCGGATTCAAGGACGGCTCGTTATACATCTCGAAGATTATGCCGTTGTCGCCTTTCAACATCGGGACAATCTCACTCCACACCCGATTGGTTGCCGCACCGGGGACTGGGTTAGTCCCATTCAGTTGTCCGCTTTGTGTTTCATCCTGAACACAAACAATAACGTTCAAGCCGATGGACCGCGCATACTGCACTCCTACGACGTATTGACTTACAAAATTCGCGTTATATTGCGGGCTCTGCGGATCGGCCGCTGGCTGAGAAAGCATCATGCGCACTGTATCCGCGCCCCACGCCTGAGCGTCGTCCAGCTCCGCATTGTTGAAGTGGTTGTAGGCGTTCTGGAACCATGGTTTGTCTAGGTCATAGTTTGTCCATGCGTCTGGAGAAGCTACAAAGGCGATCATCTGTACACCGTGTGGAATCCAAAGTTCGCCATCTCGCAAGAGCTGGTTTCCCTTCACGGTGATAATTCCGTTCGGAGGGGCCGTCACAGTTGCAGAATTCGAAGTGGTCCTCGTTTGACATCCAGTTGCTGCAACGGCCAATAGCAACACGACTGTCAGCTTGGATCCGACAGCTCGGCACGATGCCACTCCACTTCGGAATTCACGTGAACTACACAGTTTTTGTGTCGTCCCATTGTTGAATGACCTTTTCATCTCACAACTCTCCTTCTGCCGATTTTTCTTAGATCGAGCAGCTTCACTTTGCTGGTGACAGTCAGGTGGCACGCAGCGATCTCGTTCAAGCCGAATTACTTGCTACTTGAACGTGAGCGACACGCGATCGATATCGCCTTGAAGTTGACCATGGGGTGTACGATAGTCTGTAACTGTGACTCCGGTATCCCGCCCGATATCGAGTGTCTCGCCGCCTCCGGCCGCGCTCACGAAGGTCCGCGGGACGTGGCCGATAGCTACAATCGCATCCCCTTTCATCAGTTGCACATCCGCCCCATTGCCAACGCCATTCGACTTGAACGTCATGGTTATAGAATTAGCTCCCGCCGAGAGCGGGTTGTTTGCGGAGATTCTTGTCGTATCCTCAGGTCGAGTAGACAATGCATATGTGAAGGTGGGCCGCCCGTCCTCCAGGTACAGACTCCAACCACCGAAATGACTTCCTATTGCGAAAATTACCCCGGAAGCTTGCGAGCTATCTATATTGAGATCGGCCTTGAGCGTGAAGGATCGACCTAGAAACGATGGGCCGGCATTGGCGGGGATGCTGATATCGCCGCCCCAGTAGTCGAACTGCTTCGCTAGATCCTGATGATTCGTCCCGCGTGGCGCGAAGCGATGGTCCAGCGGGAACACATTGTTCTCTTGGGCGACCTTTCGCCAGGTATTGATCATGTCCTTCACGCGATCAGGATTAGTTGCAGCTACATCATCGGATTGTGAGAAGTCGGCGCGCAGATCGTACAGACTCCAAGGCGGAGATTTCGGATCAAAACCTGCTGGAGGCAGCTGTTCCCAAGGCTTCCGGCCATCATCGCTACTAAGGAACCAGCCATTCTGATAGAGGCCAACCTTGCCCATTATCTCGAAGTATTGGGTTCGGGGTTTTTCTGGCTGGCAGCTGGTGAGGCTAGGCAGTAAACTCTGACCGTCGTAAGGCATTTGCTTCACGCCATAGACTGTGTCAGGCGCGGGAACATGGGCAGCGTCTAGAAGGGTTGGTGCGATGTCGACAAGGTGTCCGAATTCCGCGCAGATGCTTCCTGGGTGTTGGAGTTTGCCTTTCCAGGAAATGATTAATCCATTGCGTATCCCGCCCAGCATGGAGGCGTATTCCTTTGTCCATGGGTAGGGCGTATCCATAGCCCACGCCCAACCCGCCGGATAGCTTTCGTAGGTGTATGGATTACCGAGTTTTGGGATATTCGCGATGAGCCATGAGTCAGGTTCTTGAATGTGATTAGTAATCATACCCAACTCATTGACCGATCCTCTAGGGCCCACTTCAGCGCTGGCGCCGTTATCGCCCTGGATCGCCACTACCAGCGTATTGTCGAGTACTCCCATTCGATCGAGCTCACTCAGCACACGACCGAATTGGTCATCTTGGTAAGCAAGCATCGCGGCGGCTACTTCCATGGTCCCTGCCGAGAAACGCTTTTGATCGAGAGTTAGCGACTCCCATGCGGGGATTTCAGCGGGGCGAGGGGTTAGCTTCGTTCCTGGCGGTATAACGCCAATTTGCAACTGGCGTTCAAAGGTTTGCTCGCGGACCTTATCCCAGCCCTGATCAAACTTACCCTTGAAGCGAGCGATAAACTCTGGTGGTGCCTGGTGAGGTGCATGCGTCGATCCGGGATCGTAATAGATAAAGAAAGGCTTATTAGGGGCAGCCGCCTTCTGATTATGAATCCACGTGATGGCATCGCTTGCGAGGCGATGGTCGAGTAGTTCTGCCCTGCCATCTGGATCGGGCAGTGGGTTCGTTCCTCGATAAAGATGGGGCTGCCACTGGTCGCTATCACCTGCGACAAAGCCAAAAAAATATTCGAAGCCTAGTCCCGTCGGCCACATATCGAAAGGGCCTGCAGCGGTATTCTCGCCTGGCGGCACGTTGTGGTGCTTGCCAAACATTGCAGTGTTGTAGCCGTTAAGCTTGAGTGTTTGAGCAATGGTGGATGCGGAGGCCGGTATGTGGGTGTTGTATCCAGGAAAATCTGTTGGCAGATCGGTCAGCATTCCTACCCCCACCTTGTGATGATTACGCCCCGTAAGCAGCGTGGCGCGCGAGGGTGAACAGAGAGCTGTGGTGTGAAAACGGTTATAGCGTTCGCCTAAAGCGGCGAGCCGATCGAAATTAGGTGTTGGAACTGGCCCGCCGAAGGTACTGGACATTGAGTAACCGACATCGTCTCCCATAAACAGGAGAATGTTGGGAGCGTTTGCCGGAGCGGAAACGGGAGTTGGAGAGAGCCCCGTCCGTGATTGTGCGATCGTCTCGCCAATCACGCCGTTATATGGAGCGCTCGGAACGGGTAGTACGTTTCGTGTTTGCTGCGCTGTAGCTTGTGCCATCGCGGCGATGCCCACCATGAGTATCTTTCTCATCTTCGCTCCTCCATTTCTGAACGATAGGGGTGTTACTTGCCTTCGAGAGCTCGTTGCAATCGAGCAAGCTGTACGCAAGCATGCCCGCACTCTAAGAGAGTGATCCGGTTTTCAGCTCGGTTGTTGGATGTTAACCCGAACCTCCTGCCACCGGGCAGGCCTTAGTCCTCTTCGATTCATTTATCAGAAGAGTTGCTCGGATGCCTCTACCGGCCGGACCATCTTTGTCAGCGTTTCTAGAGTTGATCCCCTGATATCAGCATTCAGTCGCGAATGATCCGACGTCTGAGCCACTACTTTCCGAATCTCATGACAAGTCCAGTGGAGATCGCGAAATCTCGCTGGAAACCGCCAGCCTGACGCTCGAGAAGAACGCCGGGAGCAACACGTATAGCGAAACGTGGCGATAGGTTGTAGTCGAAGGTGCCGCTGGGCCTTAAGGCGAATTTCGTCGCGTTAGGATAGAGCCCTAATGCTGTAGATGGAAGTCCGCCTGTGTCTGAGGACCCTGAATCGGTAACTCCCGCAAGGACGCGGAGACTTGAAGAGAAATGCTCTGTGTTTCTTAGTCGGATCTGCGGGCCAACTAAGAAGGTATGTTGATAGAGAAGTGGATTTACCGGCGACGACGGGGTAATGAGAGAGGTGTGGCCATAAACGCCCTGCGTATCGACAGTGACACCGAAAAGTGGAGAAATGTAGCGGGTTACGCTAACATTCCACCCCCCGAAGTTGGCGTTGTTCAGGCTGGGTCCAATAGCAGCTCTTGTAAAACCCCCGCCCAAAAACAATTCATTGCTGAAACGATATGCAGTTAGGTTGCCATCAGGGCTCTGCGCTAACGCACTCACTGGAATGAATCCACAAATCATCATGAGAAGTGCAATGATCGTGCGCGGTTTGCGTAGGACCAGCGTGGCGGTAATGGGAATTCGCGTTGCCACCCTATTCGCATGCCCGGGCTCACGTGGATTGTAAACAGGGGCGTTTCCTATCTGTGAAGATTGCTTCATTTCGTTTCATCTCCTCTAGCCAAGTCGATCCTCGGTGTGTCCATATGGCCAGGTTCCGCATAGCATCGACATGGCTGACAATAGCTAAGGACACGACACATTCGAATTCGAAACGTATGAATGCGGAAAACGAGAGCGCGAACGCGGCGAGATGGGGAATCCTGTCAGTTGTTGAGAGGCCATCGAAACCGACGAACTGTCTACCTCAGTTCACGATTGGAAGAGGACTGGATCGGTGATGCAAATGGTCACCTGCGCTGTGCTCGAGGCCCTGTTGCCAGATAGTATTGCGCTCGGTTGTTCCGTCTCCGAATGTGCGACATCGAGTTAAGGCCTGGAGATAGCATGCGATTCTCCAGCGGCCCCCTACTCGGCTTCAGCTTGGATGGCAATCTCGGATTTGGCTTTCTACGCATGGTAAACCGGATCCCGAGAAATCCATCGCCCTGATTGTTGCTGCCCTGTTAGGAGAGTGAAACCATCGGACGCCGAGAGATTCGCACACACAGATCTCAGAGACTATGTGATACAGCGAAGCGAAGCAGCATGCGCATTGGAGTTCCGTGGTCATCAACAATTCTCTCGAGGGCGGTTCATGGATGTTGAAGCGATGTAAGTCCGTCCCGTTAGAAATCCTGAAAATTAATGAAGAATTACGCCATTGAACTCAGCGGGCAAGGCAGCGGGAGCCGCTACTAGTCTTTTTGTACCAGTAAAGTCGCGCCTGCAAGCTTATGGCGGTGCCCTATCGCTTTTGCGTACGATTGGCCGTTCCCGAAAGCTCTGTGCCAGTTGCGCAGAAGTGATTCATCGGAATGCCGGTGACGAAGTTCGCCGCTTCACGCCGGTCCAAACCAATCTAGGCCCCCTAAGGAGCACGGTGATGAAGAAGGTTGCAGTCGAGAAGCACGCGTGGAGCTTCACGGCGGCGTTGATCGTCGCGGTAAGCACTTGCGCGGTTAGCGCTACAGGACAAATTGGGAAACAGGAGGCCACAATCCAAACCAATACGGATACTTCGCCAAACCAACCCCAACTCTTTCGCGACGGCAAGTCCTGGATC
>FSXO01000193.1_pt1 | contig 22922 bp, 14 predicted proteins | sample 1638291 | NCBI WGS metagenome assembly FSXO01 (sample SAMEA3914788, study PRJEB12502) | metagenome | biome: forest; material: soil | place: Canada | collected 2011-07-03 | depth 0.1 m
CATCTTGAGACCGTCCCTGCTGCTTTCCGACATTCCGGGATCCTGCAGCAAAAGCCCAAGATGAATCAGCGTGGCCGAGAGAATATTGTTAAAATCGTGTGCGATTCCTCCCGCCACTTGGCCGCGCATCGCCATCTCCTGCGACGCGCGCAACCTGCTCCGAAGTGCCTCCATGTCCGTCAGATTCTCGATGAAGCCTTCATAGTGCCGTAGGACACCCTTCGCGTCACCGACCCGGTATAGGCTCAGACGCGCCGTCAAAATCGAGCCGTCTCGATGGCGCAACTCGACTTGCTCCTCGATGCATTCAATAGTATCGATTTGATCTAAGCCGCACCTGGCCAAAAAGTCCGAACAAAACAAAGTGTCCCCGAGCATCTCTGCCGAAGAAGTCCATCCCAGCATGCCCCCCAAAGCGGAATTGACGGCTGTCAAATGATCGGCCGAGCCTAGAAAAAATCCGACCGGTGCATGATCGAGAATATGCCACAGTTCTTCGTCCGGATGACGAAATAATGATCCCGTTCCCTTAACTTCCCTCTCAAAACCGGAGATTGCATCGGCCATATATTCCCGCCCGGAACCGCGGCCAACACGCCGCTCGCGCCAAAGGCCAGCCTAGCTACTGCATGCATAAACGAGCAAAACAAAAATTGTTATTCTTATTCCTCCGGCAATCCTCCGCTCCGCCCCAGCACAACGACTTGCAAAATGGCTCCGAAAAGTAGAGCAGGCTCAGAACACTCTGGCGCAACTAGGGAAAACATATATTCGCCTGTCTCAGTGACCTTGAATTTGGTTCCAACGAAATTGGGTCTACAAGTCAAATACACGTAAGAGGTTTATAGCGTTCGCCGAACACAGACTTCCCGTCGACCTCCAACTGGGCGCCACTGATAGGGAAAACCCTCAACACTAGCCCGTAGAGGATTCGTGCTATAGCTCCCCACCTAATATTCCTTGGTTCATCCACCGATGATTTTCAAAGAAGGAGCAAAAGTCTTCCGTCGAAGACAAAGACTGACCGGCCTTGCTGCTCAATATTATTTATATGCCCCCCAAGAACCACTTACTCGCGCCGGGGCATCGGAATCTCGTTGTCGGCCTCGCCATGGCCGCGTGGATGTTATTGATAATCGCGGGTCTCTACGTCATGTCGTCTTATGAGAGGGCGCCGGGCCGCGTGGGAACCGCCCCCCTGACATGGCCCTCGACCTCGGCAATGATTCCTCTCAAGGGCGAATTCACCCTCGTCATGTTCGTTCATCCCCAATGTCCCTGTACGCGAGCCAGTCTCAACGAACTCAACGTGATCATGAATAGCGCGCAAGCCCGGCGCACGATGGCCTATGTCGCTTTTTTAAGTCCTGCGTCGACAGACGAGAAGTGGCTTCACACCTATTCCTGGAACCGGGCGGGCCAAATTCCCGGCATTATGCGCTACGTGGATTACGGCGGTGTGGAAGCGCACCGGTTTGGCGCGCTGACGTCGGGAGACTTTCTTCTGTATGACGCGCAAGGACATCTTCAGTTTTGCGGAGGTATCACCTCGGCACGAGGTGAAGAGGGCGACAACGTTGGCCGCGAATCCGTGCTTCGCCTGTTGGCCGGGAAGCTAGCGCCGTGGCAGAACCATGCCGTCTTTGGCTGCGCGCTTCTCGATGCGCCCGCACCGAGCACACGCCCCGAGCAAGGCGGAACGCCATGAGGACCCGGCCACAACTCGCGAAGGGAGTCTTCGAGAACAACATGCGTTTCAAGCGTATCGCGACCGACCGGCAGTTTCTGTGGCTACTTCTTATTCAATGGGCGGTGGCCATCATTTTCGCGTCAGTATTCTCTCCATACAGTTGGGAGGGAAGCGTCAAAGTCCTGCATATCCATCTCAGGACGGCGATCTACCTCGGAGCACTGATCAACGTCCTCCCGCTTGTCCTCATTGGGACCTGTCCGGGATCACCGGTGACGCGCCACGCGATTGCGATTGCCCAGATGCTTTGGTCGGGATTGCTCATTCATCTCACCGGTGGCCGGATCGAGACTCATTTTCACATTTTCGTCTCGCTTGCGTTCCTGGCGTTTTATCTGGATTGGGGCGTTCTCGCGACGGCGACGGCCGTAGTCGCGGTCGACCATCTCACCCGGGGCCTTTATTGGCCCGAATCGATCTATGGCGTAGCCAATCCGGAGTGGTGGCGATTCCTCGAACATTCGGGCTGGATCGTGTTTGAGGACATCATTCTTGTCCTGGCGTGCTTCCGTTCCATTGCTGAAATGAAGCTGGTGGCCGATCGTGAAGCCGCCTTGGAAATTCTTAACGCGAACGTCGAGAATGAGGTGCGCCTTCGAACAGAGGAGTTGACTCAAGCCAACAAGTCCCTTGCCTCGGAGATGAAGGCCCGCCTGCAAATGGAAGTGGAGCTCCGCCAGGCCCAGAAGCTTGAATCGGTGGGCAGCCTCGCCTCCGGGATCGCGCACGAGTTCAACACCCCAATCCAATTCGTCAGCGACAACCTCCATTTTACTCGTGAGGCAACCGACGGTCTTTTCCTGCTCCTTGGGAAACTACAGGCCGTGCAAAAGTCCGTCCTCGAAAGTTCTCCTGCGTTGGAGGCGGCAAAGGAGGCCACCGGGCTGGAACGGGAGATCGATCTGCCATACCTCATCGAGAACATGCCCAAGGCCGTCGACCGGTCCCTGGATGGGCTTAACCGCATGGCAGCGTTGGTAAGTTCAATGAAGGAGTTTGCCCAACCCGACTCCGCGGGAATGATATGCATCGACTTGAACCGGGCGATCGAAAATACGCTGGTGATCGCCCGGAACGAATATAAGTACGTGGCCGAGATCGAGACCATTTTTGGTTCCCTGCCCCCAGTGACCTGTTACGCGAGTGCAATCAACGAGGTCCTGCTCAGTGTACTCATCAACGCCGCCCATGCGATCGAGGACGCCGTCAAAGGCACGGATGCCAAGGGGCGCATTACGATTCAAACGTCGCTCGACGAAGATTTCGTGATAATCACTGTCTTGGACACGGGGTGCGGCATCCCCGAGGGCATTCGGGAACGGGTCTTCGATCCATTCTTCACCACCAAGGAAGTCGGAAGGGGCAAGGGACAAGGCCTTGCGGTCGCGCGTTCCGTGGTGGTGGACCAACATAACGGCGAAATCAGCTTCGATTCCATTGTGGGTAAGGGCACAACCGTCACCATCCGCATCCCCGTGGATATCACCGTTTCCTCAAACCATGGCGTAGAGGCGGCCGCATGAATAAGCCGCGAATTCTGTTCGTCGACGACGAGCCCCTCATGCTGCAGGGACTGCGAAACTTGCTCTGGAAGGATAAACCCAGGTGGGACCTTGTTTTCGCCGAAGGGGGCAAGGAAGCACTGGCCCTGCTCGATAACTCTTCCTTCGACCTCATTATCTCCGACATGCAGATGCCGGGAATGGATGGGCCCGAATTGTTGACGACAGTGAGCAACAGGCACCCCGCCACCGTTCGCTTCATTTTGTCCGGCTACGCGGATCGCGCTTCGATGCTCCGCGGCGTCCCGATGGCGCATCAGTACCTTGGCAAACCGTGCGATTCCGCCACACTTCGTGGAGCTATCGAACGCGCGCTCGGGCTGCGGTCCGCGCTGGAAAACGAAACTCTCCGTCGCATGGTCGGGAAGATCACCAATCTTCCCTCGGTGCCACCAACCTATCACGAACTCTGCCGGGCTGTCTCCGATCCAAAGTGCGGAATCAATGAGATCACCGTCATCGTGCAAAGCGATCCGGCATTGACCGTCCGCGTCCTGCAATTAGCCAACTCCGCTTTCTTTGGTCCAACCTCGGAAGTCACGTCGATCCAACAGGCGGTGCGCTCCCTCGGCACCACGATGCTCAAGGGGCTGGCGCTGGTCGGAAACATCCTCAGCGCCTTAAAAGTGACGCCTTCTGACGAGTTCTCCACCGATCAGTGGCAGGACAACTGGATTCGGTCCGCGAATCTCGCCAAGTCTTTCATGGCCGACCCGGTAAAGGCCGATATCGCCTTCACAGCCACTCTCGTTCGCGACGTCGGCAAGGTCATTCTTGCCTCGGAAATGCCGGGGCCGTTCTCCGAAATCCTGCGTGAAATGAAGGCGACCGGACGACCTCAGCATACCGTGGAAGGCGAACGACTGGGCGTCACTCATGCAGAGATCGGCGCGTATCTTCTCGGCGTTTGGGGCCTTCCCTTCTCCATCGTTCAAAGCGTTGCTTTCCACCATACGCCCCGCGTGTCCGCTGATGGCGCCGCCGACATCGTCGCGGCCGTCCACGTTGCCGGCACGCTGACGGATGCGCGGGACATGATCAACTTCCCCGTGGAACCCGCTTCCTTGTTCGATATGGAATTCCTCAAAGCCTCCGGCGCAGACCAGGAACTTCCCCGTTGGCTGGCTCTCGCCGGGCAACAGGACGCCGAAATAAAATAGCCATGACCACCGTCGACTGCCCGCACGTGCTCTGCGTTGATGACGAGCCTCAGGTTCTAGAGGGACTCAAGCTACATCTGCATCGACGCTATGAAGTGCTGACCGCCACCAACGCCCGGGAAGCCCTCGCCATCCTCGGAAGTGTGGAATACCCGGCGGTCATTATCTCCGACATGAGGATGCCCGGCATGGACGGCGCAATGTTTCTTGCGCAGGCGCGACGTGTCGCTCCCAACAGCGTTCGCATCATGTTGACGGGGCAAGCAAACCTGCAGTCGGCCATCGCCGCCGTCAACGACGGGCAGATTTTCCGATTTCTCCTCAAGCCGTGCCCGCCCAACACACTGCTCACCGCAGTCGACGCTGCCGCTCTTCAACACAGGCTCCTGACCGCCGAACGCGTCCTGGTCGAACAGACCTTGCACGGCAGCATCAAGGCGATGATGGACGTCCTGGCCATCACCAATCCCCTCTCCTTCGGGCGGGGCAACCGCGTCAAGCAACTCGTCACTGAACTTGGCACAAAAATGGTCATCGGCGATCTCTGGCAAGCCGAAATGGCGGCCATGCTGCGCCAGCTTGGTTACGTCGCGGTTCCGCAGGAAGTGATCGAGAAAGCGTACTACGGGGAAACTCTTACAGAATCGGAAGAGGAAATGATCGACAATGTGCCGAGGGTGACGGAGCAGTTGCTCGCCAACATTCCGAGGATCGAAGCCGTCCGGCAGATCATCTCCGGATGCGAGCGTCCCCCTCTGCCTGAGGGCACCACCTTGATCGATTTGAGCAAGCTCGCCATCCGCAAGAAAGCTCAACTTCTTCGAGTAGCGGGGGACTTCGATGTTTTGGAAACGCGCGGCTGTACCACCGAGGAGGCGTTGGCAACGGTGTGCGGACGCAGCGAAATGTACGACCCGGAGATTCTGCAGGCGCTTGTCGAATTGCGAAGCGGAGAGACCCTGTTGGCCGAAATTCGAGAGGTGCCTCTTTCCGCCCTTGTTATCGGAATGACCTTCGAGGACGACGTCAAAACGTCGTCCGGACTACTATTAGCTCCCAAGGGCTACCAAATCACCGCCAGCTTCCTGGAGCGAGCCCGAAACTTTCAGCGCGGTACGGTCAAGGAGCCTCTGCGCGTGCTACTAACAAAGGCCTGCGCAAGAAGGTGAGCCCGAACGGCATTGCCGAGGAGGATTTGCCCTCAGAATCTTGAGGGATTTCATACCATCAAGGTGTCGGATCCTCTGCCGATGAAATGATCATCAATCAGGACATATCACCGACAAGGCATCCGCGGTCCCGCAGTAATCCCATTGGAAGAATCTGCCGGGGAATTGATGCCATTCCAAAACAGTCCCAGGCAAAACCATGATCCTCGCACAACCAACTTCCGACGAGGAACGCCGCATCGCGGCGCTTAGGCAATACGACATCCTCGATACCCCCCCGGATCCGGTCCTTGATGGTCTTACTTCACTAGCGGCGGCGATTTGCGGCGCACCCATCGCAATGATTTCGTTCGTTGATGAGCATCGACAGTGGTTTAAATCGAAGATTGGCGGGAATTTGTCGGAGACGCCGCGAGATATTTCCTTCTGTGGACATGCCGTGCAACAGCGGGACCTCTTCATCGTGCCGGACGCGATGCACGATGTACGATTCGCGGATAATCCGCTGGTTACGGGCGCCCCTAACATCTGCTTCTATGCGGGCGCTCCGCTGGTCAATCCGGAAGATGAGGCTCTCGGCGCCCTATGCGTCATTGACCACGTGCCACGAATCCTGACAGACCTGCAGAAACAAGCCTTGCGGGTGCTGAGCCGACAAGTCGTGACCCACCTCGAGTTGCGTCGCCAAACGCGCAACTCGGTTGAAAGCGAAGGCAAGCTCTGGATGCTGGCGGAAAACATCACGGATGCCTTTTCGATCACTTCGCCTGATTTTCAGAAAATAGAGTACCTTAGTCCTGGATATGAACTGATCTGGGGCCGTTCGATGGCGAGTCTGTATGCCCATCCCAGCGAATGGACCGAGGCCATTCTGCCTGAAGAACGCGAGCGCGTCCTCGGGGTCTTAGCCATGCTCAAGGAAGACGCGCCGAGTGTGAGCGTCGAGTACCGGATCGCGCGTCCGGACGGCTCCGTCCGCTGGGTTCACGACCGGAGATTTCAGGTGCGGGATGCCGCCGGCAACTTGGTGCAGGTTACCGGAATCACCACGGACATCACCGAACGCAAGCGGGCGGAGGAAGTCCTACGTGGGTCGAACTCACAACTGGTTAACCGCCGGAATATGCAGACGCAGATGGAACTGGGGATTGTTTTTGTCCTTTCCATTTTAGTATTCGTCGTTGGGTACGTCTCTGGATTCTTTGACTGGGGTTTTCACTATGTCGACGCTCACGATACAGGAATGGGCGGGTTTTGGGACGAGACGGTCGGCACAATCATCTTCATCTCCTTCGCCCTGGCCGTGTTCTCCTATCGGCGGTGGAGGGAGAGCCGGGCAGACGTACTCTCACAAACACAGATCTCCAAGGCGCTGAGCACCATGCACACCGAGATGGAGGCGCAGGTGCAGCAACGGACAATGGAGTTGGTCCGGACCAATGAAGACCTGCGAAAGGAGATCGTCGAGCGCAAGCGCGTCGATGCGCTCATCGAGCAATTTCCTGCCATCATCGAATCGACCGATGACGCAATCATCAGCAAGACGCTCGATGGAATCATCACCACGTGGAACCCCGCGGCGGAGAGAATGTTTGGATATGCCACCCCTGAAATTATCGGGAAACCAATCACACTCCTCTTTCCGCCAGATCGCCTCGACGAAGAGCGACAGATTTTGGCCTGTATTGCCCGGGGAGAGCGTGTGCGGCATTTTGAGACCGTTCGGGTGCGGAAGGATGGCAGCCACGTCGAAGTTTCGGCCACCATATCGCCCATCAAGAATACCGACGGAACAATTACCGGGGTTTCAAAAATCATTCGCGATGTTTCTGACCGCAAGCTGTCGGAGGATACGTTGAAGAAAGAACGCGACTTCGTGTCGGCAGTTGTTGACACCGTCGGTTCCCTCGTCGTGGTCCTCGACCGGCAGGCTCATATTATTCGCTTCAACCGGGCCTGCGAACAATTGACCGGTTATTCCTCTGCTGAGGTACTGGACCTCAACCTCCTTGACCTGCTCATCATGCCGGAGGAGCAGGCGAGCACGAGAGACAAATTTGGAAGCCTTTGCGCCGGTCAATTCCCGAGCACCTTCGAAAACCACTGGGTCGACAGGCATGGAAATCGCAGGGCTATCACGTGGTCGAACACGGCCCTCCTCGATGCGGACGGCGCGGTAGAATATGTCATTGGCACCGGGACCGATATCACCGAGCAGAAACGTTCGCAGGAGCAGATCGCGGAGCAAGCCGCGCTGTTGGACAAGGCACGGGATGCGATCATGGTTCGCGATCTCAAGGGAAAAGTTCTGTTCTGGAACAACGGAGCCGAGCGCATCTACGGCTGGACACGCCTGGAAGCGGTAGGCCGAAGCGTCGACGAACTTCTCTACTCCGATTCAAGAAAGTTTGAAGAGGCCAACCGCCTGGCGATCAGCGAAGGCGAATGGCATGGCGAACTGGAACACCTCACCAAGGACCGGGGAACAATCACGATCGAGGCGCGCTGGACGCTCATCCGCGATAATGAGGGAAATCCCAAATCCGTACTCGCGATCAATACGGACATTACGGAGAGAAAGATGATCGAATCCCAGTTCATGCGCGCGCAGCGCATGGAAAGCATCGGCACGCTTGCGGGCGGCGTTGCGCACGACCTGAACAACATCCTGGCCCCGATTATGATGTCCATCGACATTCTTAAGGAATTGTCGCCCGATCCCCAGGCAAAGGAGATTTTGGATACCATCGACCTCAGCGCGAAACGGGGAGCAGCCATCGTGCGGCAGGTGCTCTCGTTTGCTCGCGGTCTCGACGGACAGAGAATCGAGGTCCAGCCCAAACACCTGATCAAAGACTTGGAAAACATCATCAAGGACACGTTTCCGAAGGACATTCGGTTGCAGTTCACGATTCCCAACGATACCTGGACCATATTGGGCGATCCCACCCAAGTTCACCAAATTCTTCTGAATCTCTGCGTGAACGCGCGGGACGCAATGCCGAACGGTGGCAGCTTGGTCGTCAGCACCGAAAACAGCGTGATTGACGAACAGTACGCGGCGATGAATATCCAGGCGAAAGTCGGGCGTTACGTCATTATCAGCGTGACCGATTCGGGATCAGGTATACCCCAGGGCATCCGCGACAGGATATTTGAGCCGTTTTTTACCACCAAGGAGCTTAGCAAAGGAACTGGCTTGGGTCTTTCGACCGTCATGGCCATCGTCAAGAGTCATGCGGGCGTCGTGAATGTTTATAGCGAACCGGGCAAAGGCACGACCTTCAAAGTGTATCTTCCCGCCACCGATACCCCCTCCGAAGCCGAGGATGGGCAGGCAATCGCTGACAGTTTGCCTCGAGGTAATGGCGAGACGGTTCTGGTCGTCGACGATGAAGCCTCCATTCTATATATCACCAGCCAGACTTTGCAGGCATTCGGCTACCGGGCCCTAACCGCCGTAAATGGAGCGGCCGCCGTGGCCATTTACGCTAAACATCAGGCTGAAATTGATGTCGTCATCACTGATATGATGATGCCGATCATGGACGGGAAGGCCACGATCTACGCTCTGTCGCAGATCAATCCGACCATCAAAATCGTGGCAGCGAGTGGTCTAAATGCGAATGGTTCCGAGGCCAACGGGGCCGGCATTAGTTTAAAGCACTTTCTTACAAAACCCTATACCGCAGAAACTTTGCTTAAAACAATCCGCGAAATTTTGGACGAAGCCCTGTAATCTGTTACACCAGCGAAACGACTCAATGCCACCTTCATCAACACTCCCCCGCCTTATCGAAAGGGAGAACGAACCGCAGCCACCTGGCTTTAAGCCGATGCGCGTTCTTCTTGTGGATGACGAGCCGATATTTCGCAAGATTGCCCATCGAGTCCTGACTAAACTCGGTTATTTCGTCTTGGCCGCCATTGACGGGAAAGCTGCATTGGAGGCAGCTTCGATGCATCCAGACATCCAGTTGCTGCTAACCGATGTTGCCATGCCTGGAATCAACGGTGTGGAACTGGCCGACAAGCTCCGCAAGACCCATCCCCATCTCGGAGTACTCTATATGTCCGGATTTCCAAAGAAATCTCTATCCGAACTGGGGATTGAGGCGAATTCAGTCGATTTTTTGCAAAAGCCCTTCAATTCTGAGGAGCTCGATGATCGAATCAAAGCGATCCTTGCCAGAAATAATTAGCCATGATCCTTGGCATCTCCCGGTTCAAGGTACTGAATGGACGGGAGCCTGACGTCAAGGAAGCGTTCTTTAACCGGCCTCAGCTTGTGGATAGCGTGCCCGGTTTTCTGGGAATGGAGACATTCACCGAAACCAAGGATCAAACCGCCTTTTACCTCGTTACGCGTTGGACGGACGAACATTCCTTTCGAGCATGGCATGCGAGTCCTGCTCATCATCAGTCTCACCGGGGGATGCCCAAAGGGTTGCGACTTGATGCTTCCTTCGCTGAGATCATCGTTCTGGAAAGACTTGCTGATGCCGGGCGGCCAAGAACTCTCGCCGAAGCAGTTCAGGATTGTGGGGCACTAATCACCGAAACGATTGCCGGAAGCAGCGTGCTCCACTTGTTCGTCTGTGATTCCAATGGCGAGATTAAGCTGTGCAATGCGATTGCGGTTCAAGGCCTGGGGCTGACGGTCGATGAGATTTTAGGAAAGCAACTTGCCACCTTTCTTGTCCCCTCGGATGCAGAGAAGGTCATGGAACTCGTCAGGAGCACCAAGCGTGACTGCAAAATTTCTCACGTGCTCAACTTCGTAAGCACGACAAATGAACCTCGCACTTTGGTTTGCCGGATCGATTGCCATCCTTCCCACTTTGCCTTGATCGGCGAACAGAGTGTGGATCAGGAACTCAGCCACTATTACGAGCTGCACGACTTGAATAACCAACTTGCGACCCTGGCCCGCGAGAACGCTCGAAAGACCAAGGAACTGGCGCAAGCCAACGCCAAGCTTCAAAGCACCTTGGATGAGCTGAATCGCTCCTACTGGCATTTAAGTAAAGTCGCCGAAGTAATGCCGATGTGCGTGGTTTGCGGAAAAATAAAATCGGACGAAGCGCAATGGCAGGACGTCGCAGAATACTTTCGCACCAACTCGCTGCTGGTCAGCCACGGCTGCTGCCCTCCTTGCCAGCAAACGCTGGAGAAGAAGATGGGGCTGGAATGAATACGCCGTCCGGTCCTGTTCTTCCAATGGCTGAGCGGCGGAAATTGGGGGACAAATTGCGCGCGCAAAAGGATTCGCTGGCCCTGGAGCTTTCCGATGCGCTCTACCTGCGCCATGCCGAATGGCTCGTTCGTTTCGGCGAGCCCGGCAAAAGGAAATGCTCCGAGGATGTCGGATATCACCTGGAATACCTTGCCGCCGCAATTGAGGGCGACTCAATCTGCGCTTTTGAGGATTACGCTCGGTGGCTGGCGAGCATGTTCGCAAGTCGTGGCATTGCGTCGGAACGCACCGTCGAGACCTTCGAGCAGATCCGGATATTAGTCGGCCGACAGACCAGCCCCGTGGAAGGTTCCATCGTGGCGAGGTTCATCGAACGGGCTTGCGCGGCTTTAACCAGCGCTCATAACGAGACCATGGCCGCTTCCAAATCCTCTCTAATGGCCCAGGAGCGCAGTGTCTTTCTGAATGCCCTGCTTAAGGGCCCGCGCAAACTGACGGCCACCATCCCGCTCGAGGCCTTACGCCAGGGATGCGCGCTTACCGATATCTACGTCGAGATCTACCAGGAATCGCTTTATGAGATCGGCCGGCTGTGGGAGACTAACCAGATAACCGTGGCACAGGAACACATGGCAACTGCCACCGTGCAATGGTCGATTGCCCAGCTTTACCCACACATTGAGTTACCCCCGACGCCCCGAGGAAATGCCATCATCACCGGAGTGCAGGGGGAGCACCATCAGGTCGGTGCCAACCTCGTCGCCGACGCGCTGGAAGCGGAGGGTTGGAATGTGCGCTTCCTGGGAACAAACATGCCGCACGCTGGCATCTTGGAAGCGATTGAGGAACATGAAGCCAAGCTGGTTGGCATTTCCGTCACGATGCTCACCAACGTGCCCCAGTTGCGCCAATTAATCGGCGAAGTGAAGAGGCGGTTTGGCAATGAAAAACCGCGCGTCGTGCTCGGCGGCGCAGCCTTCCGCAATTCCTCGGAACTTGCCGTCGAGCTTTCGGGTGGAGATCCCTGCCTGGATGTCCGGGCCGCGCTCGAAATGTGCAACCGCCCCGATTGATTTGAAGCGCAAGAACCTCGTGGAAACCGGGCTGCCTTAGGGTTCGGCAATACCTTCCCGGACCGCATAACGAACCAACTCTGCCGAGCTGGAAGTACCCAGCTTTTGCATCAGCCGCGAGCGAGCGAGTTCGACCGCCTTGCAACTGATGCTCAATCTATCCGCAATTTCCTTGTTTCGCTTGCCTTCGGCGACAAGGCGCAGGAGCTTCCGTTCACGTTCCGAAAGCGAGGGCTTCACCGATTCAGGGCCTTTGGATAAGCCTTTGCGATAAACATCCAGGGCGTCAGCGCCGACATCCGAGCTCAAAAACAGTTTGCCTTCGAGAACCGACGCAATGGCCTGAAGCATCTCCTCGGGCGCGCACGTTTTCGAAATATATCCGTAAACTCCCACCCGCAACGCCTCATCGACCGTGGATCGGCTGCTATCACCCGAATAAATAATAATCTTGGGGGCATGGCCTTCGCGAAGCATTTGCCGGCTGACCTCAAGGCCGTCCATGTCCGGCAAATGAATATCCATAAGCACGACATCCGGCTTCGTTTCCGCCGCCCATTGCAACGCCTCTTTCCCACTTGACGCTTCTCCTGCGACCATGAGACGGGATTGCTTGGATAAAACAGAGCGCAAACCCGTGCGCACAATGGCATGATCATCCACCAGCAAGACCTTTACCTTCAAAAGCGGGTCAGGTTGATTCATTGCACGGTATCCCACCTTGTAGACATCGACAGCAAGGCCAGAGGACTAAACTGCTGGATCACTTCGGACAGTCACATTCCGAAACATTATTATATTCCGAACTCCTTTTATACCTTAAGAGTTGGCTCTTTCATAGCTTTAATGCCCTCGCAAATGATTACTCGACGGCAATGTAGTGATTCGGTTACGGAAAATGTTGCCCTCTGAGTTTGCAGCGATGCCCCTCCCACGCTGGATTTCTCCTCATATTTAAAGAGGGCTTTCACACCGTCGTGATGAGTGACCAATCGCTGATGAATTAAAGATAGATTAAAGCGCGCCAGGCGCTTTTAGGAAAGTCGTGAAATGGGATTTATAGATTGCCTGTCCGTGTGATGCGCGTAAATGGGACCCGAGAAGGATCGACTTTTGTGAGGCCCTTTCCTCGACTCTCGCCATATTTGTGAACGAAACTGCCCCTCTAGGATTCAAATGGCAGATGTTTCGATTTGGGCTCAGGCAGATTAGGAATGCACCGTTCTTGACTAATCCGTGGCAAAGACGTGAACGAGGGTATTCTCTCATTCGAGGAGTGTTTTCATTTGTTGTTAATTATCGGCCAATGACCGATGAATAAGGCATGGATCACCGGACATCAGAGCCGAAGCATCGTGTTGATGTGACTGTGAAAGAGTTTCTCTCTGAGAGTTCCGAGAGCTTGGATGGCTTGGACCACCACGTTATTTCCCTGGAAAATCATCAAGATGGAAGCGCAGCGGTGGGGCAGCCTTTACTCTCACGGTGGCTTAGACTAGGGCACTCTTACGTCTTCGCCATCGTGCTCACGGCTGTCACGCTGGGTCTCCGCCTTGCGCTGGATGGCCCTTTGGAAGGGCGACCGACATTAATACTTTTCGTGTTGCCCATCATGCTCAGCGCTTACGTGGGCGGACTCCGCGCGGGGTTGCTGGCGACAGGCCTCACCTACTGCCTTGTCAGCTATTATGTCCTGCCTCCGACCCATAGCTTCCAAGTGGCGTCAGCATCGCAGAGATGGGATTTATTTTTCGTCGTGCTGGCCGGCGGGGTCATCAGCGTGCTGAACGAGGCTCTCCACCGGGCGCGCCGCCGATCGGAAGTCGTGGTCCGGGAGCAGCACGCGAAAATTGACTTGGTGAAGGCGACGGCTTTGCAGAACGCGATCTTCAGCAGCGCCCAGTTCTCGTGCATTGCGACCGATGAGAAGGGCGTCATCCAATTATTCAACGTCGGAGCCGAACGCATGTTGGGCTATACGGCGGCCGAGGTCGTAAATCGGATCACGCCCGCCGAAATTTCCGACCCACAGGAAGTCATCGCACGCGCTCAGGCGCTAACCTCGGAACTTGAAACCCCAATTGCGCCGGGATTCGAGGCCTTGGTCTTCAAGGCGTCGCGCGGAATCGAAGATGTCTACGAATTGACCTATATACGCAAGGATGGCAGCCGCTTCCCCGCGGTTGTTTCGGTTACCGCGTTGCGTGGGGTGCAAGGCGGAGTGATTGGCTACCTGTTGATCGGCACGGATAACACCGCGCGCAAGCGGGCGGAGGAGGCTTTGCTGAAGGCGAGATCTTTGCAGAGCGCGATCTTCAACAGCGCCCACTTCTCGTGCATTGCGACCGACGAGAAGGGGGTGATTCAATTGTTCAATGTCGGCGCCGAACGCATGCTAGGTTACACGGCCGAAGAAGTTGTAAACAAGATCACGCCGGCCGAGATTCACGATCCGCAGGAAGTTATCGCGCGCGCTCAAGTGTTGAGCCGGGAGCTTGGAACCCCGATCGCACCGGGATTCGAGGCTATGGTCTTCAAGGCAGAGCGCGGCATCGAGGATATTTACGAACTGACTAAAATTCGGAAGAACGGCACCCGCTTCCCTGCGGTTGTTTCGGTTACGGCGCTGCGCGACGGTCAAGCCGGAATCATTGGCTTCCTCTTGATCGCCACCGATAATACTGCACGCCAGCAGGTCGAAGAAGAGCGGAAGAAGGCCCTACGTGAGCTTAACGACATGAAGAAGGCGTTGAACGAGCACGCGCTCGTCGCCATTACCGATCCTCAGGGAAAGATCACGGACGTCAACGACAAGTTCTGCACGATCTCCCAATATTCGCGCGAAGAGCTGATCGGCCGGGACCATCGCCTCATCAATTCCGGCCACCATTCCAAGGAATACATTCGCAGTTTGTGGACGACAATCGCGCGAGGAGGTGTTTGGCACGGAGAGCTTAAGAATAGGGCCAAAGACGGATCTCATTATTGGGTGGATACGACCATCGTTCCCTACCTGAACGATCAGGGCAAACCCCGCCAGTATCTGGCCATTCGCGCTGATATTACCGAGCGCAAGCTGGCCGAAGAGAAGCTCCAGCAAACCAATGTCGAACTCGAAATCACCAAATCCACGGCGGAAAAAGCCAACCTGGCCAAATCGGATTTCCTGTCCAGCATGAGCCATGAGTTGCGCAGCCCGCTCAACGCAATCCTCGGCTTCGCGCAGTTGCTGGAGTCGGCCTCTCCCGCGCCGACGGTCTCCCAGACAAAGAGCATCGCCCAGATTCTCCAGGCAGGATGGTATCTGTTGAAATTGATTAACGAAATCCTCGATCTTTCCGTCATCGAGTCCGGCCAGGTATCGCTGTCGAGGGAGTTGGTATCGATGTCCGACCTCATGTCGGAATGTCAGACCATGATGGGGCCCCAGGCAGAAAAGCGCGGCATCCATCTGACCTTTCCGCAGTTCGACAGCACCCTCTACATCAGTGCAGATATGACCCGCATGAAGCAGATCGTCATCAACCTGCTTTCCAACGCGATTAAATACAACAAGGAGGGGGGAACGGTGGTCGTGGAGTGCAACGTGACCGCGCCGGAACGCGTTCGCATCAGTGTCAGGGACACCGGCGCAGGCTTGGCGCCGGAAAAGCTGGCCCAATTATTCCAACCTTTCAATCGACTCGGCCAGGAAGCCGGCGGCGTGACCGGGACGGGTATCGGCCTGGTTGTAACCAAACGATTGGCCGAATTGATGGGCGGCGTTATCGGTGTGGAAAGCACGGTCGGGGTAGGTAGCGTTTTCTGGTGTGACATGGAATCGGCGGAAGCGCCCCAAGCGATCGTTGAAAGCCACCGCGGCGGGACAATGATCGAGCCCAAAGCGCTGACTGACAGTCCTCGACGTACTGTTCTCTATGTTGAGGACAACCCCGCCAACATGAACCTGATTGAGGAGCTCATTGCGCGACACCCAGACATACGGCTCATCACAGCCATAAACGCAGCTCTGGGCATCGAACTCGCCCGGACCACGCTGCCCCAAGTTATCCTGATGGATATCAACCTTCCTGGCATCAGCGGGATCAAAGCCTTGAAAATACTATGCGAAGACCCGGCGACAGCGCATATCCCCGTCATCGCCCTCAGCGCCAATGCCATGCCGCGCGATATCGCGAAAGGCTTGGAAGCGGGCTTTTTCAGCTATCTCACCAAGCCCATCAAAGTCAAAGAATTCATGGATTCGTTGAATGCCGCCCTGGAACATGCAGAAAAAGCGACTAACCGAACAGCTAACTTGGGACAAACTTCATGACCCACTTATCGGATATCCTGAAAGCCAGCATCCTGATCGTCGACGATCAGGATGCCCATTCATCGCTGCTGGAACAGGCACTGCGTGGTGCCGGTTATGTTTCCATCACGACCACGAACGATCCGATGGAGGTCTGTAGGCTGCACCGCGCGAATCACTACTCACTGATCATGCTCGACCTGCAAATGCCCGGCATGGACGGATTTCAAGTCATGGAGGGCCTGAAGATGATCGAAACGGGGGGCTATCTTGCCATCCTCGTGTTGACCGCCCAACCGGATCATAAACTGCGCGCACTCAAGGCTGGAGCGAAGGAGTTCGTCAGCAAACCCTTCGATCTCTCCGAAGTCTCCATGCGCGTTCACAACATGCTCGAAGTCCAAATGCTGCACCGGGATGCGGAATTGCGGATGGAACAGGCAGAGGCGCGAAGCTTGCAACTAGAAACGGCGAATCACGCCAAGAGCCAGTTCCTCGCCAACATGAGCCACGAATTGCGTACGCCTCTCAACGCTATCATCGGTTTCACTGAATTCTTGATCGATGAAAGCTGCGGTCCACTGCTGCCGGACCAGAAGGAATACCTGGGTGATGTGCTGAGCAGCTCGCACCATCTCCTCCAACTAATTAACGATGTGCTCGATCTCGCCAAGGTCGAGGCCGGAAAGATGGAGATGCACCCGGAATCGTTTTCCGTGAATAACGCGTTGGAGGAAGTTGCCGCGGTGATCAGCGGTATCGCCCAGAAAAAGAAGATCGTTATTAACATTGAGGTCAACGCTGGACTGGAAACCGTCATGCTGGACCGGCGCAAATTCAAGCAGGTTCTTTACAACTTGCTCTCTAACGCGGTCAAGTTCTCCGACGAATCCGGTCAGGTGAGCGTCCGCGGCCACCGCTTGGATGCGCACCGGTTCGAAGTGCAGGTTCGTGACACCGGCATCGGCATTAAAGCTCAAGATATTGACCGGATTTTCACGGAATTTGAACAACTGGACTCCGGCACCACACGTCGCTTCGAGGGCACGGGCCTCGGCCTGGCACTGTCGAAAAAGTACATCGAATTCCAAGGCGGCCGCATCACCGTGGAGAGCGAGCTGGGTAAAGGCAGCGTTTTCAGCGTGGTCCTGCCCATGATGCTGGAAGAATTGGCGGCAGTATGAGCGCAACAATTCTCGTCGTTGATGACAACCCCATCAACCTTAAGCTCATCTCCCGTTTGCTCAAGTTCAACGGCCACGAAATCCTCAAGGCCGTCGACGCCGAGGAGGCGCAGGTTGTCCTCGCCGGCCAATTGCCCGAATTGATCCTCATGGACATTGCCCTGCCCGGCATGGATGGACTCACGCTCACGCGCAAACTGAAGGCCGACGAACGCACCCGCCACATCCCCATCATCGCGCTCACCGCCTTCGCCATGAAAGATGATGACCGGAAAGCAGCTGATGCCGGTTGCGACGGTTACATTTCCAAGCCCATAGACACGCGCACGCTGCCGAAGCAGATAGCCCAGTTGCTGGCAGCCCAAGGATCCCAGCCATGATTCTTCTTATTGTCGATGACAACGCCGCCAACCGGAAACTCCTGCGAGTTACGCTTGGAGCGAAGGGCCACACAACGCTCGAAGCCGGCGACGGGGTCGAAGCGCTACAGGTGCTCGATCGCGAAACGGTGGACGCCGTCATTTCCGATATTCTCATGCCCAACATGGACGGCTTCCGCCTTTGTCACGAGATTCGGCAATCCGAGCGACTCCGTTCGCTTCCCTTCATCATCTATACCAGCACCTACACTTCACCTGACGACAGGAAACTGGCGCAGACCGTAGGGGCGGACAAATATCTTACAAAGCCCGTCCCCGCCGTCGTCATGTTGGCTGCACTTCGGGAAGTGATGGAAAAAAAGCCTGCCCGCCCGGAACCCTCTGCGCCGGGCATTACAGGGTCCCAGGTGCTTAAGCCTTACAGCCAGGTGCTAATTCACAAACTGGAAGAGAAAAATGCCGAACTCAAAGCCGCGCTGGAAAATGTTCAACGCGCGAACGACCACATCGTGAAGCTGAATACCGATTTGGAGCGACGGGTGAAGGAACGTACTGCCGAGCTCGAAGCCACCAACCGGGATCTGTCCCACGCGCTTTCCCAAGTCAAGGAGTTGAACGCCCTGCTCCCCATTTGCAGCTACTGCAAGAAAATCCGTGACGACACGGATTACTGGCAATCCGTCGAGGGCTACATCAGCCAACATACCGATTCGAAGTTCAGTCATGGCATTTGTCCCGGCTGTTATGAGGAACACGTCAAGCCGCAATTCGTCAAGCATGGCATTCCCGAACTTCCCCATCCGATAAAAACGACCGCATGAAAATCCTCATTGTCGACGACAAACCGGCCAACCTGAAGCTTTTGCGCGTGCAATTGGAAGCCAGGGGCCATCTGGTTGCCCAGGCTCATGACGGTGTCGAGGCGCTCGAAGTGCTGGATCGTCAGCCGGTCGATGCGGTGATCTCGGATATCCTCATGCCGCGCAAGGACGGCTACCGGCTGTGCCGCGACATCCGCAAGAGCCAGCGCCTGTGCAATCTACCCATCATCATTCACTCGGCCACCTACACCCTGCCAAGCGATAGTAAACTTGCCCTCGACGTGGGAGCGGACAAATTCTTGAATAAGCCTTGCTCCATTGGAGTTATTCTCGCCGCGCTGAAAGAGATAACCACCCAGGCACACGCGGCTCACTGCGCAGAGAGTCCTCTGGAAGTCGACGTGCTCACGCAATACAGTGAACGGCTTGTTGGAAAGCTTGAGGAGAGGAATATTGAACTGCGGAGGGCGAACGCGGAATTGAAGGAAACACGCGACCAGCTGCTGCATCTTCTTCAGCATTGTCCGGCCGTGATCTACTCGCTGAAAATAAAGGGTGAGCGCGTACATCCCCATCTGGTCAGCGAAAGCATGACGCCCATGCTCGGCTACACAGCAAAAGAGTCGTGCACCTTCGGCTGGTGGCTGGCTCATATTCACCCCGAGGACCGTGAACGAGCCATGGCCAGCATGCAGGAAGCTATCGCGCACGGGGTCTCGAACAGCGAATACCGTTTCCGGCACAAGGCTGGCCACTACGTCTGGTTGGAAGACAACCGGCGGCTGGTCGCCAACGCGGAGGGCACGCCAACGGACATGGTCGTCGTTTGGACAAACATAACCGTCCGCAAACAAAGCCAAAATCAAATGCTGCGCGCCCAGCGGCTCGAAAGTATCGGCAGCCTTGCCTGTGGCGTCGCCCATGATATCAACAACGCCATCTCGCCCGTCTTCATGGCTACCAACTTAATGCGGCGCGAACTTCCAGGGGAAACCTCGGATTATATTGAACTTATTGAGACGAGCGCCAAACGCTGCACGGATATGGCCCGACAGCTCCTCACTTTCGTGAAAGGTATCGAGGGAGAGCGTCTTCTCGTTCAACCGAAGCTTCTTCTTGAGGAGCTGGAGAAGTTAATCAAGGTAACATTCCCACGCAACATTGCGATGCGAACCTCATGCCCGAACGACATCGAAGCCACGTTGGGCGATGCCACGCAACTCCAACAGGTACTGTTTAACCTTTGCATCAATGCGCGTGACGCCATGCCCGACGGCGGAACGCTGACTCTAAAGGTGGAAAACGCCGATATCGCCGCCGTATCTACCGGTACCCTCGCAGAATCCATACCGGGTTCCTATATCGCGTGGAGTGTTACCGACACCGGGACCGGAATGTCATCGGAAATTCTTGACCGCATTTTCGAGCCTTTCTTCAGCACCAAAGGACCGGACAAAGGGACGGGCCTGGGACTTTCCACCGCTATCGGTATCGTCAAGAGTCACGGCGGTTTTCTCCAGGTTTCCTCAGCACCTGGAGACGGGTCAACTTTCACCGTTTACCTTCCGGCCATCGTCCCAAGCGACGCCAACATCTTGTTACCAAGTAAAGGTGAAATGACTTTCAGTGACATCGGGAAGGCACCCCTTGGGACAGGGGACATCGCCAAACTTCGCAAGACGGTGGTAGGGCTCCTGGCAAAAAGCAGCCCTGCCGTCGCCAGCCCCATCCGTGCAAACCGCCGCTCTAAATCAAGAATCCGAAAATCAAGCTGAGCGAACGTGAAAGACGGAATCCGCTCTTCTTCGATATTATCGCGGTTGGAGGCGCCTCCTATAAGCCGGGCAGTCCTTGTACGAACGCCGTCTTCCGGAAGCCACCCCTAGGTCAGGTTTCATCCAAAACGGCCCGTAAACCCTTGAACAAGGCATCCGCGGTGAAGGGTTTTGATATGAAGTGCTTCACCCCCAGCTCGGCCGCTTTACCCACGCTGCCGTTTGCATTCAGTCCACTTGCCCCGATAATTTTTATCGCTGGATTAATTCGAATCAGCGCATGAATCAACGCCGGACCGTCCATGACGGGCATGGCCATATCCGTCAGGACGACCGAGATCTCGTCTTGGTGCTGTAGAAACACTCCCAACGCATCGGCCCCATCCGCGGCGGTTAACACTTTGTATCCAAACGATTTCAAAGTCCGGGAGGTGACCGTAATTATGGAGGCTTCGTCATCGACCACCAGGACTGTTTCTCCCTTCGCCAGGGGCAAAGTGATCAACTTCGTTTTATCCTTCCGTACTTCGGTGGAAATTTCCACGGCGGGAAGATATACGTTGAATGTCGTACCTTTGCCGAGTTCGCTGTAAACGGTGACGAATCCCTCGTGACTCTTCACAATGGCCGCGACCGTGGACAAACCCAGGCCGGTGCCTTTATTTATATCCTTAGTTGTGAAAAACGGCTCAAAGATTTTGTCCAAAATCCCTTTAGGCATGCCCACTCCCGTGTCGCTTACGCTGATTTTAACGTAGGCGCCCTTTTTGGCATCGAGATTCATCGCGACGAACTGCTCATCCAGGTCGCAATTTACGATATTGATGTTTAGATTCCCGCCGTTCGGCATGGCATCGCGAGCATTCACGCAGAGGTTCAGTAAAATCTGGTGGATCTGGGTGGGATCGCCCAAAACCGTCCACGTATCGTGGGGCAGAAGAAACGACAACCGTATATCCTTCGGAAAGGTATTCTTGATAATGCCTTCCAGTTCCCTCGACAAATGGAGGAGCTGGACTTCGATTCGTTCTCCGTCCAGTCCTCTGGCGAACGAAAGCACCTGCCGTACAATATCCGCTCCATGTCTGGCACTAGACTCAATTGTATCCAAAATCTCCCTTGTCTCGGGATTGTCCGACTCGCCTTTGAGCACGTGAATGGACATGAGGATCGGAGCCAGAACGTTATTCAAGTCGTGGGCGATGCCGCCGGCCAATGTGCCGATACTTTCCAGGCGTTGTGCCCGCATGAACTGGGCTTCGATCTTCTTTCGCTCGGTAATATCGGTATTGATCGCGAGCACCGACTTGGGGCGCCCTTGAGCATCCCGAATCAGCGTCCACCGCGCCTCGACTGTGATCAGCCCCCGGTCCTTGGTGAGGTGCTCCCGTTCACCCTGCCATTCACCCTCACTTATCGTCAGCCCATTCGCTTCTCTAAACGCTTTTGGATCCTTGTAGAATAAGTTCTCACTATCCTTGCCGACCGCCTCGTCGCGGGCCCATCCGTAAATGCGTTCGGCTCCTTTGTTCCAAAACTGAATTGCACCATTGAGGTCGCAAACCAGAATGGCGTCTTGCGCTTTGTCCAGCAAGGCAGCCTGTTCTTCGATCTGTTCCTCGTTCTTTTTGCGCCCCGTGATGTCGCGCGCGACTTTCGATACTCCAACGGATTTGCCTGAGGCATTTTTGATCGGCGACGCGGTGATGGAAACGTCGATGAGCCGGCCAATCTTCGTCAGCCGCATCGTTTCGAAATGCACGACGCTTTCGCCATGCGCAATTTTTTCTTGGATCAGGTTTTCCTCTTCACGCCGGTCGTCTGGGATCAACCGCGTGATCGAAGTCCCTACCATCTCGGCAGCCGTGTAGCCGAAAATCTTTTCCGCACCTCGATTCCAACTGGTAATAATGCTGTCGAGGTCTTTACCGATGATGGCGTCGTCTGAATATTTGACAATTTCTGCCAGGCGATTGGAGGACAATTCCGCCTCCTTGCGTTCGGTAATATCGGTGGCAATGCCGGTGAGGCGTATCAGTTTGCCGGTAATGTCCCGCACTTGGAAACCCCGGTCGTGAATCCAGCGCACGGTACCATCGAGACGCGCGATGCGATACTCGACACTGATACTTGGCTCGTTTTGCATCAACGAGGCAAAGGCTCCGAGGATTCGCTCGCGTTCGTCGGGCACGACGGAATCGAACCACTGGGTCGGGTGCGCATAAAGACTCTCCTGTGTCCGTCCCCAAATACGTTCATAGGCCGGACTAACAAAGTGAATTTCTCTCAAATCCGAAGAAGCGATCCAGAGAACATCGGTGATATTGTCCGCCATTTGGCGAAATTTAGCTTCGCTCTCGACCAAGTCCTTCCCCGAGCGTTTACGCTCGGTTATATCGCGTACATTGCATTGGATCACATTCTTGCCGCCCGCCTTGTAGACATTGCTGACAAATTCCACGTCGACGTGGCGGCCATCCTTTGTCTCCAAAGGCAGATCTTCATAGCGGACATAGCCGTTCTTTTGCAGCCTCTCCAGCATGACCTTGTTGGATTC
>FSXO01000147.1_pt1 | contig 22285 bp, 17 predicted proteins | sample 1638291 | NCBI WGS metagenome assembly FSXO01 (sample SAMEA3914788, study PRJEB12502) | metagenome | biome: forest; material: soil | place: Canada | collected 2011-07-03 | depth 0.1 m
GCAATATATAGTCTTAATATGCTCATGACTAATACAATACAACTTAATCATAAGTCGACTTTAAACCCCGTAGCTGGCATTTGATTCGCCAGCCAACCACGAAACGATCAAGCATAGCCGCGCTATTTCTTATAAAATTTTGCTTTTAAATTTAAGCAAATTACAGCAAATTATCGGCATATAGCCAGTACAGCTAATAGTTCGATTGCTGAATTGGCGAAGAAACTCAATCGGTCTTCACTCGGAAAAACCTCATCTATGAAAATCGCAAACTCCATTATCGCCGTAATAATCTCAACCGCAGCGTTGCTCACCCCGCTCCACGCGGACACCGTTTTCCAAACCGTTCGCGGCGAAAACGCCTCGGCACCTTCCGGCGGAACGGCTGCGGATAAGAAATTGACCGAAACCAAGGACATCGAGGGCGGCACAAAAGTCGCTCGTGTTCTTGGGTCGACGAGCCAGTGGGGCTACATCAGCTTTTGGTTCGGCCAGATGGTTCCCGCCGGCAAAGTCGTGATCCGGTTCAATGTCTATGTCGACGACACGCCGACGGCGGAGTACGGCGTCTACGCGCACCTCAAAAGCGGCCAGACTCTTCTCAATAAGCTGACCATTCCGGCCGATGCAAAAAAGGGCTCCATTATTTCGGTGGATCTCCCCGTTGATCAGCCCGCGGAGTGGAACGGCATTCTGCTCAAGAAAATGGAGAACTCGGACAAGCCGAGCCCCTGGATCGATTCCGTCAGCGTGGTCGTGCCGTAACGCACCGATCGGCAGCCGCGCCCGCGAGGGCGCGGAGCTTTTTCGAGAAGGGCCACCACTTCACGGCGGCGGAATCACGGCCGGTAACTCTGGACGTGCCCGTTGAGCGGGTCGACCTGGAACATCTCGAAATTGGTCGGCAAAGCTCTAAGATTGTCGCCAGCGGCAAGCGTGTTCACCGTCACAAACCACTGCTGGCCGATGGGATTGAGCGTGGTTGATCCATCCGGTTGAAAATCAAACGCGCATGCCGTGTAGGCTGTCCCCACGGCGGGCAGCGACACCTGCGGATCAGCCGTTGACCAGTTGCTCTTGGCCTGCGTCGTCCCCAGGAGCGTCGACAAGGTGGGGCTGGAATTCATGATCACCGAGTCCGGCAGCCATTGCACCTTGTCCAGCGCGGTGGCATTGCCGGATGAATCGTAAATGAAGCTTTGGACCGCGCGATACTTGCCCGTGGCGGGATTGCCTGCCACCTCACCCGTCATGCCAGCCTTGGCCAAACGATAAAAGCGGACCTCGACCTGTGCGTCCTGCGCCAACGCCGTCTGGTGCGCCAGGGAAATTTCCGCGAGGACCTTCTGCGCTCCCTGTGTCAGCGCGCTGCCGCGCATCACAGAGTTGATCGACGGAATGATCAGCGCGCCGAGGATGCCAATGATAGCCAGGACCACAAGGAGCTCGACCAGCGAAAAACCCTGCGCGCGTTGGATGTTCATGGCGCGAATTTCTTGACGCTGACGACCCGCATCTTGTAGTAGCCCTCGACGCTGGGCGCGCTCGTCTGCGCAAAGTCGGGCAGCGTCGGATCGCTCGTATCGACATAACGTTCGACCAGCGACGAACCACGGTATTCCCCGGAAACCAAATCGGTCCCCTCCACCCACACGGTCGCCGGTGTGGTGGAAATCTTCTTCAGCGTCTGCACGCGGACGTGCACGGTGTACGTGTTCGATTTGGTGGTGAGCCGCGGATAGATATCGCCATAGGGAAATTCGCGCGTGTTGTCGCCCGTAAGCAGGAAGTTGCTCCACCACGTAGCCATGTTGCCGGCGGAATATGTCGCAGGCGGCGTGCTGCCGGCGGGATAGACCATGCCGGTGCTCAAGCTGGCGGTTGGGATCAACTGCGGAACGAGATAGAGATCACAGATTTCCGAGGCGGAACGGAAAATGTCCCCCTTCCCGAACCGATTCTGAAATTCCGCCAGGGTACCGGTCGATTCGTCGGGATTGATATTGTAGCGCATCTCGAACTTGCAGCGCTGGGCATCCTTGTAGCTGGGGCCACCCGCCGTGGTCACCGTCGAGGTGCTTTGCGGGATGGCCATAATCCGCGATGACTTGAGCACCGCCCGCACACCGGTATCGCGCGTGATGTAGGTGAAGGGAAGTATCTGATAGTTCATGTTGACCTTCCCCGCCGTGGAAAACGGTTCGCTGATGGCGTAGGGCTCGGCCACGGGCATGGTAAAGAGATCGAGGAAAAGATGGTCAGGAGGCTTCGTGAACGGCGCCACCTCTTCCGGCCCGGCCGAACCCGTAACCGGCGTTCCAAAACCCGGATGACTCGCACCCGCCGCGGGATCGGCGCAGAAAAGCAGCGTCTGCCACGGCTGGGGCGACGTGGGATCCGTGGGGTCAATTCCCGAGGGCAGCGACCCAAACATCACCCCGGATGCGATCTGGCGATTCGGAGAAAAAGTCGTCGCCGTGGCCTGCTGGTACTCCCCGACGCCATAGCCGGGCGTAAAGTAACCGCCCGCGATGTCCGTGCCGCCGAAGTAGACATTAACATTCGATTTGGACCCCGTGACGCTTACCGTGGCGCTGTTGCCCTCGTCCGGCTTATTGATGAAGGGGCCGTCCTCGAGGAGTCCCGTCATGTTGTCCCAATCGCCGGGAGACGTATTGCCAATCAAGGCCTGGGCGAGATTGACCGGGACATCAGGATGGACCGTCGAGCGATACTCCTGGGCACCAGTCACGCTGTCCTGACCAGTGGGACCGCCATAGGCCGCCAGAGAGGTTTTCGGAATCAGCGTCCCCGCGGCAAAGGTGGAAATCAACTGCTGATTCCTTGAATTAGCTGATCCACCTCCAAAGATCGGAAAATGGGGATAGAAGCCGCCAGGCACGCTGTTGTCCCAGCCAAACGATGCAACCAAGCCGCCGTCGTTGGTGACGCCTTCATCCCGTAACGTTTGCGCATTGGAATAAGTCTGCATCCCTCCGGTAGGGGTGCTCCCGGCCGGAACGGCGCTATCGTAGCCAGGCGAAGGGGTGTAATAGTTGGAAGGAACGTTGGAAAGCGCGGCATAAACGCGAAAATCCCCACGCGCGGGACCCGTGGCATCAGCCTCGACGCCGCGCACCACGTCTTGGACCCAATAGTTGTGACCGTTCAAGTTGACTGGCGCCTGCGTATAAAAGACCAAGCCCTGCGTACGCCAAAGTTTGGTCAGCGCGGTCGTGGGACTTGAGCCTTCATTGGCCCGGCCGAAGTATTGATACGATAGAGGGGCGGACGCAGCCGTGAGTACCGGTGTGGTCGTCGGAATGGGAAGGCCAATGATCTTGGGGAAATTGATCGTGATTGTCTGGATCGGCGTGGTGCCCGGCGCGGCGGTCGTAGTCGCGTTTGGGTCTGAGCCGGAAAAAATCTGGACGGTAATGGAATGCCCGCTTGCTGAATCGGCATTGAAGTCGAAGGTCGTATCGCTAAAGCCATTGGCATCGGAACCGATTTGAACACCGCCAGTTGTCGTCAGGGGAACGGTGAAGGGATATTGTTTAACAGGGTCCGTAATCCCGAGGGTCTTTTTGATGTCCCCTCCCGCACCCGTGTAGCGGAACGACGGCACGATGTTGAAGAAGGCGGAGCAGTTGGACATTCCTGAAAACTCAGCGCGGGACGTCACCGTGTTCTTCAGCGAGGAGGAAAATCCGAGCGGCAACGGCCCGCCCACCATGTGCGCGCTGTTGATCGTGAATTTGTCGAGGCCGGTGACGACGTACTGGAGGTTGGGACTCCAGGGTGGAAATCCGGGAGAGACCGTTACCGGATTCAATAGCAGGGTGGCTCCAATCTGCGCCGGGTTGACGACCACACCATCTAGATTTGTCGGCGTAACCTGACTGGAATTCGTGACGACCGGACCGCTCGTTGCCGGCGGCACACCGGTCTCCGTATATAGGGCCGGATTGCTCCGATAAAACACAATGGCCGCTCCCGAGAGGGTAATGAACCGGCCGAAGCCATGAGTGCCGGAAGCCACGCCACTATTGGGCATGAGTGGAACGACCTGCCCTTCCCCCGAGTCGAGATAGGTGGGCGCATAATTATACGAGGGGGTAAGCGCGTTGCTATAGGCATTCACGCCGCTGCGGATCATATCGAACATCTCGGTGAGGATCTGGCGGCGAATGTTGTTCGAATATTTATTGGAAAAGCTTCCGCCAAAACCCGGGATGTTCTGCTGCGTGAGATTATCGAGATAGGTATATAAGTCCTGGTTCCTTTGCACGGCCGTCCAGTCGAGCGTTGACGACTGGCTGCTCGAAGTGGGAGAGCCGCCGCCAGGTGTTGCCGGTGCCGTGTAGGTGGTGGACCGCTGGAAGTAGTAGGGCATTGAGCCTGCTGTCGAACTGAGGGTGGAACAGAAAGCGATCAAGCTATCCTTGGGGTTCCTCATGGTGGTGTCGGCCTGCAGCGGCCACAGCGTCATGCGCGGCTTACCGAAGAGATTCAGCTCGGGCGAACGGCTATGGGCCGTGATGAAGAACTTTGCCTTTTCCAGCGTGTCGTTCGTCAGCGCCGTGCCGTTGAGCGTGTTGACGGCACGCGTGGCGGAAGCACTGTTGGTTGGCGCATAAAGCAGTTCGTCGGGCGAGGCGTAGAGCCGATTACCGCTCGGCGTGATGGAGCTGAATGAGCCATTGACGTTGCCGCTCGAGTCCGTTTCAGTCACGTTGCCGCCACGCGTGCCGCCATCAGCGAAGCGCGGCGTGATGCCGTAGTAGCCCGCGAGCTGCGCCATCGCGTTGGACTGCGCCGTCGTGCTGATACCGAGATACCACGCCGAATTCGGCCACGGGCTCGGAAAGCCAAGCGGGCCGAAGACGCTGCTCAGGGACGTTTTTGCTGGATGGCCAGGGTAACGCTGAAATTCATTTTGTGCGGGAATCGCCGTGGCGAAATTCTGGTCGGTGGTGGTGTTCACCCACGGCCGGTCCCAGAACGTCCCTTCCGAGGCGGTGTTGATGTTGACCTTGCAAGTCTCGTCATCGGTCCAAAAGGCCACGCGCCCGACGATGGGATTGGTCGCAGACGGAACTTTGGTCGGGTCCGTCGAGTCGAACGTGACTGTGCCGCTGCTGCTCGACACCGGTGTGGCAATGGCGCCGTTTTGCAGGACGTAGAGCCACATCACGGGCATCGGCAGCCGCTGGCTGGCCGCACCCGCCGAAGGTAGCACCACGCCGTCTACCGCGCCGGTGTAGTTGAAACCCTCCACGCTGGTGCTGGCGGAGGTGGTCAGCGCGGCGGGATCGATGATGGGAAAGTAATTAGTGCCGTTGCTGGAAATCGGGCTATTGAGATCGGTATAGATTCCCGCGTTGTTGGCCGAGTCCCACGTCACCGGCGGAACTTCGTTTGCCGGCGTAAACGTTGACGCACCGGCGTTCGTGATCATGTTCGCCGACGAGTAGAGCTTGTAAAAGTAGGCCGGATTTCCGCTGGTGTCGTAAGTCCGGATCATGCCGGGCTGCGAGGCCCACGCGAGGGTGGAGTTGGTATTGTCGGTGCCACTGACAATCTGTGACATGACCAGTTGCGTGGCCGAGTCGGCGAGCTGCTTGACCGTCGCGCCGTTTGCGTAGGTCTTCGACGAGTTCAATTCCGAACTGACGCTGGCTAGAAACGCCAGGACGAGGGCGGAGATCAGCACGATCATGCCCAGCACGAGCAGCAGGGCGCTGCCGCGGCGAATGCTGATTTTTACGGCGCTAGTTCGTTTCATCACGGCTCCACTTCGCCCCCTTGATGGCGACGTTCGTGGAAAAGACATGGTAAGTGACGTGCAGGCCAGTCAGGGTCGTCTCCAATTGGTTGAGATCAGCGTTCATCTTTGTGGCGTCGGTGAAAAGCGAGCTGAAATTGAAGTTGGGCGGGTTGGTTCCGTTGGCTTGCGCCAGCCGGATCGCGGAAGGCTCGCCGATGGCCACCATGGTAACCTCGACAATCGATGGCATTTGGTTCTTGGGATCAAGGTTCTTGTCGGCGAGGTTCCCCGATGGCATGCCAGTTCCTGTCGAGTCGTAAAGATAGGTCGGAGCCAGGGAGGCATCGGTGTAAGTCGTGCCCTCGTCGAGAGCAGTTAGCTTCGGCAGGATGATCAGGGCGATCACGTTTTCGGCCAATACGTGCACGGGCCGCGCCGGCGAGGTCGACGAGTCGGAGATACCTAATGGATTGGAGAACCAGTCCCGCCCGATATAGGTCGAAGCGTTCAATCCACCGGTGGAATTAAGCCCAGACGTCCCGCTATTAACACCGGAGGTACCAGCATAAATCGTGAGTGCATCGGTCGGCTGCATCAATTCGCTGAGCCGGAAGCGGTAACGTAGGGGTGACAGGGCCGTCGTTACTAGCGGCGGCCTCTCGGCGGCATCGGAATTGAATTCGACGAAATAGCCCCAGGTGTTGAGCAGGTTTTCCAACCCGTAAGTTGTCGCATCCTGGCTGAAACCCAGTGGCGCCTGGAAAAAGATGCCATGCGTCGGCCATTGCCGCGGCGCGACCGGCGCGGGCGCGATCGTGGCCATCGGGCCGCTGATGAAGCGGAGGTCCGATTGCCGAATGTAGCGGGTCGGCGCCGAGGGATTGTCGTAGTCCCAGTAGGTGTTGAGCGTTGCCTGGCTGATGCGTCGGGTCATCGCCTCAAAGGCATCGCGCGCGCCCCGAAATTCCTCGATCTTGGTCGTCGTCGATCGCCAGAGGTTTCCCGTCTGCGTCGTCATCGAAAGCAGCATGGCCATGATGAGAAGCAGGACGGTCGTCGCGACGAGAAGTTCAACGAGAGTGAAACCAAGGCCCAATTCGCGACCCCAGCCACCGGATTTTTTCTTCACTGGTTTTTGGCAACGTAAGCCGAGTGACGCGAAACGTAGATTCCGTGCGCTGGATCCTGCGCAACCGTCAAACTGCCGGTGCTGTACGTCAAAGCGGCGTTGCCCGGATTGGTCACAATGTCGATCGTCAGGCACGCAAGGCTCGGTGCTGCCGTGGAGCTCCCGCCGGAAAGTATCGGTGAGGTATTGACCACGACGTTGACCTGGTAAATCGCGCCCCGCGAGGTTGCGGACGGCAATTCGTTGCCTTGGTCATCAAAATAGCGCAAGCCGAGCTGCGTAACCCCGCTCGCCGATGTCGTCAACTGGCTGAAATCGGTCTGTTCCACGTCCGTGACGACCTGCTGCACGATCTGCGAACTAACGGAGGTTTCCACAGCCTTGTGAAACGTTGCCAACCCCATTGGCATGAGCCCAAGCAACGTCACCAGGGAGAAGGCCACGATACCCAAAGCCAAGGTTACCTCCACGAGACTAAAGGCCCTCGCACCTCCGAAAAAGCTGCTCCAGCGATTCAATGGCTGGTGGAACCTGGCTTTCGATGAAGATAAACGGCTCATAGAGGCGAAGCCTGTAGCAAACAAAGTAAGTATTGCAATTCTGAACGAAAGGTAAAGCTATTCTTTGCTATTTTTAGCGAATTTATTTCTGCCTCTATTTACGAGGCGTTTCCTCAACTTGATCTAAGGAAGATTATCGCAATTAGACGCTAATATACTGCATATTTGCATCTATTTGCTTTTTTATGCTAATTTTTCGCATGCCTCGGACACTCTCCAATAGCATCCCTGTGACCACCTCCATTTTTCCCAACATGCCCCGTTACACTTTCCACCTCATCGCGAACGCACACCTTGACCCGGTCTGGCTCTGGGACTGGCGCGAGGGGATGACCGAGGGACTAACCACCGTTCGCACCATCCTTGATCTCATGGACGAACGCCCCGAAATGACCTTCATCCGGGGTGAAGCTGCCCTCTACCGGCACATCGAGGAGCGCGACCCGAAGACGTTTGAGCGCATCCGGAGGCAGATTGACGCGGGCCGCTGGGACGTTGTGGGAGGCACCCACATCCAGCCAGATACCAACCTGCCCGCAACCGAGACCCTGGCGCGGCAATTCCTGTCCGCCCAGGCCTATTTCCGCTCGCGCTTCGGGACGGCGCCCCGGATCGCTTGGGCCGCCGACTCGTTCGGCCACAGCGCGGGGCTGCCGGAGATTCTCACCCAGGCGGGGATGACCGGCTTTGCCTTCACCCGGCCGGAGAAGCGGGAACTGGCCCTTAAGAATCCCGCCTTCTGGTGGGAGGGATCGGGTGGATCGCGCATTCTCGCCTATCGCCCCACCGCTGGTTGGTACGGCAGCGACCGCGACGAGATTCCGCGCCGGCTCGACGCTTATCTTGAAGCGGCCGCTGGCTTTCCCATGAGGAACATCGGCTGCTTTTACGGAGTTGGCAATCATGGCGGAGGACCAACGCGGCGCCACCTTGACGACATCGCTCGCTGGGCAGCGCAGCATCCCGAGGTCGAGGTCGTCCATTCTGGCCTGCACCGTCTCTTCGCTGCACTGGCTCGCGAGGAGCAGCGTTTCCCCGGCGGTAGCTACCCAACCCATCGTGGTGAACTCAATTTCTGTCTCCGGGGCTGTTATGCGTCAGTCGCCCGGTTCAAATTCCCCTACCGTCGCGCCGAGGCGGAACTGGTGCGCGCCGAGATGACCGACGCGATCGTGGCCGCTCGGTTCCACCGGAAGCCTGCCAACCTCGCGGCGGCGTGGGAACCGGTCCTGTTCAATTCATTCCACGACATCCTTCCAGGATCCAGCATCGAGCGGGCCTACGATGACCAGCTCGCGTGGCTCGGCGTGGCTCGCCACGGTGCGCAGCGCGCCGAATTCGACGCCTTGGATGCCTTGACGGCCCAGGTTGACTCATCGGTTCCCCGCCCGCGCAGCGATCAGCCCTCACGGGTTCCTTTCCTGGTCTGGAATCCGCATCCCCACGTCTACGAGGGCCCCATCGAGCTGGAGACGGCCCTCGACTACCGGCCAATAGCGGCCTATCGGGATAAACCCGAACAGGTTCCTGTCGAACTCATCGGCCCGCGCGGAGAGCGTATCCCGTTCCAGGGAATCGAAACCGAGAACTACTTCGTGCCCCAGAACGCCTGGCGGAAACGGGTCGTCTTCCGGGCAAAACTTCCGCCTGCCGGATGGTCAATTTTCCAGATCGGTTTGGCGGAAAAGGCGAGCCCAGCCCGCACGGCCCTTGCCGCCAGGGCCTCAGCCCAATCGCCCGGCACGATCCGGAACGGAACCTACCTCATCGCGGCAGCGAAGGGGGACAAGTCCCTGCAGATTTTCCATCGGGGCCGGCCTCTTTTCCAAGGTGCAGGACTCTCGGTCCTCAGCGTCGACGACCCGTGGGGCTCGTGGGGAGGTATCGCCGAAGAGAAGGAATCACTCGACCTCTCGACCGTGCGCGAAACATGGAAAATCGCCGGAGTGGAGCTGCTCGAGCGCGGTCCCGAGCGGGCATCGCTCTGGGTACGCTTCGTCGGGATCCGCTCCCGGCTCGACCTAACCTTCTCGCTGGCCCGGGAGCGCCCCGCCATCGACGTCCAAGCCCGCGTCTTCTGGAATGAGCGAGGCCGCCGTCTCAAACTGGCGTTCCCGGTAGGGGAACATGCCCGCGCCCGCTTCGAGGTGCCCGGTGGCATCGCCGACCGCGGCCCCGCAGGCGAGGTGCCGGGAGGCCGCTGGGTCGCGGTCGGCTCCCGCTTTGGCTTCGCGAGCGATGCCCTCTATGGTTTCGACTTCAAGGGCGGCGTGCTCCGGGCCACCGTGGTCCGCGCCTCACTCTACGCCGCCGACGCGTTGACCGGCCCCGGAGTACAAACACGGCGGCCAGTGACCGACGCCGGGGAGCTAACCTTTCGCTTTCTCCTCACCCACAATCCAGCCCTGCTCCCGCGGCTGGCCCGCGAACTGGAGCAGCCCATCGTCGTTCAGATGACGAGCCCGCATCCCGGTGCCCTGCCTCGTTCAGGATCGCTCTTCGCGCTGGAGCCAAGTCATGTCCAGTTGACCGCCCTCAAGCCCGCCGATAAGGGCCGGGGATGGATCGTCCGAATCCAGGAGACCGCAGGCCGGGCCGCTCAAATCCGGGGACATTGGCTCGGTCATCCTGTCCGCTTCGGGCCGATTGGCCCCTGGGGTCTCCGCACTTTCCGCATTGCTCCTCGCGGACGCGGCTGGAAAGTTACCCCCACCTGCATCCAAGAGCGGTGATCCCGAGAATCTCTCTGTGTTTCCAAACTGCGGTGGATTTGCTTCCCCTCGGACCGGATTAAGGGCACCATCACCGCCAGCTTAACACCGGAGTGTAGCTTAGCTTGGTAGAGCGCCTGGTTTGGGACGCCCTAGAGCCATTTTATCCCGAATTTTCCCGATTTATCTGGAGCGATCAAATCACGATTTTCAGAGGTAAAACAGCACATGGCTACTCATCCTGAGTGATCGCGAGATTTCCCATTTTTAAAGGGTCGGGTTACAAAATCGGGTTACAATGGATCGCACGAGTTTTCCGAGCAACTGCATGGCATTTAATGTGGCGAGCCCGGGTTGCTAGACAGGATCGATTTCGATATTCTGTAGCTCAACTGGAAAACCAATGGCCTCGAGCTTTACATTTATGAGGGTTCCACCCTCATGCTCCGGTATTAAAGGCTTTTTCTTCTATCTGGCCGTTTCGGTCTTCACTGCGGACGCTGCCTTCGGTTGGGCAGAACCTCCGCCGCCACACGACGGAGACTTAGTCCAGGAATCCGAATTGATCGTCATCGCGCATGCAAAAGACGATTCGATAGAGCATCCCCTTCTGGTCATAACGGAAACCCTAAAGGGCAATTCACCCACGAAGGAGATTCCGCTTCTCTTGCGCGACCCTGGCGTCTTCATGCGAGTTGCCAAAGGTTGGCAGGCAAATTCAGGTCTCACAGTTTGGGAGTTAGGCTCGATGGAGCACCCCATCTGCGGAGACCTTAGCCAGGATCAAATCTGGTTTTTGAGGAGTAATCCCAACGCGGCTCCGACTGACCCCAATGGCAAGTTGCCCAGAGTGATGGAGCCTGGAGATATTCAGCCCGTAGAACTTAAGCCTTATTATCTCACCCTGCTGTCGCCTGATCCCAAAAAAGCCTTACAGAATTTGGCATCCACGAATCCCAAGCTTGTGGAACGGGCGCAAGGTTCATTGGATTACATCGACGTTAAACGAATCGAGAAGATCGCCGATCTCGAGAAAAGAATCGATCTGCTTATGCCGTATTTTTTAGCGAAGGATGGCGATCCAGGCGGCATGCGTAACGAGGTCGTCTCGCAGATAGAAGCTTGCGGCGCGCTCGGAGCAAAGAAGGAGGTCCCCGTCTTCTTTGAAATAAAACCCGCGTGGCGGCAAATCCTAACCATGGATTTCTGGGCATCGTCAAACTACAAAGATGCGATCCCGACCGTTATCCGTCTCTTGGACCAAGAAGAGCAATTTTGGGCAAAGCAAGATATGAGTGATCGGAGTTGGTATCCCAATGTTCCAGGGGACCTCACAATGGCCAAGAATGACTCGTACAATAAAATCTATTGCGCCATACGAGTGCTCATCTCTCTAGGCGGTGGTGAACCAGCCAGGAAGGCCGTGCTCATGACAAAGCAGCGTTGGAATTCCTACGATCCGACCGCCGCTCACGAACTCATCAGATATTGCGACGAGTGGTTGGCTGCTAATAAGTAATGCCCGAGATATGCCATACATTTCTCTCGGAATGCCTGACCTTATTAGCCGAGCTCACAGGCTTCATGATTTTCAGAAGGCCGGCCACCACATGGGAGCCTCAGTCGCCGTTTTCGCGGCGATGGCAACGGAAGCATTTATTAATGATTTTTCATTAATGTTGAAGCAATTTGCTCCTCACGAGAAAGACCCAAAGCTCCTTGCCGCTAACAGTCTGCTTCCGTCCTTGGAAGCGAAAGTTTCCTTAAGTGTGAAGTATGAGCTTCTCTATTATATCTTGGCACTCGGTCCCTTCCCCAAAGGAGGAGCCATCTGGAATAACTTCGACCTTTTGATAAAAATCCGAAATAATATCGCGCATTTCAAGTCGTCGGTAGTAGAGGATACTTTTCACACTGACCACTCATATTCTCACAAAGTACACCGAGAAATCATCACGGAATTGAACAACAAGAAATTGTTGGCAAGAGACGTTAAACATTCTCCTTACAACTGGACCATGCTTCTGGATGAATCGGAGCCCTTTGCCGCCTGGTCCATTAAAACGGCTCAGGAGATAGTCATTTTGATGTGTGATGTCGTTCCCGAGTCCCAGTTTAAGATAGCATTTATTCCCCTTTGCAAAAAAGGCTCCTCCTTGATGGGCGGAAATCGCCAACTATGAACTACGACGGCAATGCCTCACTCGCGGCTTTGATTCGCCGTGGTTGATCAAACCTCAGTGATGGATTTGAAGTAAATTTCGTCGGCTAATGCGAGCTTCTTGAAATAACTTCCCCGTCCCTTACTGGCCGTGAACAGAGCTCGAATGATCGTGCTGAATTCGCTGTCAAACTTGAGGTCTTTGACTCTGGTCCATTTCCAGGGACCGAATGCGGCCCAGAGACGCCAGCCTTTCAGGCAGGGTGCCCGACCTTCTTTGGTGAGATACTTGCCCAGGTAGCTCGCGCCCTCGGCAGGAATCATTTTGACGTGGATACGTCCCCAGCCTGACCGCTCCGCCAGGAGCCGGACCTCCACGACATTGATTCGGCTGGTTGTCACCATGTGAACGTGCAGCCCGTGCTCCTCGTGCATCTCGAAAGCACGAAGGCCGCAAAGGTCGGGGTATTTCCTCTTAAGAGCGGTTAAGAGCCGGTTCCATCTTTTCCTGGTATCTTTCACCGACAGGACTTCGGCAAAGGTGAAGGTCCAGAAGTAGAGCTTGTCCTTGCTCAGCCTCTTCGCCGAAAACTCGAAGGCTGCCTTACTTTTGCTCATTTGGCTGTGGAGTTGTTTGATTATATACAAGGTTAGGGAGACGGGCGCCCGCTTGCGCGGGCGCTCCGGCACCCTCTTCCTTGTCGATCATCACCGGCTCCCACGGCCCCAGGCGCGCGAAGATGGAGCCGCGTTTCGTTTCGAACTTTTCCAGGGCGAACGCATAATGGCAGCCCTTCACCAGTTTGATCTCGACCTGTTCCGCCGTGACATCCGGCGGGAGATAGCGACGCAGGAAAACCTTTTCTATCATCCCTGGACCTGGACGCTCAACCGCATAAACGATCTGAAGAGTCTTGATCGCGTTCCCGGTCTCCTTGTCCACGTAGCCGGAAGACTCCACCTTTCCGCCGCGGAACTCCGCCACCAGGATAATGTGGCCGGCACCAACGTAGGGCATCAGCTCTGCCAGGGTCATTTGTCCCCCTTGCTGCTGGTATCCCGCAAGAACCGCTCTAGCTCCGACACCGGATAGAGCGGGCGACGAGTGGCGCGGGAAGGACGGACCAAGCCCCGCTTCTCCAGCCGATACAGCGTCAGCGGAGTAATCCCCAAGGCCTGGGCTGCTTCAGTCCGCGTCAGGGCCAGCTTAGGGACGCCATTGCTTTCGCCATTACCTTCGTTCATGAGCGTAATTTGCTCCGAACGCAGGGCGAAATAATCGGGAACTATTCTTTTTCTTTTTCCCTATTTTTCTTGGGAGCGCCCTTTTCACTCGGGCTTAAGCCGATCTTGTCGTAAATGTCTCTGATCCAAACACAGAAGTTAATCCAGGGTGCCCCTTCTTCATCCTCCAGCGCCTTCTTTTTTTCATCCGGCAGATGGTTCCTGACGTACCTTGATATCTCCGTACGGGTCTCCAAACCGTCAACAGCCGGCCAGTGCTCCAATAAAATTCCGATCACCTCTTCCGTCTTGTTGTACTCCGACAGTCGGTTGGCCAGATCAATTGCCTTTGCCTTTTTGACGCCTGTCGCGAACCCCTCCATGAATTCCCCGAATTCGCTACGAGGAGCCTCATCGGCCACGAGTGAGACAACCTTGCTCCTCACATCGACCATATTTTTGTACGACTCATCCGCCAGTTGCTTCCAGCTATCGTAACCTGGCAGGACGACTCTCACCTTCGACTTGTCAACGTCATCCAATCCCCTTTGCGCTTTTTCCAATTCGATTTGCTCCACTTTTTCAAGGTAAGCCGCATCTTTCACTGCGAGTTCAAGGCTGGATTCACTCAGCGTTAGGTAGTAACCGATCTTGGTTCCGAGTGTTCTCGGCGCGAGGTCTTCCACACAAGCCGGGAAGTAGAGCCAAGATTTATGGTAAGTTTTCTCAGCACTTTTAACCCAGGCAGGCTCCACAGTCTTTGCTGCCCACCATTCATGGTTGAAGTCGGGCGCTGATGTCACGGTCCGCAATCCTACGATAAGTTTTTCCTGCCACGAAGGGCTGGCCTTGGGCTCTCCGTTCTCACCTGTCATTCCTCGCCAGATGGCATCACGGTGAAGCTTGCGTGATTCACTCACACCGATCATCACATCTTTCCCATCAATCCTGGCACGGCTCGCAAAGCACCGATATATGGACGCAGGCTCCGGGTTCACTGGCGGCTTCCAGCCTTTTACCAGCTTAATTCCCGCCCTCTTTTGCGCGGCGGTAAGTCTCCGGCGCGGTGGCTTTGGCGCGTCCATGATTTCCTCTCATTTTCCCAGTGAGGAGGAGCGACCGTCAACTATTGCTTTTCCCCATCTCAAGCCTACACAGGAATCATGAGTGACGACCTTGCCAAAGACATTCGTTCGCTAGCCATAGGCGTGAGAGCTGTTGTTGGCGGATTTACGATAATGCTATCGATCTTCAACATTCGAGCGGCTCTGCTAATCCGATATTTTCAGCAGGTTTTTCAAGACGCGTTGCCAGGAAAGCCACTGTCGTCACTAACAATGTTGATCATCTGGGCGCGAATTCCCCTCATCATCATCGCCATCGTGTTGCCCATCGGGGCACTCGTGATTCTCTTCACCGTGCGAAATCACAAGACGGCACTCATCCTTGCCACCGTTATAATGGTAGCCGTCTTCGTTCAAATGAACCTGACTGTTTCCAATCTTATGGCCCCAATGACGGACCTTTTTACGGGAATGTCCGACCAGGCCGCAGCCACCAAGTAACACCGGAGCGCAGCTCAGGCAGCCGTTTCGATGGCAATCACATTATCCGGCTGACCAGTCTTCATGAGCTTCGCCATTCGCAGGCTATGATCCAGCCGGACCTCATCAGCGTAAGTCTTGAGGATGAGTGCCCCGCCATCGCGATGGCCTTGCCACATGGCAACGGTGGGCACGTCGACACCGCGCCGCAATGCCTGGGTGATAAAGTAACGGCGCAAGGCCCGCACCTCGAAATGAGGGAACTTTAAACGCTTACATGCTCCTTTAAGCGCGCTCCGGCAATCGTCGAAGCTTAGCAACCGTGAGTGAGGATCAGCGGGAAGCTTCTTCAAACGCTTCTCGATGATCTCCCGTGCTTGCGGATAAATCGGGATGAGGAAGGTCTGTTGCGTCTTTCGACGAAACACTTTGATCGTCCCCGAGTCCAGGTCGATATGCTGGCGCTGAATGCCGGATAGTTCAGCCTGTCCCAAGCCAAGCAAACCAGAAAGGGCGATGTAATCGGCCGACTCTTTCGCGTCATGACCATTGAACGCTTGGGCCTTGAGGTCGTTCACAATGGCCTCGAATTGCTCCGCAGTTGGCGTCAGGCGCGTGAGCTTGCCCCGGCGATGGTAAGTAATGCCCTCCATCGGCGAACGTGCAATGGCTCCATCCGACACGGCCAGGTCGAAAAACTTTGTCGCGCACGAGATGTACGTGTTGATCGTGCTCGCGGCCAAATGGCCATAGGTCGCGATCCATTGTTCGCAATCGCCCTTGCGGATTTTGGCGAGGACACGAGGCGATGTCTTCGGCCAGTCAGCAAGCAGCCGTTGGATGGCATGCTTCACGTTGTAAATCGTGCTTTCGCTCCCTGACACTGTGGGCAGGAAACGCTCGGCCTGCAATTCGAGGGTGCGACGGGCCAACTCGGGATCAGTCAGCGCAATATCCCGGCGCATGTCCTGGAGCTTCCGACGAGCCAGGGGAAGATCATCGGTTTCCAAGCTGCGGCGGATTTGCTTGCCCGCATTCTTGATCAGCCCATAGTAGATGCCAGACGGTGCATACCGATACAAACATGGCCCAACCTTTTTCCAGATTGTCTCCGGCTCTTTCTGAACTGCTTTCATACGTTCAGGTTAGCGGGTTACAAAATCGGGTTACAAGGGCGAATTTAAGGTCGTCAAAAGTAGTTGTAAGTTGTTTTCGGTAAACGATAACGGAGTGTAGCTTAGCTTGGTAGAGCGCCTGGTTTGGGACCAGGAGGTCGCAGGTTCAAATCCTGTCACTCCGATTTTGGCCCACGTCAAACTTCCGCGACGTGTAGCGCAACGATCCCAAGCGCGAAATTAGTCCAGCGCGCGGTCGAGAACCCCGCCTCGCGCATCATCGCCGCCAATGCAGGCTGCGGCGGGAACGCGCGAATCGAATCCGCAAGATACTCATACGCGCCACGCTCCGGCGTGATGAACTGCGCGTACTTCGGCATCACGTCCCGCATGTACCAGAAATAAAGCGGCGCCAGCCACGCGGGCGGGTGGGAAAACTCCAGCACATAGGCGCGCCCGCCGGGACGCAGCACCCGCCGCATTTCCTTCAGGCCCGCCAGCCGGTCCTCAAAGTTACGCAGGCCCCACGCGATCGTCAGCGCATCGAACGACGCTGTGGGAAACGGCAAGTGCAGGCCGTCACCCACGAGCAAGTTCTTCGCGCCCTTCGCCTGCGCCTGCTGCAACATCGGGCGGCAGAAGTCCGCGCCGATCGCCGTCTCCGTGTAGGCGCGATGCCGTCCCAGCGCCAGCAGTACATCGCCGCTGCCGGTGGCGAGATCCAGCACGCGAGCGGGCTGTTGCGCGGCCACCGCACGGGCCAGCCGCCAGCGCCAGTAAATATCGAGCCCGCCGCCCATGACGTGGTTCATCAGATCGTAGCGACAAGCCACGCGCCCGAACATCGCGCAAATCTCCCGCGGCGACTGGTGCAACAAGTCGTCCCGCACTGTGGAGTAATCAGTGGAACGCGACGCGGACATGAGCGCTTACTTTTGCGCACGAGACGCGGAACCGCCAGCAACATTTCGCATGGCCGCGCGCGGAAGCACGCAGCCCGCGCCTTACTTCAGGATCTTCAGGCCACCGATGAAGGGCAGCGGCACGCACTTGCCCGCGGCCGCGTTGATGATTCCGTAAATCGTCAGTCCCAGCGGCGCGATATAGACCAGCGCGAACACCGCGTTAAGAATGCCCAGGAAGCTCGGCAGCATCGAAACGAAGATCGACAGGATATAAAGCACGATGCACAGCGCCAGCCAGACCACGAACAGCGCGCACCCTTGGTTGGCGTGGTACTTCGCAAACGGCGACTCCTTGCCGATGACCCACGTCACGAAGCAAAGCGGCCCCAGGTAGGCGATGACGCCAATCATCCGGTTCTGCTCCGCATCGTCAGCCTCGACCTTCAGCGCCTCAGGCTTGCCCATGATGTCAGACAGCTCCACCGGCTTCGTCGAATCCGACTCACCCGTCGCGAGCGTATCGCCGGGCTGCACCTTCGCCGGCTCGGGCGCGGCGCGGAAGCTGAAAGCGGGTACTTCGCTGGCCGGCGTCCAATTATCCATCCCGTCTTTCCAGACGAGCGTATCGCCCGAAATCTTGTTCGACGCCAGTTGTGCCTTGAGCTCCGATTCGTTGATCGGACCCTTTTGCTCATTGTCGGCTGCGTAGTACCAGTCGCTCATGGCTTTAAAGAGATAGGGAATTTCAGCGTGATTGCAAGCACTTAATTTTCGATAAAATCGAAGCTAAGAAATTGTTGATAAAGTTGTTAGCCTGACTTCGCCATCAGTTCCGGCGACATTTCCAAGTTCGCATGCACCGCCTGCACGTCGTCGTGATCATCCAAGGCGGCGATAAGCTCGAGCACCTGCTCGGCAAAGTGCGGGTCCGTCACCGCCGTCAGGTTTTCCGGAACGTAGCTGAGCTTCGCGCTGCTCACCGCCAGCTTCGCAAGGTCCAGCGCCTTGTGCACCGCCTCCAATTTATTGTCCGGCGGCGTGATCACTTCGATCACATCTTCATGCGTCCGCACATCCTCCGCGCCCGCGTCGAGTGCATGCAGAATCACATCATCTTCCGTAATGCCCGCCGCGGGCAGCGTCACCACGCCCTTGCGATGAAACATCCACGCCACGCTACCAGAACCGCCAAGATGGCCATGATGCTTCGTAAAGATCGCGCGAATCTCCGCCGCGCTCCGGTTCTTGTTATCGGGCGCCGCCTCGACCAAAAGCGCGACGCCACCCGGCCCGTAACCCTCATACGTCATCTCATCGTAAGCCCCACCCTCCAGCTCGCCCGTCCCCTTCTTGATCGCGCGCTCGATATTGTCCACCGGCATGCTCTCGCCGCGCGCCGTCGCAATCGCCTGGCGCAACCGCGGATTAAAATTCGGATCGCCCCCACCCAGCTTCGCCGCCACCGTAATTTCCTTCGAAAGCTTGCTGAAAAGCTTGCCGCGCCGCTGGTCAATCGTCCCCTTGTAATGCTTGACCTTCGCCCATCGTGAATGCCCTGCCATACGCCCCCCAAGATGCTCCCCTGAGAGGCGAATGGCAAGCGGACGTTGGCAGCTTTCCCCCGTCTCCTAGCCCGGACAACTCGTTGTCCGGGTTGTCCCCGCCAACGCGGGACAACAAGAGGCAGCCGGTGCGACGCGCACACTTCTCGGCGATCTCATGTGAGCCACCCTGACATCAAGCTTCATCCAATGTGCTTCGCATGATCTTGAGCAGAGTTCCCGCCGTGTAGGGTTTCGTCAGGAAGTGTTTAACGACGGTCCCAGATATTTTGGTCACACTACCATTGGCGCTCAATCCGCTCGCAGCAATGATTTTGACCTCTGGATCAATCTTGGTCAGGGCGCGAATGGTGGCTGGACCATCCATGATGGGCATCATCATATCGGTGAGGACGACTGCGATCTCATGGCGATGCTGCGCATAGATGGCCACGGCTTCCGCGCCATCAGTGGCGGTCAAAACCCGATAACCGAAGGCCTGCAGCGTCTGGCTTGTGATGACGAGAATGGAGGCTTCGTCATCCACTACCAGGACCGTCTCGCCCTTCCCTCGAGGTAAACTGGCTTCTTCCGCCTGTTCCTTCCTCGCTTCCAAAGAAATTTCCATCGCAGGCAGGTAGACGTTGAAGGCTGTGCCTTTGCCGGGCTCGCTGTAAACATTCACGATTCCTCCATGACTTTTCAAAATGCCCATCACGGTCGATAGGCCGAGGCCGGTGCCCTTGTTAAGTTCCTTGGTCGTGAAGAACGGCTCGAAGATTTTATCGACGACAGCCGGCGACATTCCAGTTCCTGTATCGGTAACGGTGATGTTGACGTAACGTCCGGCCTTGGCCTGGAGGTTCGTTGCGACATACTGATCGTCGAGCACCGAGTTTTGAACATCGACGGTTAAACTGCCGCCGTTCGGCATCGCGTCCCGGGCATTCACGCAAAGGTTCAAGAGGATTTGGTGCACCTGCGTGGGATCGCCCAGGATCGTCCACGTCTCGTTTGGAACGGAAAACTGTAACCGTATGTCTTTCGGGAATGTTCCCTTGATAATGCTTTCAAGGTCGTTCAGGAGATGTTTGGGCTGGATTTCAAGCCTTTCCCCTTCCATACCGCGTGCAAACGAAAGCACCTGTCTAACAATGTCCGCGCCACGCTTTGCGCTGACTTCGATCGTTTGTAGAATTTTTAAGGATTGGGTATCTCTCAAATCTTCCTTGAGGATCTCAATAGCCATCATGATCGGCGCCAGAATATTGTTCAGATCGTGGGCAATGCCTCCCGCCAGGGTGCCGATGCTTTCCATCCGCTGCGCCCGCATGAATTGTGCTTGGATATTCTTTTTTTCCGTAATATCGGTGTTGATCGCGAGCACGGACTTCGGTTGGCCTTTACCATCCCGAATGAGGGTCCAGCGAGATTCTATAACCAGGTTGCCCCCAGTCTTGGTCAAATGCTCGAGCTCGCCGCGCCATTCGTCCACACTGGCCGTCTGCGCGTAGGCTTCCTTCAATTTTTTCGGGTGGGTGTAGAGGGATTCATCCATATTTCGGCCGACGACTTCCTGTCGCGTCCAGCCATACATGCGCTCGGCCCCCTTGTTCCAAGACAGCATTTTACCCTTCAAGTCCCGAACGAAAATCGCGTCCTGGGCTAGGTCGAGGAAAGTTTCTTGTTCCGCGATTTGTTCCGCTCCCTGCTTGCGGTGGGAAACTTCGGCGAGCAGGGCCTCATTGGCCTTGACCAACTCTGCCGTGCGCTGGTGCACTCGCGTCTCCATCTCTCCGTGCAAGAGGCCCAACGCCTCCGTAGCCTGTCTTTGCGAGAGGGTCTCCGCCTGGCTCTCTTTCCATCGCCGATAGGAGAATACTAGCAGAGCGAGACAGGCAAATATCAGCGTGCCCACCGCCTCGTCCCAAAAGCCGCCGCGTCCACTATCCTGTTTGTCCACATAGCGAAATATGAAATCGAAAAATCCCGTGTAATAGCCGGCGATGAACACGAAAATCGAGATGACGCCAATCACCCCCAAGTCGATGAAAGTTTTCTTTGTCTTTCGGCCCTTTTCGACCTTGGAAGCGCCCCGCAGGATTTCTTCCGCACGTTTTCGCTCCGTAATATCGGTAAACGTAATGACCGCACCGGTAACTTCAGGGCCTTCAAAAATGGGACGCGTATCATATTCGGCCGCGAACGATGTACCGTCGGCGCGCCAAAAAACCTCGCTATCAACGTGAGCCGACTCCTGGTATCGCAGCGCCCGAAAAGTTGGGCACTCCTCAAATGGATACACCGAGCCGTCCTCGTGATGATGATGCTTCAAGTCGTGCATCTTCCGGCCCATCGCTTGTTCGGCCCTTAGTCCCAGCATCCCGGCCGCCGATCGATTGATGAACGTGCAACGCCCTTCCAGGTCGACGCCGTAAATTCCCTCCATCGCCGATTCCAGCAGCAACTCCATCTGCCGGGCCGCGCGCTGCCCCTCCTTCTCCGTGCGCTTGCGCTCGGTAATATCCCGGACCACGGCTACCAGGTATTCCCTGTTTTCCTCAATGTACTGAACGCTGATTTCAACCGGAAAAGTCGAACCATCCTTTCGTCTTTGCTTGGCTTCGATGATTTTGGATCCCGTTCTGCGCATCTCTTCCATATGCGCTTGCATGGAAAATGGGATATTCCCGCCATCAATGACATCAAGTATGCCCAGGGAGAGCATTTCATCGCGGCTATAGCCAAGTCGCCGGTAAGCCGTTTCGTTAACGTCGAGAAAACGGCCCGTTTCTGGGTCAACTACTTCGATGGCGTCGGGGGATCGATCCATTAAAGTACGAAACAGCTTCAGCGACTCCTTGAGATTCTTCGATTCTGTAATGTCGCGCTCGATGGCGGCAAAATGGGTGCACCTTCCCGCGGAATTCAGGACAGGAACGATGTCGATATCCATCCAATATTCGGTGCCATCCTTCCGATAATTGATGACTTGCCTCCTGATGGATCGGCGATCCGCCAAGGCTTGATGAATCTCGGCCAAGGCTTGCGGGTCAGTTTTTTCGCCCTGAAGGAAGCGGGGGTTTTTTCCGAGCACCTCGTCGGACGTATAGCCTGTGATCCGTTCAAACGCATCATTCACAAAAACGATGCGCGGTCCCGGCTCCTCGATCGGTTCGGCCTCGGTGACCAGGACAATATCGTTAAGATTCGAGACGCAGGTATGGAGAAGCACCATGCGCTCGTCCGCTATTTTGCGCGCGGTTATATCGCGGACGTTGCACTGAATCACCTCTTTGTCACCAACTGCATAAACGTTGCAGACAAACTCCACCGCGATGTGCCGGCCGTCGCTCGTCTCCAGCGGCAAGTCCTCGTAGCGGACATACCGGTCCCTCTTGAGTCGATCCAACATTATTTTATTGGACTCAATGTCTTTGAACGGACTTAGCTCCGCCACCGTTTTGCCCATCATGTCGCCTGGAAAAAAGTTCAGCAGTTCGACAAGATACGGGTTCACGTCGGTAATGCGCCCGGTCTCGACATCCAGAATAAGGATTCCGTCCCTCGCCGCCTCGAAGAGCCGACGATAGCTAAGCTCGGAAGTACGTAGCTGGGCTTCACC
>FSXO01000402.1_pt1 | contig 21042 bp, 18 predicted proteins | sample 1638291 | NCBI WGS metagenome assembly FSXO01 (sample SAMEA3914788, study PRJEB12502) | metagenome | biome: forest; material: soil | place: Canada | collected 2011-07-03 | depth 0.1 m
AAGGAGAAACTGACATTCAATTTCGGTCCACGTGGAAGCTTTGAGATGGAAGACAATGGACTCAGCTTCCTCCTCTCCCCCAAGGAGCCCTTCACCAAGGGCATGGAGCGGGGCGACGCCTACGTCATCCATCAGGCGCAGCGCACGCCGACGGAAATTGCCAGCAAGGCTCTCGGCATAAGCCTTTCCTATATGCTGACTGACGAGGTACAGAAACTTAATCCCGACAAATTCGATCCCTTCATGCTGGCCAATATCGGTGACTGCCGGATTGCCTGTGAGTTGGGTGAGGATGGCGTGAAGACGAGTGTCGTGGGTAGCGGCTTGATTGGCACTATCAAGGAGCACGGCCTGCCCGACCCCAAGGCGGTGAGCAAGCTCATTGCCAGGAGCGAGGAACTGAAGAACACGCTGAACCCTGCTTTCGACGAACGCAATGCCGCCCGGGCCAGTCATGGATTGGTTGCCCTGAAGGCATATATCGGGACGGAGGACGGCAAGCAAAACGAGGCGCTGGTCACCAACTTCAAAGACATGCTGACCGATCTCATGCACCTGGCCGACAAGAGGGGTATTGATTTCCACGCCTGCATGGCGACCGCGGTTGAGCACCACAAAAACGAGCATGGCCGGTTGCCGGCGCCGGTGTCCCTGGATCGGCTGCAGGGTTACCTTGAGTCCGGCCAAACGCTGCCCGATGTGGCGGCGACTCAACAGCGCGCATCCGGCCCGTCGGAATCCATGGGTAGCCCGTGATGTAGCCTGGACATCCAGGTTGGTCGGCTTGTTTGATCGGCGTTGGCGCGGTAGGATGACCGCATGCCTCGCCAGGGAAATTTCTCCATTCCAGCTTGCACGCGCTTTGCCGCGACGTGGGACCGCATGGCCGAAAAGGTCAGGGAGGTGTTTCCCGCCGCGCCTGCGCCACCCGTCGGCGGCAGGGAGGGTGTTCTCGCTGCCGTGGAGGCGAACCGCATTGACGACGCCTATAACTCCCTCGCGATCGAGGGATACGAGGTGACGCCGTCGCTGGTTCAGCGTGTTGCCGACCCTGAATGGGATCCAGCCCAGCATGCGGATGAGGATAGACCGCATGCCTTGGCGGTGCGGGGATACCTGAATGCCTTCGGGCTGGTTAAGGACACCTTGGCCGGAGAAATGTCAGGTCGCGTCATTGTGGAGAACTACGAGGGTTGGTACCAGGCGCTGTTCATGCCCCTCCTCGAATCTCACGGATTGCGGCGGGGTGATATTATGGGCTACCGGCGCCACATGGTCGTTCTTTCGACCTCGCGGCACGTGCCCTCAGCCTGGGAGGCGGTACCTGACTTGATGCGGGTGTACCGAGAGAAGCTCAGCGCGGAAACTTCCCCGGAGGTTCAAGCCGTACTCGGTCATTTCGCTTTTGGTTACATCCATCCCTACCAGGATGGCAATGGACGCACTTCCCGATTCATCATGAATGCCGCACTGGTGGCCGGTGGTCATCCCTGGACGGTGATCCGCATGGAAAACCGGGCCGAGTACCTGAAGGCCCTGGACGCGGCCTCTATTGATGAGAACATCGAGCCCTTTTCCCGATTCGTCCAAAAGGAGATGGCGGCATCCTCGCAGACAACGAAGCTGCCTGAAGTGCCCCACGTGTCGCGCACGCATATTGCTGGGTGCGATGACAAGAGGGTCGACTCGCGAAGTCTCGGTTGACCTTTTGGTCGCCGCCCGCTAAGCATCCAGCCGTGAAATTCGCAATACTGCTTGTTATCCTGGCGGCTTCATTCTCTCAAGGGTTGCGGGCGGACACCTTCTCGCTCGACCAAGGCGGCGTTCAGTTTGACCTGCCGGCGGATTTCAGTGCCCTCACCGATCAGCGGCGCGAACGCCTGATGCCGACAGTCAAGGGTTTCGAGGTCAAGGTGCTTCGTGATATGGGGTCTCCTGTAGTAGTCGTTGCAGACATCATGCGGTTTTCCACCGATGAGGCTGGTTTCGAGAAAGGCCAGCTAGGGGTTGCAGCCATGAGCAAGCTCATGGGCGACGGAATCAACTTGGTCCACAATGATTACACGCTGATTAACGGGACACGCTGGCTATATACGGACATCATCAGGAAACAGGTACGGACCGTGATTTTGCAAACACGCTATCGGGGGCGACTGACAATGGTCATGGCCGTTGTTCCCGCGTCGTCCTTCGCCCAGTACAAAAGCGCCGTCACCGCCATGGCCATGAGCCTCAAAATTGATCCGACCAGGGCCGCAACCGACCTTCCCTACGTGGAATTCGATCCGACCCAGGATTCCTTCGGGCTCTTGCAATAGTTGAGCTTTCCTGCTCGGCGGGCACGCCCTATCTCAGAGGTGGAAACTCCGCCATGAGAAAACACCTCTCAATCGACATTGGATCGGCGGTGGCATGCATTATCAGTGACATGCATTTTGGTTCGCCGATCTCCAACGCCAAGGCGGTTGCCCGGGTACTCAAGCGGGAAAAATTTGAGTATCTCGTCATCGACGGGGACGGATTCGATGGCGCCAACCTGGGCCGGCTGACCCGCCGCCACTGGAAGATTTTCGCGCGCATGGCCAAGCTTCAACGCCGCGGTGTGCTGGTGCTCTACATTCCGGGCAACCACTGCCCGCCTGCCGCGCTCGCAATCATGGAACTCATTGGCGTGAGTGTTGTCCGCGAGGTCACCATGGTCAGCGGCGCCAAACGGATACGCATCGAGCATGGGGACAAGTACGACTTGTTCTGCGCTCACCCCTGGCTCACCGTCATCGGATCATGGGTAAGGGATATCATTCACACTCTCGATTTCCATGGGAAGCTGGCGGCCGAGGTGGTTTCATGGTTCGACCGGAAGAACAAGCTGGCCGAGCGGGTCCGTGACGGCGCCGTCAAGGCGGCAACCGCTCGCGGTGATGACTTGGTGATCTGCGGGCACTCCCATGCGCCCGAGGTGCTCCTCAAGCCGGACGGGGCCAGCTACGCCAATAGCGGAAGCTTCGTGGATGGAGGCGACAGCTACCTTACTGTAAAGGATGGCGTACCCCAACTTCACTATGCTCGTGACCTCAAGGTGGCGGAGCACCCGGTTTCCATGGTAGAATGAAATTTTATGGATCAAGGACGCAAACGAGATCGGGATGCCGAAAGACACAACGCGGATGCTGCTACCCTGATCGAGGAGGTTTTCGCCCGTCGCTTCCCGGATGGACTGATCTGCGGGGAGGACTTCAAACCTACGGAGGCGCACTCCCACCTGCTCGGGACCCGCGTTAAAATTGGGGTGGAAGTCCTGCGGGATGCTCCTGGCACCCTCGACGAATTGATCGCCTGCGTGGATGCGCCGGGTGACGCTCGCCGTAACGGGATTGTTCTGTACCCTATCCCTCTGGAGGACCATGACGTACAGATTTAATGGATGGGTGGCGGGTGAATACTTCGGGTGGGCGCGAGCCGGCGAGGACGTCTGGAAAGAACCTCTCTCGTGGAACAAAAAGCAGGCCAAGGCCAAAGGTCCCCGCCCCAAGGTGATCTGCGATATCGATTGGCTGGATGCCGGGATCGACCTGAAGGACTGGATCGACCTCCTGCGCCTGACCCACCAGACCCCAGAACTCGACTGGATTTTCATTTCGCTCCAGCCGGGCCGCTTTGGCTACCGCATCCGCGATGCCAAGCGCCTGCTCATGGCCCGGCTGCATGCCACCACGGATTCTGGGAGCCGCCTACTGCAAAGCCAGGATTGCTACCGCTTCTTTCTGAAGGAAGTCATGGCCGAGCCTCTGGATAAGCTGGTCCCCAAGGTGAAGGAGTACGAGGACATCCTGGAAATGATTGCGGCCTGGACCTGTTCGGACTTCGAGGAGCGGGATGATGAGCCGCCAAAGAACATCTGGATGGCCACGACCTTTTCCACCCAGGCTGAGGCCGACGAGCGGATGGGGCCGCTGATGGAGCAGCCTGCCTACGTTCACGCCCTGCTGATCGAGCCCCTCAAGGAGGCCATCCACCTGGAAAACGGATACATGGCCAATGCGGGGACTGTCACGTCAGACTTTGCTAATCGCCTGGAGCAGTATCACGATTGGGAGCGGGGTTGGCGGCAGCGCGCTGGTCTCTGGGTCTACTGCGCCGGCGGAGACACCCCGGTTCACCCCCAATGGTTGCGCAAGCTGCGGGACGAGTGCAAGGATGCCAAGGTTCCCTTTTACTTTGCGGGATGGGGCGAGCATGCCCCGTGGGATATCCGCCATTTCACGCCCGCCAAGCACCCGGCCACCATTAAGCTCCGCACCCGGATGATGCCGGACGGCAAATTCATGGAAGCAGGCACTCCGCTCACCCGTGACGGGATGGACGCTTACCAGAGAAACGGGTTTTACATGATCCAGGTTGGGGCGGATAAGTCCGGGCGCCTGCTCGATGGCCATGAATTACTGGAAGAACCCATGCAGCCGCTCCAAATAAACCGTCCGGCTTAAAAAATTTGAGGTCGGCCCTTGCCGTAGACCTCCAAGGAAGGCACAATCTGCGGCGATTATGAATATCGCCATCGTCGGATCAGGGTATGTCGGTCTTGTTACCGGCACCTGTTTTGCGGAAGTCGGCCACCAGGTCATCTGCGTGGATAATGACATCAGGAAAGTCCAGTCACTCCGGGATGGCCACATCCCCATCTACGAGCCCGGCCTGGAAGACCTGGTCAAGAAGAACGTCGCCGCCGGGCGCCTTTCCTTCACCGACTCGATCGGGGATGCCGTCGAGGCCTCCAAGGTGATCTTTATTGCCGTTCCCACCCCGCCTCAGGCCGACGGCAGCGTGGACTTGAGCTACATCGAGGCCGTGGCCCGTGAAGTCGCCATCCACATCAAGGAATACCGTATCGTGGTCGACAAGAGCACGGTGCCGGTGAAGACCGGCGAGCGGGTGGCCATAACCATCAAGCGCTACAACCCCAGCGCCGACATCGACGTAGTGAGTAATCCGGAATTCCTGCGGGAAGGCAGCGCGGTGGAAGACCTCATGAATCCCGATCGCATCGTGATCGGTGTTTCCAGTGAGCGCGCCGCCGGCCCGATGAAGGAAATCTACGAGCCCTTCAAGGCGCCGATCATGGTCACCGACCTCAATTCGGCGGAACTCATCAAGCACGCGGCCAACAGCTTCCTCGCGCTCAAGATCTCGTACATCAACGCCGTCTCTCTCATCTGTGAGAAGTCAGGCGCGAATGTCGAGCAGGTGGCCGACGGCATGGGTGCGGATAAGCGCATCGGGCGCGCCTTCCTCAACGCCGGCATTGGCTACGGCGGCTCGTGCTTCCCGAAGGACATCTCCGCCTTCATTCACATCTCCCAGGATCTGGGCTACGACTTCAAGCTCCTGCGCGAGGTTGAGAACATCAACGTCCTCCAGAAGGAGCGGTTCCTGAAGAAGGTCAAGGAGGCCCTGTGGCTGTTCAAGGACAAGAAGATTGGCGTCCTGGGGCTGGCCTTCAAGGGCAACACCGACGACGTCCGCAGCAGCGTGGCAATCGGAATCTGCCAGGCTCTGGTGGCCGAGGGTGCCAAGGTGCGCGCCTACGATCCCCAGGCCATGGGCAAGGCGCGTTCGCTCGTGCCCGAGGTGGTCATGACGGAGAGCGCGGAGGCGGTCGCTGAAGGCGCCGATGCGCTGCTCGTGCTCACCGAGTGGAACGACTTCAAGGCCCTCCCGTGGGCAGCCATCAAGAAGAGCATGGTCAGCCCGCTGCTCTTCGATGGCCGCAATCTCCTCAATCCGGTTGAGATGCGCGCGTTGGGCTTTACCTACGCGGATATCGGGCGCTAAACAGGTCTATGAGCGAAACGGATTACTCCCGGCCAGTTCGCACCCCACTCCAGTACGTGGAGGAGTGGGGTTTTGATCGCCCTGCGGGTGACCACCAGGAAATAGCTCAGATGATCTCTGCCTACAGCCCTGGTGGAAAGATTCTGGACCTGGGCTGCGGTCCCATGTTGCCGGCCTGGGCGCTTTTCCATCCTGCGGTGGAGAAGTTGGCGGGCCTCGATCGGTACGAAGCGAACGTCGATTTCCTGAAAGAGGCCCAGACGAACCGGAGCCGCTACAGCACTTTCGTGGAGGCGGAGCGCATGGCAAAGGCTCTACGCCAGGATGCTCCAAGCCTCGACACCGTTTACGAAAAGACCAGTGAGGTGTGTGAAGGCGATGTCATGGAGTTGCAGCAGGATTGGATCGGAGCATTTGATGTGGTTACCCAGATCGGATGCTTCGCCTGTCTGCCCACCAACGGCGACGTTCACATCGCGATCAAGCACGTTGCCGATTACCTGCGACCGGGTGGCGTCTTCCTGTCGGTCATGTGGCACGCCAAGCCTGACTTTGTTGAAGATGCTGTTTGGGGTGGAAACGAAAGAACCGACCGGAAGCGCCCGATCGATGCCGAATACGTGCGCAATGTCGCGGCAGGGTATGGCCTTGATTCTCTCTTCGAGGCATGCCTGCCCAGCGATGAGACCGAATTCTACCGAGCCTTCACCTTACAGGCTTTCCAGTTCACTCCTTCGCGTCTTCGACATGTGCAACGTGCGGGGTTATCGAAAAATTAAGTTCCTGGAAATCAGGCCAAATTTCGCGTATTACGCTGATAAGACAAGTTTTGCATTGCCGCTTTTGTAATTATTCAGCTACCGTCCGGCGCTTTCTCGAAACCCCGGAGGAGATGGACTATGGAATCGCGGGAAAAACAACAGTCGTGCGCTCGGATGCGCTTCTCAACAGGGGTTGCCACCCTGGCTTGAGCAAAAACGCTATATTGTCCAATATAGCTCAGGCGGAAGGCGGAATACTCTGCAACTTCAACTGAATCCCAATGAAACCAATCGGTGTCCAGATCGTTAAAGCAGGCGGAGCCTTCGCCTGTCTTTTTTTAGCGCTGCTGTTTTGGTTTTTGATCGCAATGGGAGTGGATAGCGCATTTGCTTTAACAGGTACTGGCAATGCTCTTGCATACCTCGTCGTGCCAGCATTTTGTTTGTCCGCGCCAGCGATATTGAAGGCCTTGGTGGATCATTATCGGATGAGGGCCTCGTCTAACCCGTCAAGATATGGAATTGATACCCCCAAGCTACTGAAATTGGGACTGGAGGCAGGATTGATTTTTAGTGGGGCGCCTTTGTTCCTGATTTTCTTTGCTGGATTACAAGCAGGGGCCGCATTGTTTTTGCCTTCCATCAAATTAGACGAGGCGAGTTTCACGGTTGGGGGACTGCTTGCAACTTTAACGTGGGCGCTTTTGCAATCAGCTATAATTCACACAATCAACCCATCAGAAGCCGGAAAAGTTTTAAAAACTAAGGAGGCTAAACTAAAAATAGTTTGAGCAAGCTTTGACGAAAAGGCATGCGGTAGTAGCATCCGAAAATGTTCGCCTGCGATTCCAGGTCGCTGGCCCTGTTTCGGGCCGCAATAGGCGCGATCCTTTTCAGCAAGACGACCTTGCTGATGCACGACTTCTCGCCGTTTTTTGGTGAGCACGGAATCAACCCGGACAACGGCGGGATGCTTCCTTCGATGGTATTGGCCGTCATGCCGATTATGGCCGGCTGCCTGATGCTCGGCTTCTTTTGTCGGCCCGTGGCACTTCTGTCGTTGATCGCGCTCACGATAATCGAGCAGTACAACCCCCTGATCTTCGGGGAGGGAGACCAACTGCTTCGCCTGCTGCTTTTCTGGTCAATCTTCCTCCCTATTGAGGAGCGCTGGTCCCTGGATCAAAGCTGGCCGATGGTGCTCCCGCCGGCGCCGCGCCTGACCTTGTGGACCAGCTTTGGCTACACCATCCAGGTCGTCTCCATCTACTGGAGCGCGGCCCTCCTGCAATCGGATGCCGTCTGGACTCAATCTGGAAACGCGCTGGCCTACGCGCTGCACGTCGACTACTTCGCCACGCCATTTGGCGCCTCCATGCTTCAGCGCCCGGACATTCTGCGCGACTGGACCTTTGCGACCCGGTGGCTGGAAATCCTTGGGCCCTGCCTGCTGCTGATCCCATGGAGGCAAGCTGGATTCCGCTTGGCCGCCATCCTACTCTTCGTTGGATTTCACCTAGTCGGGATGCGCTCCCTTTTTCAGCTCGGGATATTGCCATGGGCGGGCGCCGCAGCATGGCTACCCTTTATCCCAGGGGCAGTATGGGATTGGATGGGCCGCGTGCTCCGGGTACGCGACTTGGGGTATAGCGCGGCTCCAACACGCGGAGAGCCGCTGCCCACGCTCCTTGTCTGCGCCGGGTGCCTGGCAGTGACGCTCGCCATGATGGATGTCCTCTCATGGAACTTATCGAGCCTGCCGACCGGGCCGAAGTTCACGTTTCATCCTTTTGGGGCGATCCTGCAGCAGCGGTGGAACCTGTACGCCCCCATTCCCGAAAAGAACCATGGCTGGTTGGTTGTCCAGGCGGACCTGGAGAACGGAACGCACGTTGACCTGTTTACCGGGCAGGAGCTTTCGTGGGACAGACCTCAGAATGTCCGGTCGTATCTGGGCGATGATCTCTGGCGGCGCTACCTGACGAATCTTTTCGGCCAGCGAAACACGGATGACCTGAAACACTACGCCGACTTTCTGGTACGCAACTGGAATGCACACTCAGGCCCGGGTAACCAGGTGAAAACCGTGGCGGTGACTTTCATGCACGAGACTACCCATCCGGACCTGACCGTGAGTTCCGCTATTCAAGACGGGATATATTCCGAGGACCTTTCCTCCCCGAATGCGGAAAACTGAGAGGCGAGTCGCGCTATCGCATAATCTTTAAGTTATCAAGGACGAGAAGGCAAAAGTTTAAAAACGGGAAAAATCTTTTCCAACTACCTTGCGATTGCTCCAGAAGTACGGTTTAACATAGAGGTGCCCCTCAAATGCTTATTCAGGATCATTGTTTTGGTTTCTTCATTGGCCGCGCTGCCGGTTATCGCTGACTCTCACATCAGTGGATGTCTCGGATTGACGGTACAGCTACGCCCGGATGGGACGGTCTGGACTGCGGGGATTAACAACCACGGACAGCTCGGCACTGGAAGTATTGGCGCGGGTTCTTCTTCTCCGGTTCAGGTGACTGGACTCATCGGCATCAAGGCCATTAGCGTCGGCGATAATTACGCGGTGGCATTGGATGTCAGCGGAAATCTGTGGGCGTGGGGTGCGGACTCCGCTCTGGTGCTTGGCCCCAATGCAACGGGAGATTCGGGAACGCCAGTGCAAATTACTGGATTGCCGCCAATCCGGTTTGTATCGGCTGGTCACGCTCACGTCCTGGCGATTGACCAGTCCGGCGCAGTATGGACTTGGGGGAGCGCATCTGCCGGCGAGATGGGGCCTGGCGTCACCGCTACGGCAACCCCTTTTCAAATGACGATCCCAGCTTCGCCTGCCGCAGTAAAGGAGGTTGCCGCTGGATATGATTTCTCCCTGGCCTTGCTCGGGACGGGAGGAATGATGGCATGGGGAAATAACTCCTACGGTGCTTTGGGGTTGTCGTCGGGTTCAACCGCTACGCCGACTGCATGGCCTGCCAGTCCAAACCATTACATCACCCACATTGCCGCCTATAAGCAGGCTCTAGCACTTCAGGCTAACGGAACGGTGCTATCCTGGGGCTACGGTGGAGCTTACGGGACCGGACTGGGAAGCAATGCGAATGTTTCCACGCCGACGGCCATATCGGGCATGGCCCACATCAAAGAAGTTGTCACCATGGGAGACAACTCGGGGGCTATTGATAGCTCTGGCCAGCTTTGGCTTTGGGGCAGCAATGCTGGCGGGGCTCTCGGCATGGGTGTCGCAGGTCCGATCCAAACGCCCTACGCCAGCGGGATAACCGGGATGACCTCTCTTGGTGGATCGAGCGGCCACGTCTTGGCTAGTGGCCCGTCATGGGGCATCCTCGGAACGGGCAACAATAGTAATGGCCAGCTTGCGACGGGAGCGCAGGTATCGGCTACGACCTGGGAACAAAGTTTTCTCACGGACAGCAATGGCTACAGTTCGGTGGCCGCCGGCAATGGTTTTACGCTCGTCCTATACAAGGATGGCTCGGTTCATTCCGTGGGTAGGAATGATGTCGGCGAGCTTGGATTGGGTTCCAGCGGCGGCCCTACGACCTCGGACGCGCAAATACCGAATCTTTCCAACATTCTCAAGGTCTACGCAGGCGATCGCTTCGCGTTAGCTCTGCGAGCAGACGGGACATTGTGGTCGTGGGGCAACAACGATTTTGGGCAGCTTGGTCTCGGTTCCACCTTCGATACGGCAACTCCCACGCAGATACTTGGGTTGACCGGTATTACCATGGCTTCGGCTGGCGCGGACCACGCTATCGCGGTGCGCAACACGGTGCTGTATTCATTTGGGGTCGAGCGAATCATTACCAGCTTGGATTGAACGGCACGATAGAGCAGACATGGCCTACGCAGTTGACCGGATTCATGGGAACTCCTGTCGCTATTAGCGCCTCCGGCGACCACACTCTCTTGCTAACGACTGCGGGGCTTTATTCATTCGGGTCCAATGGTACGGGAGAATGCGGACAGGCCACCACAACCGACGTCCAGACTCCCACGGCCATCGCGGGGCTGAGCAATATCGTTCAGATCGCCGCAGGACGGCACCACTCGCTGGTGCTTACTTCTTCCGGTCAAATACTTGCTTTCGGTGATGACGCCGCGGGTGAACTTGGCGATGGCGCGAACGCAAATCAAAGTACCCCCGAGGCCATTACGCTTCCCTCGTACTTCAATTCTCCCCCGAGTTCGATTGCCGCAGGTAACGGCACCTCTTTCGTCGAAGACGCCTATGGCAATATTCTAGGTGCCGGTCTTAACGCTAGTGGGCAACTCGGTGAGGCCAGCTACGATGGTAGCAGCGTCTCGACGTTTACAGACGTAGGTGGCGTTGGCATGCAGATCGCCGCAGGATACAGCCACACCGCTCTGCTCTACCCAGGTTATCTATCCCTCGCTGGCGACAACGCCTACAATGAACTGGATAATGGATCGAATACCGCAGCATCGTATTTCTCAGCGAGCGGCTTTCAAAATCCGCCGACTACTGACAGCTATGTTGGATTGGCTGCTGGAGCCGAACATAGTTTGGCCATCGATGAACAAGGAGCTTTGTGGGGTTGGGGTAACAATACCGACTCGCAGCTTGGAGACGGCGGACACACTTCTCAACTTTCCCCAATTCTAACGGCGACCGGATTGAATTTAATTCAAGTCGCTGCTGGCTATCAATACTCAATCGGTCTCGATGCAACAGGTAACATCTGGGGTTGGGGGCTTTCAACGGCTGACCAAGCGGGTACGCGCGGAAACTCGGGCGGCCTGCCGCCGCAGGAAATTAGCTTCTCTGGGGCCGTTCAGGTGGCGGCGGGCTATGACGACACGCTTATTCTTCGAGATGACGGCACGGTCTGGGCTATTGGAGACAATTATAATGGATACCTGACCAGTGCCTTAGCCTCCCCGAATCAACTGGCTCCAGCCCAGATACCCGGATTATCAAATATTGTGGCAGTTTCAACGGGGCAGTATTTTTCGCTCGCCTTGGGCAGCAATGGGACGGTGTACAGCTTCGGCGAAGGAGCTTATGGGCAGCTCGGAAATGGGCATTGGGGAAACGAGAACACTGTCGTTACGGCGAGCCCTATTAGCAGTGTGACAGCTATATCCGCCGGCAATGAACATTCACTGGCCGTTGATGCCAGTGGTACTGGTTGGGCGTGGGGTAACGGTAATGATGGACAGAATGGGAGTACATCGTTTTCCGATTTCTCGGAACCCTCCCATGCACACGTAACGGGAGCGACATCTCCGTCGGCGGGGACTAATTTCAGCGAATTCCTATTAGCCAATGGAATGGTGATGGGCTTGGGTGATGATACAAGCAATCAATTCAATGATTTTCAATATGGTACTTACACCACTCCCGTATTACTTTACAGCGTTGGGCCGTTGATGACCCTTTCGGCAGGTACCGCGCATTCCATCGGACTCCTTGGATATGAGTACAACGGATCTTCCTTGGAAGCATGGGGGGATGATACTTTTGGTCAACTGGGCAACGGTTTATCCTATCCACCACCACCTGGAACGCCTACTAATTTTACGGCAACCCTAAATGCTTCTGTCGGAACCGAAATTGATCTGACTTGGACTCCAGCAGGGAAACCAGCTTCGGGTTACATTATCGAAGAAAGCACAGACCAGGTCACTTGGTCGATTATTAACTATCCCCCAGGAAGTGCGACGTCTTACAAGGTCACAGGGCTAACCAACGGAACGACGTATTTCTTTAAGATTGGCGCTACAAACGGTGGAGGGGCGTCGGGTTTTGCGGAAGCCTCCCGAAGCACTGCTTATTCTACGCCTGCGAGTCCAGTGATATCTGGGGTGGCTCCGGTAAGTAATGGCTCGATGACTGTGACTTGGACTGATAGCGACCCGGTCAATAACGTGCAATCTCTCGCCATCGAGATGGCTAACCCCAATGGTAGCTACACCACGTTGGCAACAGTTGCAGGCACCCAAAACTCATACACGATCACCAACCTTCCTCCTGGAACTTCATTGTCAAATATCGTGGTGGTATCAAGTAATTCTTCGGGAAGTACGGCTTCAACTCCATTTGCGATGTCAGGTACAGTGCAGCCTGCATATCGGTATGTGGCTATTGATTTGGGAGCATCCTTTATCCCTTATAAAATTTCCAACAACAATACCCTAGTTGGATCGGATCCGACCGGGAATTTGGAGCGGTGGACTTTTGCCGGCGGCGCGGTGGATCTAACGGTTGCTACTCATCCCTTCTCAATAAATTACCCAATTAACTCTTGGCCATATTTTAACTTTGCAATGAATAACTCCGGACAAGTGGTAGCAACCTACAACGCTTCCAATGGTAGCAATTTTAACAAGGAAGGCGTGTTTTGGGATGCCGGTAAGAACGATGCGGCGATAACGTCTGCTCCTCCAATTTCAATAGCTGATGATGGCATTGACCCAAATGCAACAACGATTTACGAAGGTGATCCTGTTGGGGCAATTATCGACACTGGGGCTGTTCAGGGTACCCGCTCTGACGTTGAATTTACATCGATTGACGATCAAGGGACAATATATGGTTATCAATTACAAAAATTAATTGGATCGTCGACTTTACTCCCAAACCTAGTTTCTGTTAATCAAGGCGCTTTAGGAGAACCTTGTGTGCTAGGCAATCTTGGTATCTATGATGTATATACTGGAATTGAAGGTGTAACTTACGACTATGTTGACAACACTGTCTCATCTTATTTTAATGACGGAATATCCTATGGATCAGCGTATGATGGATTTACTGATAAAAATGGCACCCTTTCGCCTTTAGATCCAAATGCAGTGCAAATTAGTGGAAACCAATTTACAGTAGCAGCGCGATATCCTCTCTTAGCATCAAGCGGAACGGCGACCTTTAATGGAGTAATGGTATATTTACCATATAACATTACTGATACTATTGTCGGCGACTTGGTTCCTGCATCGACCTCCAGTTTATATTCGGGGGCCAATGGAACGGCGATGGTCGGGCAGGCTTCTCTTAATTGCTCTCCTGTTGCCATTAATAATAATGGCGACATTCTGGGTTTCAACGGAAATGGACTCGTTTTATGTAACAGCACCGGGACTACAACGCAATCATTAGGCTCCACATACCTTTCGGTAAGCCTTTCGGATATGTCGATAAATTCTCGAATTACCAACGGAGCAGATGACTGTCAAATTATAGCTGGAGGAACACTTTTTGAGCGATCGCGAGATTCTTCCGGAAATCCAATCCTCCCTTACGTCTCGTATGATGTGGGAAATTTAGTCGCTCCTAATTCCCGCATAGCGCTTCAACGGACAACCTGCATTAATGACCAAGGCTGGATTGCTGGAATGTGCTACGCATCCGACCAAAACGGGAATGTGGACGCAGATTCCTACGGCAATCCTATCCCCCATGGCGTATTGCTTGCCCCAGTTTCACTTGAGGTGGATTGGGTTAATCGGGATAATCCAACCCAAACTTGGGCGAACGAGCAGCAACAATTTTGGCCAACTGTGATGTACGGAGGAGTAACGGCAGGCGATATGGCTGGGTGGAAATTGACTGTCCCTGCTGGCTGGAGTGGAAGTGTGTTTACCTGGAAGGCAACAGATTCGCAGGGCAACGTCATCAATGGGCCGTCAGGAGCGGGTGACAATCATTGGCAAATATCCAACGGCGGCAACGATCCATCCGGTAACACGACCCTTACATGGAGGCCAGATACTTACACGATTCAGTGCACCATTGTGGCTTCCGGCGGAGGAACTATTCCGGTCACGTTTACCCAAAAAATTGGCTGGAGGACGGAGGATTACGTTGTTATTGGCCAGATTGTAAGTACGGATACTTTTGCCAACAGCGGGCCTCAAGGTATTATTGACTCCACTCTTTTCCGGGCAGCAATAACCACCGACTGCGCTGGCGCGGTTAGTTCTGGTTCGACTTTGGCGGGAGGGTTGCCAGTTCTCGCTGCTCCTGCATTACCTAATTCTGCGTTTGGGTTTATCGAGTTTGCGAGCTGGGGGGTGTGGCCTCATGCGCTCACTCCGCAGGGGCCTTTGTCGTATGCAGGAGCCGTTACAGAAGGAAACCGATATTGGATGTACGAAAACGCGCTTAACGCTTCGGTGGATACCCCTACGGTTGCTGGACCTTCCGATCCTCCAATGACGACGTCTCAGCTATCTGCTACTCAAGCGCTCGGGAACTATCGCCTCTTCCATCACTATCAAACGAGATTTACGTTGACCACAGCAGGAACCATTGACAATTTTTACGACATCCACAAGGACGGAATCGTGGGTAAAACAAAACTTGATATCCCTGCGGGTGCCTTCAATCCGGTTGTGAATACCCCGCCAATAGTTGTGCATACGGTTGAGGCCGATACCAATCCGATTGATGCTCTCCCTAATCAGGCACACACCCAAACTAATACGGCCCGGACCGAACTTTCTTCCTACGCATCGGGCAGAGTGGGAAGCGACGGGCAAAACGTAAACTGGCACGTCATGGGACAGGACGTGCCCTGGATTTTTTCAGAGATCCTTTGCCAAGTTGCGTCCGATCACACGGTCACCTCGAATATCGAAATGAGCGTAAACAAAGACTGGAAGGATAACGGCACAGTGTCCGGGGCGGTCAATTTCAACAACCTCAATATTTACAAGGGCGTGTACACTCCGGCGACTGGTCAACTTAATTACGTTTCGCAAAGCCTTCTTCCGATGGAGGGTCAATTACAGGGCTTTATCTCCAGCGTTCCTTATGGTACTTGGCCAACACCTCCTACAACCCCCTCAGCACAATAATGAATAAACAAAATTTGAGTTATGGTTTACTTGCGATTGCGCTAACTGTCATCATTGTTGGAGGCGCTGCATGGCTAACGGACGGATTCTCGCGGATAGAAGAAGCAAGGGGTACGCGAAACGTCTTACCATCAAACACCCTCGTGCCGACAAATGCTTCCGCGCTAGCAAGTCAGCACATTGCGCCTGGTATGACTAACGCCGCGCCTGCCGACCCTGCGACGGTAAGAAAGGTGCTCCAGGAGCTAATGCGGCAAAAGGGGCTCAAAGCGATGGCCCCTCCTCGGGAATACCTGCAGGCTGCTGTTGCGACTGATGACAACGCCAAAATTGCGCGGGCTTTTAACGATATGGTTTATGCGGGATGGCCGTCCGATCAAGTCGTCGCGGCTTTAAGGGATTTTTTAGACAGCTCGAACCAGTTTGTGCGTTATCTTGCCGGCAAGTATCTCTTCGTTGTCGGCGATCAAAGTGGATACGACACATTACTTGCCCTGGTTCAATCTAATACTCCCATTAACGGGACCGGCGAAGATGCGCGAATACAGGCCGCAGAAGCGCTCGCGCAGTTCCGACAAATAGGTGCCGCACCGGCCATCGCCGCCTTGTATCAGCAGACAAAAAATGGAGACCTTATCTCTGCATTGGCTACGCTAGGTTCTCCGCAGGCAGCAGAGCTAACCGAAGCTAGAGGCTATTTTTCGGATGCTTCTTCTTTGGCTTTTTATGGGCAAGCTGGAGCGACGCAGTTTATTCCACAGATCGCCTCGACGTTTAACAATACGCAAAATCCTGCGGTGAAGGAGGCGGCGGCATGGGCATTGGCAACAATGACTGGCGACGCAGGCGCGACCAATTACTTAATTCAAACAGCGCAGGCTGGTCTTAATAATCCCAGCCAAATGGGTAGCGGTGATGAAAAAAACGTCATCTCGTATATTGGAAGCATTCAGTCTCCCGCAGCGAAGCAGACGCTGGAGGCGGCGCTTAACAGCAGTGATCCTGGGGTGGTTCAGGTTGCGGCTTTAAATCTTGTCTTCAATCAGGGAGGGGCGGACCAAGTGAATCAGATGGTCGCTGCTGAATTGACGGGGACAACAACCCCCCTTGGTCTTGATATGGCGCTCAACCTTGCGTCGCAGTTGCTCGCCGATCCGAAAATCCAAGCCGCCGGGCAAACATTTTCACAGCAGGACGGGTCGGGAGCGTGGCAGCGCGCTACCGTAACAAGGGCGGATTGGTCGACTTATAATTGGATGAGCGGTATTTATATCTCAAAAAAGAAGTAGCATTTATTTTGATCGAGATGGAGCTGCTCTCTATCTGAAGATGACAATCATGAAGATTGAACAAGCTGCTCTTATCTACCGCGGCTCCCGCGAAGGAGATACTTGTGGGCAGGTGACCGTGGCCCGTAACGGGGTCATGAAGCCTCTCGATCCTCGCAACGACATTCGCAAGCACAGCGTCAAAGACCTCTCCTGGGGCTACTCCGGCAGCGGGCCGGCTCAGTTATCCCTTGCCATTCTGGCGGACTATTTCGGCAGGACCAAGGAAGGCGACCGGCTGGCCGAGTCCCTTTACCAGGACTTCAAGTCGCACGCGATCGCTTCCCAGTTAAACGACATCTGGGAGCTGACCGGCGCCGAGGTTGGTCAGGTACTGATCGGTATCCTGGTGGAGGATCCACGGACGGTGCCGCGGGTGATCTCCGATCTGCGCACGCACTACTTCAATCGCTGGTGCGCCGACCACGAGAACAGCGAAGACACTGCCGACTGGGATAACGCCAAGATCGACGCTTGGTGCGAGGAGCAGATCAAGACCTTCCTGGGCGACTACCTGCCGCTCAAGCCCGAGACAATTACCGGGTTCATCAAGACAGCCACCCCTTGACGCAGAGCCCCGGTTACCCCATCACAGGGGATGCGCGCGCCCGTTGTCATCGTTCATCCTTCCTGGCCATGGGAAAGTAAGGCTGATCTTCCATCGGTCACCCGCGAGGCTACCCTCGAACAGTGCGGGCTGATACTCGCCCGATTGGCCGATGAGGTGGAGTTTGGCGGCAAGTCTTTCGTGGTCGGCCCATGGGTGAGCCGGGCGTCCTTTCTGCCTCAGGCCGTCGAGGAGGATATTGCCCGTATCGCGGCCCGAGCCATCCACATCAAGGGCGGCCTAGGAGAAGAGAACTTTCACGCGGCCGCGTCGGACATCAGCCGCCAGCTCCCGGATGCGGCTCCGATCCGCCTCGCCGGCTTCTGGAGCAACCTTTGCGTCCATGGGGTTGGGTGTGCGCTCCAGACCTACGGGCACCAGACCAAGCTCAACCGGGATTGGACCATGGCCCTGCATCGGTTGCCGGCGGACATCAATTCCGTCGACAACCGCGCCTTGCCGCCCATCCCCAGCCTGCAAAAAGTTTCCGCAATCGAGCCTGGAGTGGAGAGGAAGGGGCTATCTAAATGAAAGCCCACATGTACTCGCATCCCCTTCCAGGCTTTATGGTCCGCGCCATGACGAATGCCGAGGTTTTGACCCTCCAGGAAGAGAGGGTTCTGGCGGCTCGCGCCAAGAAGGGCGACGAGAAGGCTGTCCACGAGCTGATGGAGCGTAATCTCCGCCTCCTGGTAAAAATCGCCCACGACTTCGGCGGGTTGGGCGTCGACCTGGATGACCTGATTTCCGAGGGCAGCATCGGGCTACGCCGCGCGGCCATGCGCTTCAATCCCAAGAAAGCCAAGTTCTCCACCTATGCCGGCCTCTGGATTCGCCAGGCCATCATGCGCTACCTCTCCAAACACGGGCACCTTATCCGTCTTCCTTGCCAATGGGGAAGGCAGTACCGAAAGATTCAGCGCGCGGTGGTCGAGATGGCTGCGCTCGGCCTGGATACCCCTTCTATCGCGGAAATCGCGGAGGCTACCGGCATCAAGCCTTCCCACGTCATGCGCTTCCAGACGGCTCCGGTTTCATTCACGTCCCTCGATGAAAAGCAGGACCCCAACGAGGAGGCGTCCAGTCCGATTGGCGAGTCCATCGCCGACACGGACGCGGTTGCACCCGGTGCGGCCCTAGCGCGGCAAAACGACTACGCTGAGGTCGAAAAGGCTCTTGGCATTCTCAATCCCCGCGCTCGGGAAATCATCCGCCGCCGATTCGGTTTCCGTACTGGCGTGGAGGAAAATCTGGAGGACGTGGGCCGCCACTTCAAGATTACCCGGGAGCGGGTCCGCCAGATCCAAAACCAGAGCCTGCATGCCATCAATGCGCATCTGGCCCGCCGGCACGTCATCGAGGATCGCCGCAGCCTGGAGGTCAAGGGACGGAACCGGGCTCAGGCAGGGCAGAACTTTGTGCGCGAGCAGAAAGCGGAGGCTGCACAGAGCAGTAATATCCTCAAGGCCAAGAAGCTCCATCAGGCGCAGCAGATTCGCCAGCTTGACCAGGTGTTTGCCGAGGCCGCTTAAGCCCAGTTTGATAATTTCCGGGTTTCCCCGTAGGATGGAACTGGTCATGCATATCGTTCACACTACTGAGGAGCTTATCCGGGAAGACGGCGTCCAAGCCATATTCCTGGCTGGACCTTCCCCGCGTGGCCGCCGCGAGCTGGCCTGGCGTCCGGATGCGATGGCCTTGTTAGAGAAAACTGGCTTTACCGGGGTGATCTACAACCCGGAAGACCGCCATGAATTCAAGGGCGGTGGCGCGTATTCCGCTGACTGGGAAGACCGGGCCTTTGAGGTCTCTACCGTTATCCTGTTCTGGGTTCCCCGCCACATGGCGACTCTCCCAGGCATGACGACCAACGTGGAATTTGGGCGCTTTGCCGCTGACCCTCGCTCGGTCTACGGGCGGCCCGATGATGCTGAGCATAACGGCTATCTTGATTGGCTGTGGGGCAGGGTTGGTAAGGGTGCGCCTTGTCGAACCCTGGAGGCGACGATCGCCGCTGCCTTGTCCCATTTGAAGAAAAAGCCATGAGCCAAGAAGCCGAACCCTCCAAATCAAAGAGCCTGCCAAGACATCAGCCAACCAGGCCGGTACTGCAATCCCTGACCTCCACGGCCAAGGTGAGCATTGTCACTCTGCCGCTGACCTCGCTGGTCTCGAAAGCCTATGCCTTACGTCAGAAGGGCGGACGTGAGGGCTACGACGCGGTTCCTGAAAACCCTGAATCCAAATGAACAAGAATCCTCACGACGAAGCATACCGCGGCTTGCTCCAGCGCGTCCTTGATGACGGTTTCCATAAACCCAACCGCACGGGCGTCGGCACGGTCGGTGTTCATGGCGGTCAGGCTCGCTTTGACCTGCGCCAAGGCTTTCCTCTCCTGACGACCAAGAAAATGGCCTTCCGGTCCATCGTGGTCGAGCTGCTCTGGTTTATCGCCGGCAACACCAACGTCCGCGCGCTCAACCAGCAGAGGTGCGTCATCTGGAATGGCAACGCCTACGATCGCTACAAGAAGGTGCTCGCGCCCCGTAACCGCGAACCCGTGCTTTCCGAGGAAGACTGGCTCCGCCGCCTGCTCGAAGACGATACCTTTGAATGGGCGGGTGATCTTGGTGACGTCTACGGTGCGCAGTGGCGCCGGTGGCCGGATGGCCGCGGTGGAATCATTGACCAGTTCGCGGGTGTCGTGAATTCGCTTAAGACTGCCCCGATGGGCCGCCGGCATATCATCACGGCATGGAACCCTGCGGAGATCGAAGACATGGCGCTGCCGCCGTGCCACGCGCTCTTTCAGTACATGGTGCGGGCTCTCACGCCGGATGAACGTCTCGACCTGGTGAAGGCCGGGCATCCCCAGGCAGCGCAGATCGAGGAAATCTTCCTGAAAAATCCCCGGTCCCATGATGCTTTCACGGGCACCGACATCCCGATGTACCAGCTCGACTGCGGGCTCTACCAACGGAGCGCCGACCTTTTCCTCGGGGTGCCTTTCAATATCGCCTCCTACGCGCTCCTGCTCCTCATGATGGCCAAGGAAGCCAACATGGTTGCCGGGGAGTTTATCCACACCTTTGGCGACCTTCATATTTACGAGAACCATCTCGACCAGGTGAAGGAGCAGCTTGCCCGCGAGTCTTTCCCGGCGCCGACCGTTCGGCTCAACCCCGATGTGAAATCCATCTTCGGTTACACCCCGGAGGACATCGTTCTGGAGAACTACCAGTCAGGCGCGGCCATCAAGGCCCCCATGGCGGTCTAAACTCATGAGATACGAACGATTCAAGCAACTTTGGGACGCGCTGGTTACCAACCGACGGCGGAGTAACCAACCCTCGCCGGTTCCGCATGGAGCCCCCATGTCGCGAAATACGCAAGAAGCCCTCATTTCCTATGGTAAAGGGGAGCCGAGTGCGTTCGACAACATCAAGGAACGCATCGCCAAGTCCAGGGCCGCGACGGCCTAAACCTTATGATCGACGTCAAATCCATCAAGCCGGTGCCGAATAACCTCCACGAGGAGCGTTTCCTTAAGGCGTTCCTGCTAGCCCTGCGCGTCAAGCACGGCGAGATCATCAATACGCGCCACAACCAGCACTGGACCCGCTTCGGAGCGGTCGCGGAGATCACCAACGCATGGGAGGAT
>FSXO01000381.1_pt1 | contig 20868 bp, 14 predicted proteins | sample 1638291 | NCBI WGS metagenome assembly FSXO01 (sample SAMEA3914788, study PRJEB12502) | metagenome | biome: forest; material: soil | place: Canada | collected 2011-07-03 | depth 0.1 m
GAGACAGGGATCGATGGCTGGTTGCTAAGTCCACCGTAGATGTTTGGAAGAGTTCCCGTAAAATTGGCCGTATTGGCGCTAATGATGGCAAAGTCGTTGACGAGGCCCGGCATTTGGTTCGAAGTGGTGATGCCGTCGGCGACGACGTGGGGATTCATGTTGAAGGAAATCCCGGAGATGTAGGTTCGGCGTCCCAAGGTATCGGTTGCTCCTAGTGTCAGAACATCCCCGGGCTGTGCCCCGGCGACACGAAATTGAGCAAAGAGCGCCTGCGTATTGCTTCCGCCGGTGCCGTCAGGATCGTTCACGACCTGCGTGGTGCTGGCAGCGCCTGAGCTGAGTGTCAGGGCGCCATCGACGCCGGTGCCATCGCCCGGCACGCTGCCATACATGACATTGACGGAGAAATCGGAGTAATTGAAGTTGGGATTGGAAGCGAGGGTAATATTGATCAAGTTGACATTTGCGCCTCCTCCAATAGCTCCATAGAGCGCGCCGGTTACGACACTGACGCCGGTTGGTGTCACGATCTGAGAGTACGTGCCGGCATTACCGCCCCAGATATTCTCGGCGCTTGGGCTGATCGCGCTCATGCTGAAATCGGTGAGAACCGACGGCTGATCGGTGAGTCCGCCATAAACATCTGGAGGAGTGCCCACAAAGTTGGCCGTGTTCGCGCTCATCAGAGCAAAATCATTGGCTGAACCCGGCATTGTACCCGAAGCGGTGCTGCCGACCGAAAAGATGCTGGGCGATTGAGCGAAAAGGGGCCCAGTAGAGATGAGAAGGCTGATGAGGAAGGGCGCGCGAGCAATACGCCACGTGGCGACTAAGTTCCTTAAGTGAATTTTCTTCATTTTCTCCGCAAGGTCACCGTGGTTCTAATGGTATATTTATGGTATATCTAAACCTATCAGGCGATAATTGCAACAGCTTTTTTCAGTGGTGTGTTTGATTTGCCATTATGCTTCTAGTCTTTTCTTTGGGTGATGCTAAGGCGTTTTACCAGAAATGTATAACTTGACTACAAGCAATGTTTTGAACGTGCATTGGCTCTGAGCCTGTTCGATTCCGCGGGCCCCGTCTTCGCTGGAGTCGAGCGACTAAAGCAAAGAAAAAAGCGTTTGACGTGGCATGGCAAAATCCGGTATATACCAATAGCAGCCCAATCATCCATCAATCCACTTAAGCAAATACATGAAATCTAAGATTAAATTCCAAATTTTGGTTCTGTTTAGTTTCTTGGCAGCGAGCCCGACCGTTTGGGCGCAATTAATCGTTGCTGAAGGAACCACTGCGTCGGATACGATGTCTGGCTCGCCTACGGATTTTACCTTCATCAGTGCGAACACGGCGAATTACACGGGGACGCCGCCAGGCGTTTATGGCGGAGTTTCCGACCAGCCTTCTGTACTGACCGATTTCACGATGAGCGCTGTTGATCCCAGCGCTCAAAACATCTGGGGTGGCGGATCAGGTTACTCGCAGATCTATGCGCCGGGGGGCAGTTCGCTGGTTCAGACGGGAGTTGTGGGGGCGGCGGCGCTTACGCAGCCGGCGACGACCACTAACGTCAATCTGGCAAACATTACCTTGAGCTCGAACACCAGCTTCAATTATTCGGACTTCTATGTCTATGTTATGTTCGACAATATTCCAGGTGATGGAACGGCTGTTGATAGTGCGTTCACGCTGAGCCTCGGAAACGCGACCGCCACGATGACTGTCGTTGATTCGAGCGGCCTGGGTGGCAGTGACACCACGGCTGAGTTCGCCAAATTTGAGGTGACTGGAGCAGCGCCTGGCGACGTTCTTACACTCGGCGCAACGGCTGACATGTGGTATGAGAAGCCCTATTTCTCCGGCGTCTCTTTTGCCGAGGTTGGTGCAGTCCCAGAGCCTTCGACGTCAGCGCTGATGATGGGAGGGCTTCTCTGCCTGTTTGGAATGATCTTTCACAGGGCCAGGTCCCGGGCATAAGCCACGGCGTAAGCAATGCGGGAGTCTAAATTTCCCGCATCTATCTCAAAGGAGGATCAGGGAAAATAGATCGGAGTGCCTACTCCTCCTCTTTCAGCAAATAGAACGGTCTTCTCTAATCCTCTTCATGTCTGAATTCAAATTGCGTTTTGTCTTAACTGTAGTGTTGTGTGCAGCAATAAGCCCAGCGGGCCTTCGAGCGCAAAATTCCTCAGTTGCAAGTCCCAACTCTGACGCGGCCATTCCTTCCGGAACTCTCGTTTGGCAGATCGGCCAGCCCGACAATCTGCCAAACGAATTTCAAGATTATCACACCGGTCCCGAGGTCGTAAATATTTCTTCGGAAGGGGCCACAATTAGCTCGTACGCTTGCTCGAAAATATCGTGGGGAGTCCGCGCATCGAGCAATCCGACCTTTGATATCCACTATTTCCTTTCCGCCATTCCAGCGAATGGCGCTTTTTTTAGCTTCAAGCTGATTGAGGCGCCGATGAGTGGGGCGCAGATGGCTGTTTTCTCTAACGGGGTAATGGCAGGCCTAATCCAGTTATGGGGAACGCAGGGCACACAGTATCCTTATCAGTGGAGAAAGACCTATAGACTCTATATCCCCAATGAAATGCTCAAACTCGGCGGAAATGAGTTACGCTTTACGGCGCCCCGCCCGATGTGGAGTGATGCCTCTGTTGATTCGACACTTTGGTGGAAATGGGACTATCTGAAACTTGAAGCGTTAAGCGCTCCCATTACTGAGCCATGGCATGGAAAGGTTTCCTATCTGGGCACAAACCTGTGTCAGGGTGATGACAGCTTTGCCATCGATGACAATACACTTAAGTTTACTCCGATCGCATTGAAATGGCTTGGAATCGCCTACAGCGGAAACACCATACGGGCGTGCTTCTGGTACGATGTAGAGACCGTGCTCGCGCGACGCTTGGAATATTTGAAATTACTGGCAAGTCTCAACATGACTACCGTTGTTGATTACATCAGTGGCGGTCATTTTGTTAACGATTCCAAAGGCGACGTTCCGCAAAAAATGAAAGATGCTCTTTCCAATTTCTTTCAAACATATGGTCAGTACATTCAATTTTACGAGCTGGGTAACGAGCCCTGCATGTTTGGAGACATGAAGAATGGCGGCTATGCCGAGTATTTGACCTTGGTCAAATATATCGACGAAATTAAGCCGCCCCACCTGAAGGTTGTCGCTCCCGGTTGGGCCTTCGGCGGCGGACGCGGCGGTCCTCCTCTAAATTGGGATGCCTGTGCTCAAAACAGGCGCGAAGTCGAGAAGGGATGCGATCTGATCAACGGCCATTCCTATGGATATTCGTACAATTCCAGTCCGGGAGGAAGCTTTGTTGAGAACCTGATCACCTTGGGTGAAATCGCAGATGGATGGCCCAAGCCCTACCTCAATACGGAAACCGGCACCAACAACTGGCACTCTGAAGAGAACGGAGCACATCAGCCCTCGTCACAGCCTAAGATCCAGGCATTTGATCGAATCATGCGTGCCCATATTGCTGTCGTCGATCGAACTCTGCAGCACGCCGCTATTTTTGGGGACTATGGTCTGTTTGAGCAGCCTGCTCCTTGGACGGACTTGACGCAATTGAAGGTAAATATACCTCCGGACGGCATAGGGAAGGACACGCGCCTGAAAGTTTACCGACGACTTGCGCTCGCGTATGCGACGCATGGTTCACCTCTCTCCTATACGGTTCTCAACCAGGAAGACAATTCCTACAAGATGGTTTATTTCCGTGCAGTTGATACTTCTACGCTGGCACCCGAACCGGGAAGTGCGGCGGTCTCCAATAAGGTACTGCTAAATTTTGTTAACTTTGAATCAACCCCGAGAGTCCTTCGAGTTCGTGTGACTCTTCCCAAGGCCGCAACTTATCAGGCCGAACGCATCGGTGCGGGAGAAACCTTCGCGCAAGCCTATTCAACGCTTCAAATGAAGGCGAAACCAAGTTTGGAATTAACGGAAAATCTGGGGCCCGGGGAGTCGGTTCAATATATCCTTACGCCTTGACGGTGGTTTTCCAGAGGCGACTCACCAAGGACTCGGAGCTCCATCTTATATCGCATGGCTGGATGAAGTGTCGGCGACCGTAAGATAAAAATCACCTCGCATGCATCTGTTTGATTGGGGTCTTGTAATGACCGCCCTGCTGCTGATTATTGCCGTTGGGCTCTATACCAGGCAGTTTGTTACCAGTGTGGCCGATTTTATGGCGGCGGGGCGGGTGGCAAAACGCTATCTGTTGGCTGTCGGGCGAGCGGAGATGCAGGCCGGAGTCGTGGTTTATGTCGCCAACTTCGAGATTATTAATCACTCCGGCTTTTCTTACGTGTGGTGGACTTGGTTGCCGCAGCCGATTCTTCTTATCTTTACCATTTTGGGGTTTGTGATTTATCGCTACCGGGAAACCCGAGCCATGACGCTGGGGCAGTTTTTCGAGCTTCGCTACAGCAGGAATCTCCGGCTCTTTGCAGGATTTCTCGGCTTCTTTGCAGGACTGCTCAACTTTGGAATCATTCCCGGAATCGGGGCCCGGGTGATGGTTTATTTTCTCGGCTTGCCGCCGGACGTCCATTATGGGGGGCTTACCGTTCCTACATACATTCCGCTGATGGCGGTATTCCTTGTTCTTAATCTCTTCCTAACGTTGAGTGGTGGCATCATCACGATCATTATGACGAATTGCGTCGAGGGGATAATTTCGCAGATTCTCTATTTGGTTATTATCTTTGGTCTTCTTAGCATGTTCCACTGGACACAAATTAGCGCAACACTTGGCGATCAACCTGCCGGTCGTTCTTTTCTCAATCCACTCGATTCTTTTCAGACGAAGGACTTCAATATCTGGCTGGTCCTAATGGGTATTCTGGGAAGCATTTACGGAACCATGGCATGGCAAAACCAAAGCGCTTATAATGCGGCGCCACTTACCGCACATGAAGGCGTCATGGGCAATTTGCTAGGTCAATGGCGCGGGCTCGGGCAGGGAGCTGTCATCACATTGCTTGCCATCTGTGCGATGACTTACTTACACGATCCCGCCTATGCTTCGGAAGCTAATCAGGTTAACGCAGAGCTGGCGAAGATTTCCAACGCGCAGACTCAAGAACAATTGGAGATTCCCATTACGATCACGCATATTCTTCCAACGGGTATGCGGGGAGCTCTTTGTACCATCCTTCTCCTCGGCCTTCTGGGCGGGGATTCCGGCCATCTGCATTCGTGGGGAAGTCTATTCATTCAGGATGTTGTACTTCCCTTGCGTGGGCGGCCTTTTACGCCCAAACAACATGTCCGGCTTTTGCGTTGGTCCATTGCCGGAGTCGCTCTTTTTGTATTTCTATTTGGCATCTATTTTCCGCTCGTTGATTACATAAGTATGTGGTGGACCGTGACCATGTGCATTTATGTCAGCGGGGCAGGATCAGTTATCATCGGGGGCCTTTACTGGAAGAAGGCGACAACCACTGGCGCCTGGTCGGGATTCCTGACAGGATTTACGCTATCTATTATCGGGATTATTATTCAAGAAATATATGGAAAGCATTTTCCACTTAACCTAGCGCAGATCTCGTTCGTGGTTACCTTGGTAACTATTGCCACATTTGGGATCGTTTCGCTGTGGACCTGCCAGGAGGATTTTGACATGGACCGTATGCTCCATCGCGGGAGGTTTGGCCTTAACGGAGACCTGGCAAGGACGGGAATCGATGTGCGAGCGGAACGTCAAAGCATCTGGACCAGGATCATTGGCTTCGATGGGGAATTCACTCGGGGCGATAAATGGATTGCGGCTGGTCTGTTTGGCTGGATGATGGTCTTTTTCAGTCTGACTGTTTTGGGTAGTGTTTGGTATTTAATCCGACCTTGGCCAATTGCCTATTGGTCGAATTTCTGGCATGTAACTGCCGTATTGATTCCGGTGGCAATGAGCGGAATCACCTGCATCTGGTTCACTTGGGGGGGAATTCTGGATGCGATCGACTTCTTTCGCCGATTGCGTAGTGAAAGAATCAATCCGTTGGATGATGGGCTCGTCATCCAGCATCGCAATCTGGACGAGGCATCAATACCCCACCTAATGCTACCGGAAGAGGATGAGTCGACTCCAATCAAGAACTGAAGTGATGCCGCAGAACGCGGCATCGATTTTATCCGCGCTCTTCAGGCTGCCTAGTCTCCTCTATAGCCCAATCCAATTGCCTCCCACATCAACCGGGGAAAACGAGTTGAAGGGGATTTCTGCAAATAAGGTCTGATCCAGGGCAATCAAGGTGCTTTCGCTGGAGGAATAGGTGTTGATTAAGGTATCCAGGAACGGCATGTCGTTTAGCAAAAACGGAGTTCCGCACGAGATGACGATCGGCTGAACGGTCTCGCCATTTTGTAAGGTCCACATAACCTCTCCCATGCTCCCGACCGGCCGGACCGTATTCTTCATTTCATGAATTTGCATGTTGAAGATCACTAGATACGCATCCCAGCGAGCGCCTTTCTCTTCCAGGCCGGGAAGATCGAGGCAATTGCCGTTGACGAGAATAGTTAATTCTATGCCTCGGGCCTTGAGTCTATCGATGAATGGCTGAAGCGAATGTCGGTGACCGCCCTCTGGAGTAACCGCCTGATGCAAAAGCACGCGCTTTACTCGCTGGGAGGCCAGAGGAAGCAGTCCTTGCCGGTTCCGAACCAGAGTTATGCTCTTTTCGGCGATTTGAGCGGCTGCTTTGTGCGATTCAGTATTGAACTCGACCGAAAAGCCTTCGGAAAGCGGCAAGTTGCTAGTGCCATCCCGCGGCGAATGAATAGGAGTGAGCCCGAGTTGAATCTTCAGATTCAGAATACGCTTTACACTATCATCTAGGCGTTCGATGGGGACGAGACCCTTGTTGATCGCGCGTTCCATGATCTCGAAATAGCCTTTCCCCGGCCAAAGCATGACGTCATTGCCGGCATTAAAGGCCTGAATGATCCTTTCCTCATAGGATGCCCAGCCGGTAAAGCCGGCCATTTCAAGCGCGTCTGAAACAATAACTCCTTCGAATCCCATTTGATTTCGTAACAGATCCATCAGCACGCGGCGGGAGACTGTGGAGGGGCGCGGGCGCCTTTGGGAACTCTCCATCGGCTCGAGCCACGGCAGAGCGATATGGCCTGACATGATAGAATAAACTCCGGCATTGATGGCGCTTTGAAAGACACGGCCGTGATTTTTCTCCCATTCTTCCCGGGATAAGGAATTCACCGATGTGACGAGGTGTTGATCACGGAAATCAACCCCATCGCCAGGAAAGTGCTTGGCGCAGGCGGCGAGGCCGTGATCCTGCAGGCCGCGTATGATCGCGTCGGCCAATCGAGCGACATGCTCGGGGTTGGCGCCTAAGGCGCGATTTGAGACCACCGGATTCAACCAATTCTGCAGCAAATCAACTACAGGGGCGAAGGTCCACGTGAAACCTGCGGCCCGGCCTTCCAAGGCAGTCCATTTTCCGTATTCGTATGCCAGCGCTTCGTCATTTGCGGCTCCCAGTGCCATCATGTGTGGAAACAGAGTCAGCCCCTTTATCACTCCTCCTGCTCCGTGCTCCAGATCCCCGGCAACCAACAGGGGCATCTTGCATGCACTCTGTGCGGCGAGAATTTCATCCCGGACGGCGCCTCCCCCTGCTCGGTTAATGATCTCACCTCCACAGAAAAGGCTACCCACAGGCCATTCGGCGAACCAAGCCCTCCTGGTTTGATCGTTATCAAATGAGAAAGACCGCTCCTGAACAGTTTGACCAATTTTCTCATGCAAAGTCAGAGAACCAAGAAGCTCGTTGATTTTGGCCTCTCGGGAAAATTGGACATTTTTCTGCCCCAAGATCGCTCCAGAATGGGAGTCGGTTTTCGCAGCGGAGTTCGAGGAAAACATTAATAGGCTATTTGTTTATGCTGCTAAAGCATGTTCAGCGGGAAGCGTAGTGCATGACTGTGGCCAAGTGGTCTAATACTAAGCTAGCTAGAAGATCCTAGCAAGGAGATAGGCATGCTTTTTATTGAAGTTTTTGTCGCAAATGGTACGGTCGGGCTAGTTTTCGACCTTTGGTATATGGATACACTTGCTGATCTCGGTTCTCCTCGCGAGAGAGTGCGTCACTTCATGAAAGAGATGCTGTCTTCGGGAAGACTGGTGGCCGGGCAGAGAGTTCCCTCAGAACGTCAATTGGCAAAAATATGCAATGTGGCCCGAATGACCGCACGCGCGGCATTGCGCGAGCTGGAAAGCGAGAATTTGATTCGAAGCAACGGATCAAGCCGCCGAATCCGATCTTCCCCAAGCTCGCCGCTAATGTCGTCTACAATTGCCCTCCTCAGTCACGAACCGACAACGGTTGCCCGCAAGCCCAGAGTCGGAGAGGAAGATTATGTGCGGGCAAGGGCGATGCAAACGATCGAGCAGAATGGCTTCCATTGTTTGTCTTTGGGATTGAGCCTGTCATCTCGGGCGGATTCTTTGGCGCATTTGTTCAGGGAAAGACCCCGTGGCATTCTTGCCACCTATCATCTAGCGAATTCCAAGGTCGGAGAGGCCCTTCTGATTGGCGCGGCTAATGCCGACATCCCAGTTGTTGTCTATGGCGATGCGCCTTTTGTGACCGAGCACCATCGGGTCGTCTCGGACCATTACCGGGGAGCGGCAGATTTGGTGCACTGGTTTGCTGCGCGAGGGCGAAAACGGATCCTGCGCGTTTGGTCGAAACCCAAGGAAGAGCACTGGCTGCAACAGCGAAGTCTAGGGGCGGAATCGGCCCTCCGCGAGCTGGGCCTGGAGGTTTTACCGGAGGTTTGTCTCCCCCCTTCGCCCTTGTCACCCGATCCCGCGGTCAATTTCCCCCATCAGGTGCGCTTGATGCTGGGATATTTACTTGAACACTTACGAACTTCAAACCCGCCGGATGCCATCATGGCAATGGACGATACGGAGGCAGGTGCCGTCGCCACGGCCTGCAGCCATTATGGAATAAATCCCACCGAAGATGTGCTCATCAGCGGCTATGACAATACATGGGCGGGCAATCCGGTTCTTTCGTTAACCCAAGGTGGGCCGGTCGTCACTGTCGACAAAAATAACGGCTTGGTCGGAGAAGAATTGGCTCGACTGATTATTGAGGTTTCCTCGGAGAAATTTCAATCTGCTCCTCGGGAAAATCCGGAAAGGCGTGTCGTGCCGCATCAACTTGTGGAGTTACTTTCGTCGTCGATCATCCCTGAGCGGAGCCCAGTTGAAGCCGTTTAGCTCTCGACGTCCAGGAATTCTTGCTTGGCCCGCTACGGCTTGACGACCGATTGATAGCGACCGATTAGGTGCTGATAACGCGCCTTCGCTTCTTTGAGGGCATCCTGAAAAGCAGAAGGCAGGACCAGTGCATCCGACGTGGATGAAACCTGGTGATAGAGCCAAAGCGAATCATGATCCACACTTGCAAAGGGAAATCCGGTCTTGGAATCTATCCAAGCCATCTTGCCTTGAGCCATCGGCGGGGTGAAAGGCAGGCTCCTCGAAGCGAGTGAGCCGGACCGATAAAGGTAATAGGATTTTTCCTGAACTTGGCGAATTCCTTGATAGAATTCAGGGCTCATCCAAGAAAGCTCAGTGAAAGGTGATTCGAGCATCCCTTGGATGAGGTCCGCGTGGAGCCGCGGGTCAGTCACCGTTACGGAGCCATCGATCGGATTTTCTTCGAGAAAGAATCCGTCATAAGCCCACGTTTCTGTCGTTTTTGCATTCGTCCACTGGGTCGTTTCCCGGGTTTTAGTCGCCTGATAAATCAGCTCAACTCGAATCGCCAGGGGAGTCGCTCCCATAGGATAAGGCACCAGTGGCTTTCGTGCGCCACGTTGCGACACTTTAGTGAAAACGTTGTCGGCCTCCGGATTGTCGCTGGCAGTCAGCGCGTAGGAGAGGCCCTCCCAACAGGACCCATCGGCAAGTTTCCAGGGAAGGCCGGGCGACGGGACGGCTGCCGCCTGTGGAGATTTATCGGCGCCTCTTGCGCAAGAGCCTAGAATAACAAGGAGGATGATTCCAACGCATCTATTCATAAACGGGTTCAATCTGTTGATCGATAATTTTTCCGGTATAGCGATCGATGGCGACGTGCCACCACACTCGCTTTTCCCCTTCGACGATAAAATCCCCAGATAAGCTATTCACTGGTCGGCTGCTCGGATAGCGGCCTGTTTGAACCACGACATCGATTAGAAAGTTCCAGGTGCGATCTTGCGTGGCCTCAGAAAGCGCCCGCACGACGGTTTCTCGCCGGGTTTTGATCTGACGCGAATTATCGTTGGCATAATTTCCGACGATGGAGGCATCAGCCGCTACTTTGGTCGCGAGCTCGGACCTATTCATAAAGGGATTCGCGAGGCTCTTGGTGGTGATCGCCTGAGCCAAGCCTCTTATTTCTGTAGCGGAGAGAGTATCGGTTGATGACGGATCCCCCCCCGAACCCAACTCATGGAGAGGAATGCTGGTGGTCCCTTGTTGAGCGGAAAGGAGGGCCTCCAGTACCTCGGGGAAAGGAGTGTTAAGGTTAACCATGCCGGCCCGGACCGGAGGCGCTTCATCCACGGAAAAAACGTCCAGCAAGGCGGCATCGGGACTTTGAGCCGTGAAAAAGTCGAGAGAGCGCCAAGGCTCATCGCGATAGACATAGCCCAGTTCCGCTACACTTTGAAAAGGTCGATTGAGCATGACAGGGCGGCTAATGGCATTGCCGATGGCCATGGGATTTCCAATAGTGGAAGAAATCAGATTGCCGGAGGTATCGCCCACGGCATAAAAGCCGTCTCCACCTCTCACGACCGAGTCGGGGTCAGAATAGTAGTTCTGACCTGCGGCTTGGGTATTGCGAATCAGATCGGTCCAGCGTTGCCAGTCCTGCAGGTTGGTCGGATCGAGCCACTGCACCGAACTGGGGCGGAAAATGTAGGCCCCGTAGCAGTTGACGCCGCCGAGAAATTCATACGCCGGATCGTCGGCCACTCGGTTTTCTATCCCCATGTTTCCACCCCAAACATAACCGTTGTACAGCATGTCGGCCCCCATTCGGTCTGAGCGCGGATCCAACTTATGATAATGAAAGTGGGTATCGAAATAATACGTGTCCGGAGAAATGCCGTCGGCTTGGTCATAGGAGCCGTGGGTGCCGGTGATGGTCTTCCATTCGGAGTAAGTACGCCACGTAGTACCGTCGAGATACTGCAGTTCAAAGCTCAGGGTCGAATTGTAAAAGGCCGGCCATTGAATCTTGGTTGTTCCGGCGGGCAAAGGGACGGAGTTCAAAAACATGAGGTTCCATGAAGAGGATGAGCCTCCAGTTCCGAAAATATTGGAATAGATTGTATTGGTGACCCGATTTGCGGAATTGGCCGTTGTCGAATTTGTCGACAGGAGAATCTTCGGTGTATCGAGATCACTGCCGTCTGACATGGGAACGGAAAAGTTAAGCGCGCTATTTTCTTCGTCGCTGGCGGTGAAAGTCTTTGTACTTCCGGTCACCGTCTGAAACGCGTATTGGATGGGTACCGGAACACCGTTGGGAAAAGCGGGACCGGGATCCGCAGACCAATTCGCCAAAACCATGCAAGTGGAACCTGGTTCGATACAGATCCGAAATTGCGTGGGGCCATTTGCAAGCGGGCCGGTTCCCGACACATAGTGCGGGCGCCAGAATTCCGGAAGCATATAGCCATTAAGTTGGTTGGTGCCGGGAGCTCGTAGAAAAAGCGGATATAATTTATTGAGATACGGCAAGTCTTCGATCCCGTAGACCTCGGGGAATCCACCTCCATTGGAATAAGTCAGCACCGTTGGATAACCGTCCGTGTCGGCTTGGTCGATAATGTTGGCACCGATCTGAAAAATCTGCAGATCGACATTGGTACTCGCGGCAGTCACGGCTGGCTGCGTGGTTCCGGTATCAAGATCAAGACCCAGTGATCCATAAGTCAACGAGGCCTTCAAGAGTTCAAAGAAGTCAGGCTCCCGTTGCTGAGTCGACATGTTCTGGACCAAATCCCCCAGCGTATAGATTGCGTCAGGGTTTCCATGATTATAGATCCATCGCTTATTCGTCGAATCCCAGCTAAGGCCGAAATATCGGGAAATATTGGCATCCGTTCCGGAAGTGTTGTAAAGCGGATCGGTTGTTGCCAAATCAGCGCTGGGTCCATTATGCGTCAGCCAGGCTAAGCGGCTGAGAGCGAAGCGTCGAATCACAAGGGGATCGCCCACATTGATTTGGAGCGGGGCCTTGAGGGTCGCGTCCTGGGGAATGGTGAAGGCGATAGGACAAGTCATCGTGGGAAAGGCAGGATTGGCGGCATCATCCAGAGTTGCACTTACCTTGGGCCGTGTCGGACTAGGAACGTAACTTGGAGAATTGCTCTCGCGCGTGAAGACGCTCAGATAAGTTGGAAGTTTGGAGCTGGAAAGATCGATTCCCTGATTTTGCAGAAAATATAATAATTCCTGTCGAGTAAGAAATAGCTGATCGCCAGAAGCAGGATAGAGAAAGCCGTAGAGAGGATTGGTTGCCCATCCGTAAAAGGTAGTCGGATCAGAAGGTTTGGTGGCATTATACAGGGACGATGGGGTGGCCGCCGTTGTCTGGTTGCGAAAGGTAACCAGTGCGTTGTTGAGGGTTGTCGAGAAACCAGGAAGCTGGCTCAGATCTGCGAAGGGCTGAATGCGGTGGCGCTTGGCCGCAGCGGAGGCGGTGTTAGAAGAAAATCCCTGGGAAGGACTGCCGGCGGCGTTGACATCGATTCCGTTGTCACAGCGATAAATGACATAGGCAAAACGTCCAGTTACATACGTCGTATTGAGAGGAGAAGCATTGCCGGGATCGGCCGTCACGGTAGTTCCATCGGGGCTAGTAGCCGAGGTGCTAGATGTGAAGGCTAAGGGGCCTTCGCGGGTCATCAGTACCCAGTCAGGCGGCGTGAAGTTTGAGAGAGCACCAGGATCCATCATCACCGGTTTGTTCCAGCGCGCAGTGGTAATGTAACGGCCGTTGGCCGAGGCGTCCGAGGTCGAGAGTGCTGAGGCCAAGAGGGTAAAGGGATTATGGGTGTAAGGATAATTGGCACCCGAAGGTGTATTAATAGTAAGAAACTGGCTTCGACTGCTGCGGCGTAGGAGATTGGGAAAAGCGGTTGCTTCCTGGGTGGTAACAATGCGCGCCGGCTGAGAGAGAAAAGCATTGGGAGTGTTATTGGGACCGGGGAGAAAGATGGTCTGACCTGACGATGTGCTGACGCTCGATCCCTGCTGCATTTCGTTTTTTAGGTCCGCCTCGATCAGCTGTAGGGACGACTGCAGCAAAACAGTTGTCCTGAGCGAGTAGGTGTAGTGGGAGGCGGCCCCTCGTTCCTCTTGAGTGGAAATCAAATAAGCTGTAGCCAAAAGAGTCGCCAGCACAATGACGACGAGCACCATGACAAGAACAACGCCGGACTTATTGCGCCGCGCGGCTTTCCATCTATGGCGATGGTGGGGAAAGAGAAATGGTTCGTTCATATACTTGCAGCGCCGATCTCAGCTTCCCGGGCAAGCCGGTAAACGTGGAGTTAGTATTAACTGCCGCGAGCCATTGCCCGTAGGGAACCTCGTTATCAGTCACGCTTGAGGTGGCGGCGTCGAACTGTTGCAGAAATTGGGCGTACGTGGAGGTTTGGTTGAGAAGAGTTAGAGTGTCGGCGTCGATGACCAGAAGACACACCGTGACAGTGGCAGAACTGGAAGTTGGAAGGGCTGGATTCCAGCTCATCGTGCGCGAGATGGTTTTTCCATCTTGGCTCATGAACCGAAAATCCATGCGAACAATGCCTGGGCCGACCACCTCGTAGTCGGCATTTGGAACACTGACAGAAACGGGAGCGGGAAAGGGAGTTCCGGGTGTTAAAAACGGCGTCATGGCAGGGTTAAGACCGAATCCCAAGGATCCTCGTTGCAAGCCCAGATTGTAATCTTCTCCGGTATCGACAACGCGATAGCCGACCAAGCTTAACGGACGGGAACTGCCAGGACCGGGTTGGGAACAATAAAATGTCAGGGTAGTGGTACCCGAGGCATTTTCGAAGCCGGGCAGTCCACGCCCAATTTGGGCTGATTCCAAGTCCTCCTCCAAAACATCAAAACACACGCGCGCTTTGGTGAAATTATCGACCCGGGCCCTCCCCGATCTCCATAAACTGCCGATTTGGGTGATTAACGAGGCCAGTAATATAATAATGATGGCGAAGACGGCCAAGGCCACCATCATTTCCACCAGCGTAAATCCGCCCCGATGTCGACACGGAATCTTCTTCATGAACCTGGCTGGCAAAAATTGACTTCATAGGTTCCAAGTGCGTTGGTTAAGGAGGCGCCTGCTGGCCAGGAAAGCATCACCCAAGCGCAGGTCATGTTATTCAAAACATTATTTTGATTTTCATTGGAGGGAGGCACGATGCGAAAGTTCAATTGAAACTGGGCAGTCTCCTTGACGGCAACCGTTCCATCCTGCGCGACGTAAATTGGCCCGCTGGAAAGAGAATCCGCGGCTTGATTCAGCGGAGGGAGAGCGCTTGCAGCTGGGGCGTTTGTTGTGAGGCGTAAAGCTATCAACTGAGTCATGAGGTGACTTGCCTTGGTGCTTTGAGCAGAGTTCTGGCTCTCAATAAGGCCCGTATTAAGCAATCCTATAAGCGCAATAAGACAGAACGAAAAAATACCGAGTGAGATGACGACCTCGACGAGAGAGAACGCACTGAGGCGAACAAGTCTGGGCCCACGCAGCGAGTGACGCGTTCCATCTTGTCTATTGGGCGCGATAAACATTGGCTTGTCCGGTAGTCCCCGCCACTTGGATTACATAAGCAAGTGGATTGATTGTGGCACCCGCCGAGGCAGGCTCGAGTGCAAATTCGACCAGGCTGGGAAAGCTCAAACTTGAGTTGGCTTGGGGAATCGCCACCACGCCATTCGGACGGAAAATCAAGACCCGGTCATAGGTCTGATTTTGAAAGGTTAGCTGATAACTTTCCTGGCCTAAATCGGCGAGGGAATCGGGTTGGGGACGATTAACTAATGCCTGCGGAACCTCGCTCTTCGGCAAAAGCTCTGCTTGATCCAAAGTCACCCTTTTGTGGGCCAACGTCAGCAGCGAGCTGTCTCTACCGACATCAAGTATGCCAGATGTGCCTTGGAAGACATCCAAACCGGTAGCGGAATAGACGACTACAAGCTGCACCTGCGTGGTGGACGAAGGGGCGGGGGCAGACGCCGAAAAGAAGACGTACACATAAGTGTTTTGCGACAGCGCGAGGGCGTGGGATTGAGCCAATAAGCCCGCCATCTGCGCGACATTTTGTTGTATCCTTCCGCTCTGACTTGAGCCGACTAATCCCAAGGCCGCGAAAGTGGTCAGAGTGGAGATAATCGCAATGACGCATAGCAGCTCAACAAGGCTGAATCCCGAGTTTTTAGGGCCGCAATCCATGACAGTATAGTGACAGTACATCCTTCGGCTGTCAACGCAAAATATCCAATGATAGCAACGCAAGTTCACTCGCGACGGTGGAACATAACACGCGGATAAATAAGCATGATACACTTTCTTGGTGAGCGAGTTGACTTGGAAAAAATAAAAATCGGTTTTCGCGCTTAAAAAAGACTGGCATTAAAAAGAAGTGACTGTTATCGTTTGTTTGCGTGTGAAAGTTTCCTCTGTTTATCGAGCCGGTACTTCTTTGGAAGAGGTCTACGCCTATTTGTCGAAAGGACTCGATGACGGAGAATTTTGTCAGGGAGAATTGCTGCCTTCACTCCGAGAACTGGCCAAAAAATTTCAGGTGAGTCGCGCACCCGTTCATCAGGCGATTCTGCGCCTTGAGCAGGAGGGCCGCGTGCATCGCATGCATGGGCGGGGAGTTGAGGTTGTCCGTCCCGTTGTCACGGCAGAGCCCGTTTTGAAGCCACTCGTCCACGTGGTTACGCCGCTGCCTCGTTCCGTGCTGAACCAGCGGGTTCCTTCCGTCTTTCATCATCTTCTGGAAGCTATGGATGAAGGATTGCTCTGGCACTTGGGGCAGGAAGAGTCGGTGCGCATGCAGGTCACCTTTCTGAAAAACATCTCAGACTTCGACCTCCGTTTGCAGGAATGTTTGGGCACGAAGCCGGATGTCCTTGTCTTCGCTCGGCCCGAAATGCTTTCGGCGGAGACGATCGATCTTTTGCTCAGGTTGCGGCGCGCCGGCACCTGGGTGATCTATACGGCCAACCGCAAGGAAATTCCCGAATTCGATCGGGCGCATTCCGATTTTTTTCAGGGGCAATATGGGTTAACTCAACATGTCGTCGCTCAAGGAGCAAAGAAGCTGTTGCGGTTCCGTGTCCCGGGCCAGTTGAATTTCGAGGAGAAGAAGGAAGCGGGTTTTCGTCTTGCCTTGCGGGAGCGGGCTTTGACCACGGGGGTGACCTTGAATGCCCCTTTTCTGCACACAGATCCCGCCACCGAAGTGACCGCCTTAAGGCGGGTATTGGCTGAAGTAATTACGGCTCAGAAAATCGAGGCCATCCTCGCAGTGAACGATGTCCAGGCTGCATTAGTCTCATTGGCGCTGGAAGAATTGGGGTATTCCGATTTGATAGTCACAGGTTATGACGCCAATTGGAATGAAATCGATTGGGAAAAGTATTTCTCTGCGTGCGACCCAACCTATGCTGATAAAATCCGTTTCCGGCGTCCTCCCTGCTCGGTGGATACCCAACTGCCTCAGGTAGCAGAGGCGTTGTCGCGCCTGGCTGTAGATCGGGCTTTGCACAAGCTGCCCGCACAGCCTCAGACCATTCTAGTTCGTCCCCAGTTGGTTTTGGAACCGAGCGGACAGAAGGTATCCAAATAGGAGGCATTCTTAAAATACACCACACTTACCCCACTGCGCAGCTAGATAACTGAATCGATTTCATGCACGAAATTCCTGCGGAATTTTGCTCTAAGAAGATCAATCTATTTTCAACGAACTAATCACTACATTTTTTAATCCATTCTATGAGGACTTCTTTTTTGGTCTTGGTTGCCGGGGTTTTATCTCTCTCATCTGCTGTTCTGCACGCTGACCTGATCGCCTATGAAGGATTTGCGTATCCGGCCGGCGATCTCATTCCAGAGGGAAGTGGTGGCACCGGTTGGACCAATTCTTGGCAAGCAGGGCATAATACTGTGCAGGATCCCGGATTGACCCTCGCCGCGCTGAAATCCACTGGAGGTTCCCTCCAAACAACGAATTCCGACTGGGCCTCCACACGCCAAATAACCAGCAGTCTGGGAGAAAAGACGGGTGTTTACTATATCAGTTTCTTGATTCGGAACGACACCGGTATTACTGATGACAACTATGGATTGGTTTCGTTTGATCAGGTCATCAGCGGAGCCGACAAGCCCAGCTTTTCTATCGGCCAAGCCAACTTCGGTAAGAAATGGGCGATCATTGCGCCCGTTGAAGCCAGGAGCGCGGTCGATTGCGGTAACATGAATGTTACCATTCTAGTCATCAAGGTGACTTGGAGTGGAGACGGAAATGACAAGGTCCAACTTTTCGTCAATCCTGCGCCCAACGCTCAACCTGCGAAGCCTGATGCCGAAATCACCGGAGTAAAATTGCCTCCGTTCAACCAGGTCGGACTCCAGAGCAAGAAGCCTTTTTCGTACGACGAATTGCGTATTGGTACCACTTGGGGCGACGTCTGCCCGGCGCCCTAAGTCGTAGTTTTTTGGCAATTCAAGTCCTCCGTCCCGCCGATGAGTTCCGCATCTTCTTTCAGGCCGCGCGTTTTTGAGCAGGCCCATTTGGACAAGATCGCCTACCCAATCGGCGGCTTGGGGACCGGGATGTTTTGCCTGAGCGGAACAGGGGCATTTTCTCATTTTTCGATTCGGCACAAGCCGAACTACTTTAATGATCTCTTGATGTTTTCGGCGCTAGCAGTCCGCGACAAGGAGCACATGACGGCGCGCGTGCTCGAAGGGCCGGTTCCGGCGTGGAAGCCAGTTTTTCCCTGGGATCGCGATGCGAAGTCTTCGGGCCACGGTGGTGGTGGAATGGGATTCGGCTTGGCGCGGTTTGATGAAGCGCGCTTTTCCGCTCGATTCCCGTTTGCTGACGTGGATTTGAATGACAAAGAGGTGCCATTGGACGTGTCAATTACGGGATGGAGTCCTTTTATTCCCAGCGATCCCGACTCATCAGGACTTCCGGTTGGAGCCGTTGAATATCGATTCAGGAATGAGTCTCCCCACATCTTGGATTTGGTCTATTCCTTTCACGCCAAGAACTTCTTAAGCGGGAAATCTCGTGCGCCGACTCATTCGGTACGCGGCACCGCAGGAGGATTTATCCTTCAAGAGAAAGGTACCTTGGAGGAGCCGGCTGGCGAAGGGGCCTGTGCTGCCTGGATTGACGATCCCGCGGCCAAAAGCGATTTGGCATGGTTTCGTGGCGGGTGGTTTGATACCCAAACAATCATTTGGAAAAATATTTCTGAAGGACACGTCGTTGAACAGAACATTGTGACCGAGGGTGATCCCAGCCCCGGTGGCAGTCTTTATCTTCCACTCAGCCTCGCGCCGGGAGAAGTGCGCACGATACGACTCCTTTTGGCATGGTATGTTCCGTACTCGACTCTTCGCGAGGGGCATCCCAATTCAGGCGAAGGAGTGAAGCTTGATCCTCGCGACGGTTTTTATCGCCCTTGGTACGCTAGCCGTTTTTCTGGCATTGATGAGGTCACCGTCCACTGGACGAAGGAGAATGAGCGTCTTCGAGCAGCCACGGTCGATTTTAGTGAGGCTTTCTACGACACGACCCTTCCCTCCGAAATCATCGATGCGGTGGCCGCGAATCTCACCATCCTTAAGACACCAACGGTCCTGCGCGAGAAGGGCGGGAAGATGTGGGCATGGGAAGGTACGGGGGACGAAGCCGGTTCCTGCTATGGGACTTGTACTCACGTTTGGAATTATGCCCAGGCGGTGCCTCATCTTTTCCCCTCATTGGAACGTGGCTTGCGTGAAACCGAATTCCTCCATTCTCAGGACGAGCGAGGACATCAGAATTTTCGCTCTGCACTGCCACTGGGGCCGACGCTGCACGATTTTCATGCCGCCGCAGACGGTCAACTCGGAGGCATCATCAAAGTCTACCGTGACTGGCGTATTAGCGGCGATACTGCCTGGCTAAAACGATTGTGGCCACGCATCAGGGAAAGCCTCAACTTTTGCATCGAGAGCTGGGATCCCGAGCGCCGTGGGGGCCTCATCGAACCTCATCACAATACCTATGACATCGAATTCTGGGGAGCCGATGGTATGGGCACTAGCATTTATCTGGCGGCGTTACAAGCTGCTGGCGTCATGGCACAGGCTTTAGGTGGCGAGGCCGCTTTCTATGAAAAATTGGCCATGGCGGGAAAGGAATTTCTCGAAGGAGAACTCTTCAACGGCGAGTATTTCATTCAGAAGATTCAGTGGAAAGGGCTCCACGCGCCAGATCCCATTGAGGCGGCAAAGGTAGGCTTTAATATAAATTATTCCGCCGAAGCAAAAGCCATATTGGAAATGGAAGGGCCCAAATATCAATATGGAATAGGTTGTCTTTCCGATGGGATTGTTGGTGAGTGGATGGCTTGGAGCGCAGGTTTGGAAATGGGACTCCATCCTCAATTAATAGAAAGCCACCTCACTGCCGTCTATCGCCACAATTTTCGTGCCAACCTCGCGAAGCACTCCAATCCCCAGCGTCCTGGCTACGCCTTCAACAACGAGGCCGGACTACTCCTCTGCACATGGCCGCGTGGCGGGGCGCTTACGCTGCCCTTTATATATTCCGACGAAGTCTGGACCGGGGTCGAGTACCAAGTTGCCGCTCACCTTATTTCGCTTGGACAATGTGCGAAAGGGCTGGAGATTGTCCGCGCGTGCCGAAATCGATATGAGGGAAAAATCCGCAATCCCTTTGGTGAAATCGAATGCGGTCATTGGTACGCGCGTGCTCTCGCTTCTTATTCACTACTCCAGGCATGTTCTGGCGCACGTTATGATGCGGTTGAGAGGAAGCTCTATCTTGCCCCCTCAATCGCAGGAGATTTTCGCTCCTTCCTCGCCTTCGACGGCGGTTATGGCACCGTAGGAGTTCAAGGAGGAAAGCCCTTCTGGCAAGTTCGTTCCGGAGTAATCGAGGTTCAGGAGATTGTCTTTATCTCGTGCCAACCGTGTGAAGGCGGCGCTTTTTAGGTTGATTACCAAACCGACTCCAAGTCTGGATCATCAAGCGCCGTTTCCATCAGTTCGGGGTCTTTCTCAAACGAGATCGTCAACAGCGTCTTGGCCTTTGCCACGTCGCCAAGCAGAGCCTCGTAGCATGCGAGGTTGCTGTGGAGCGCAGTGTCGCGAATCGGCTCCGGCGCGTTGAAAAGTGTTTGTTTGGCCTCGGCGGTTCGGTTCAGTTCGTGAAGACAAAAGGCCGTTCGAAACCAGAGGAGCCTTTCGCTTGAATCGATTGTCATGCCATACCTCACGCCATCAAACGGCTGACGATCTTGCGCGAGTCCGCATCGCAGGTGCTCGTGGCGTCAGCAAGACGAGGCAACTCCCAATAAAGATAACGATAGGATTTATCTCGTTGGAATTTAGGAGGTTAAAATCCCCGTCTTGATGGGGGGGCAACGTTCCGGGAGGAAATCGACGAGTCGTTGCGATTCCTCCCGATAAACAACGGGCTCACTGGTCCATCAAGATAAGGGAATACTGGAGCGGCGAATTGGCAGA